>Ga0306871_1000387_pt1 | contig 17081 bp, 14 predicted proteins | sample AntRauMeHopE1497_FD_190447 | JGI IMG/M metagenome (GOLD analysis project Ga0306871, IMG submission 190447) | Saline lake microbial communities from Rauer Islands, Antarctica - Metagenome Hop E1 #497 (v2) (version 2) | ecosystem: Environmental > Aquatic > Non-marine Saline and Alkaline > Saline ... | reverse complement strand
GAAATTGAGATGGTTGCTGAGCTGATGGAGAATCACTTCGCGACGCTCATGCCCATCACTTTCGAGACATTCAACGCGAACGGCCGCGTGGCCCCGTAACCGTCATGGGCACAGCATGCGTTGCGTGAGGGCGATATCCTGAAGAACATGTCTGTCACCAATCCTTTCGGCCAAGTTCTTGTGGCGCTTGTCACCCCGATGCTGACCGACGGCGAGGTCGACTGGGCGGCGGTCGAGAAACACATTGACGATGTCATCACGGCGGGTGCTGACGGCATCGTCGTCACGGGCACGACGGGCGAAACCAGCACGCTGACTGACGCCGAGAAGATTCGACTGATCGAGGTGGGCAAATCGGTCAGTGCGGGCCGTGCCTCCGTCATCACGGGCGGCGGCTCGAATGAGACGGCGCACGCGATCGAGCTGTATAAAGCGAGTGCGAAAGCCGGAGCCGACGGCGTCATGATCGTCACTCCGTATTACAACAAGCCCACCCAGGCCGGCGTGTTGACACACTTTCGCATGGTCGCTGATGCGACCGACCTGCCCGTGATCCTCTACGACATCCCGGGCCGAACCGGCATCGAGATCACCTATGAGACCATTCTGCGCGCGGCAAAACACCCCAATATCCTCGCGGTGAAAGACGCCAAAGGTGACCTCAGTGAGGTCAGCCGGGTGCTCAACCAGACCGACCTGATGTACTTCGCCGGAGATGACTCGAACGCCCTACCCACGCTGGCAATCGGTGGCACGGGGCTCATCGGTGTCACGGCCAACATCGCACCGGGGCCGTACCGTGCGATCGTCGACGCAGTGAACGCCAACGATCTCGTGACGGCAACGCGAGAACACCAAAACCTCGAGCCTCTCGTGCGGGCCATCATGACTCACATTCCGGGTACCGTGGCGGCAAAGTACGTGTTGCATGGACTCGGCCGCATCGGCACGCCGCGAGTGCGTCTGCCCCTGGTCGGCCCCGAAGAGCATGAGGCGGCCATCATTGAGGCCGAACTCGACCTCGTCAGAAACGTCGCAGGTGTTGATTTCAGTAACTTCCGCCCCGACCGCAACGCGGCGGCTGGTGGCGCTTTGCCCAGGGTGGCCGGCACCACCCGTTAGACCACATCAAGGGGGCCACGAAGCCCCATCCAGCACCACAACAAGTCAGGTACACAATGGCCAATGAACTCTTTGCCCCGCCCGCTCTCGACCCCTCGACACTGCGCATAATTCCGCTCGGCGGTGTCGGCGAAATCGGTCGAAACATGACGGTGTACGAAATCGGTGGCAAGTTACTCATCATCGACGCAGGCGTTCTCTTCCCTGAAGAAACACAGCCCGGTGTCGACCTGATCTTGCCCGATTTCGAACCCATCCGTGACCGACTCGACGACGTGTTAGCCGTCGTGCTGACCCACGGTCACGAAGATCACATCGGCGCCGTGCCCTACCTGCTGCGCATGCGCCAAGACATTCCCATCCTCGGGTCAACTCTGACGCTCGCCTTCATCGAAGCGAAACTGAAAGAGCACCGCATCAAGCCGTACACGCTCACGGTTGCCGAAGGCCAGGTTGAAAAACTGGGCCCCTTCACCCTCGACTTCATTGCCGTGAACCACTCGATTCCCGATGCCCTCGCCGTCGTTGTGCAGACTGCCGCCGGCACTGTGCTGCACACCGGCGACTTCAAAATGGATCAATTGCCGCTCGACGACCGCATCACCGACCTGCGCGCAATCGCCCGCTGGGGGGAGAAGGGCGTCGACCTGGTGCTCAGCGACTCAACCAATGCTGATGTACCCGGGTTCACCGCTCTTGAGCGCGACATTGGGCCGGTGCTCGAGAGCGTCATCGCGCGCGCACCGCGGCGCGTTATCGTAGCCAGCTTTTCTAGCCATGTTCACCGGGTGCAACAGGTGCTCGACGCGGCGCACGCGAACGGCCGCAAAGTGGCCCTGATGGGGCGCAGCATGGTGCGCAATATGACGATTGCCGCTGATTTGGGCTTCTTGAAAGTGCCCGACAACATTCTCATCGATCACAAAAAGGCTTCTGCGCTGCCCGACAACCAGATCGTCTACATGTCAACAGGTAGCCAGGGCGAGCCCATGGCGGTGCTGGCGCGCATGGCAAATCTTGAGCACCAGATCGAGATCGGGCAGGGTGACACCGTGATCCTTGCCTCCAGCCTGATACCCGGCAACGAGAACGCTGTGTACCGGGTGATCAACGGGCTCATGAAGCTGGGTGCCAAGGTGGTTCACAAAGGCACGGCGCGAGTGCACGTTTCGGGCCACGCCTCGGCCGGAGAATTGCTGTACTTCTACAACGTGTTGAAGCCAAAAAACGTGATGCCCGTGCACGGTGAACAGCGCCACCTCGTGGCGAACGCGGAACTTGCGATCGCCACCGGCGTGCCCGAAGAGAACGTGCTCGTCGCCGATAACGGTTCAGTGGTTGATTTGCGTGATGGCATCGCGCGCGTCGTGGGTCAGATCAACATCGGTTTCGTCTACGTCGACGGCTCCACGGTGGGCACCATCACCGACGCCGACTTGAAAGACCGACGCGTTCTGGCTGAAGAAGGCTTCATCTCCATTTTTGTGGCGATAGATGCCCACAGCGGCAAGGTGCTCGTCGGCCCCGAGATTCATGCTCGCGGCTTCGCCCCCGACGAATCGATCTTCGACGACGTTAAACCGCAGATCATCAAAGCGTTGGCAGATGCTGCTGCCAACGGAACGCGCGATACGCAGGCCTTCAGCCAAATTGTGCGTCGCACCGTTGGCCGCTGGGTCAACACTCAGCACCGGCGCCGCCCGATGATCGTGCCCGTGGTGATTGAGGCTTAGCCTCAATCACGGCTGGCGAGCGTGTCGCCCGCCAGTGCTGGCGCACCCCGCCGGTACCGTGGGCGTATGGCATCGAGCACCCGAGCATCGTCGCGCTCTCGCGCAGCATCGTCGAGCACGCGTGCGCCGAAGGGGTCACGACCCGCGCGTGCGCAGCCGACGAAGAAGTTGCCCGCGTCGGGTGACGGTGAGCCGGGCATCCTGAGCAAGGCATGGATGGGTTTGGCGCACCTGACGGGTGGTATGTTCCGAGTGTTGGGCCGCGAAACTTTGGCGCGCGATGAGCGCCGTGACGGTGTTCCGTTTCTGGTTGTGGTGTTGGCGGTAGTGGGCGCAGTCGTGGAATGGTTTTTCACCTCCGACCCGATCGCGGTTGCCTTGAACGCGTTTACGTTCGGTGGACTCGTCGGTCGATTGTCTTTCGCGTTGCCCGTAATCATGCTCGTCTTTGCCGCGTGGCTGTTTCGCCACCCCGCAAGCGTGCACGACAACACCCGCATTGGCATTGGAGTGGGGTTGCTTCTGGCAAGCGTGAGCGGGTTGTGCCACGTGGCTTTTGGGGCTCCGCAGCCGACGCTTCCACCCCTAGCGCTGGCGCAGGCGGGGGGAATTGTGGGCTGGATTCTGGGGGGCGTACTGCTGCTGGCCAGCGTTTACGTTGCCATCCCGGCGCTCGTGGTGGTGGCGGCCCTGTCGTTGCTCATCATGACGAAGACGCCGCCGAACCGAATTGGTTCTCGCCTTCGCGAGCTGTACAGCTATTTGTTTGGCGCAGAATTGGCGTCGAAGGCTTCTTCGAGCGACGAGCAGAATCCGTCAGTCGGCGGCACTGCTGTTGAGTTTGGGTCGCTCACTGATTTGGGGCTCGACGTGAGCGATCCCACGTCGATGCCATGGTGGCGCCGCGGTAAGCCCAGCCCGATTTCTGAAGCTTTTGACACTCCGGTCGAGCGGAGTGCGGTGACGGATGTGATTGATCCGGCGCAGCGTGCCGCGGTGACCGAGAGTCTTGACGACGTGTTGTCGGCGGCAGAGAGCGCCGTGCGACGTTTCACGGGCGAGGTCGATGCCGTTCCAACACCGCTTGAGCCAGTCGCTCCCGCCGTGTTGCCTGGTTTTGCCACGCGCGCGAGCGAGAAGGGCGCGGCGGGCGAATTTACCGCACTCCCGGCCTCGGGGCCCTCGAGGGGAGTGCGGCCGTATCTTCTGCCGGCCGCGTCAATACTCGTCGCGGGTGACCCGCCGAAGTCGAAGTCGGCAGCCAACGACGCCATCGTTGCGGCGATCACCGAGGTGCTCCAGCAATTTCAGGTCGACGCTCGCGTCACCGGGTTCAGCCGGGGGCCCAGCGTGACGCGCTACGAGGTTGAGCTGGGGCCCGGCGTGAAGGTAGAGCGGTTCACCGCGCTGACGAAGAACATTTCTTACGCGGTTGCCAGTAACGAAGTGAGCATTCTGTCGCCCATCCCGGGCAAGAGCGCGATTGGCGTGGAGATACCGAACGTTGATCGCGAGATCGTGAGCCTCGGCGACGTGCTGCGCTCGAACTCGGCGTCAAGGGCATTGCATCCGATGACGATCGGGGTCGGTAAAGACGTTGAGGGCGGGTTCGTTCTCGCGAATCTGGCAAAAATGCCTCATCTTTTGGTCGCGGGATCAACAGGCTCGGGTAAGTCGAGCTTCATCAACTCAATGATCACCAGTGTGCTGATGCGGGCGAAGCCAGCTGAAGTGCGCATGGTGTTGGTCGACCCGAAGCGTGTAGAACTGGCCGCGTATCAGGGCGTGCCACACCTGATCACGCCGATCATCACCAATCCCAAGAAAGCCGCTGAAGCGCTGCAGTGGGTCGTCAAAGAAATGGACATGCGGTACGACGACTTGGCGTCGTTCGGGTTTCGGCACATCGACGATTTCAACCGAGCAGTGTTGGCCAACGAGATCACTCTGCCGGAGGGCAGCCAGCGCAAACTCCAGCCCTACCCCTACCTCCTGGTGGTGGTCGATGAGCTTGCCGACCTCATGATGGTCGCCCCGCGCGACGTTGAAGATTCGATCGTGCGCATCACCCAACTTGCGCGTGCCTCAGGAATTCACCTGGTGCTCGCCACCCAGCGACCCAGCGTCGACGTCGTCACCGGACTGATTAAGGCCAACGTGCCGAGCCGTCTCGCCTTCGCCGTGTCAAGCATGACCGACAGTCGCGTCATTCTTGATCAGCCGGGAGCCGACAAATTGATCGGCCAGGGCGACGCTTTGTTCCTACCGATGGGGGCGTCAAAGGCGATTCGAGTGCAGGGCGCGTGGGTCACAGAGGCAGAGATTGCTGCAGTGGTTGAACACGTGAAACAGCAGGCCCTGCCGGAGTACCGCAACGACGTTGCCGTCGAGGTGCACAAGCGCGACATCGACGCCGACATTGGCGACGACCTTGAAGTGTTGCTCGCCGCGGCAGAGCTTGTCATCAGCACGCAGTTCGGTTCAACATCGATGCTGCAACGCAAGCTGCGGGTGGGTTTTGCCAAAGCCGGCCGCCTGATGGATCTGATGGAATCACGAGAGATCGTGGGCCCATCGGAAGGCTCGAAGGCCCGCGATGTTTTGGTGAGCCCTGAGCAACTGCCGGAGGTGCTGGCACTCCTGCGCGGTGACGATGCCGCGCCGTCGGCTGCCGGCAGAGCAGGCACTGTTGGCTTCGTTAGCAGTACAGAAGGTGATCCCGTTGCGAGAATGACAGAGGGATATCCTGAGATAGAGATCTCTTCTGACGAGGATGCGTGGACTCTCACCGACCGCGAGTGAGGCTGGCATGACCGATTCTGACCCGACTGCTGCTGTGCCTGCTGATTCTGAGCCGACTGCTTCTGTTCCGGCTGCTCGCTCATACTCGTTACGCGGTCGTGTCGTGCGCGCAGGTGATACTCCGGCCAGCAACGGAAACCTCGCGAACATCATCACGGCGGTGCGCATCGCGCTGGCGCCGGTCTTCGTAGTGTTGCTAGTGCTCGATGGCGGCGCCGACGGTCCACTGCGATTCGCCGCCGCCGCACTGTTCATCGTCGCAATCGCCACTGACGGAGTCGATGGCATGCTTGCTCGCCGTCGCAATCTCGTGACCGACCTAGGAATATTGCTTGACCCGATCGCCGACAAGCTGCTCACGGGCGCGGCGTTGGTCATGCTCGCGGTGCTCGCCGAATTGCCAGTTTGGGTAGTCGCCGTGATTCTGGTGCGCGAGTGGGGCATCACCCTGTTTCGATTCATCATGTTGCGCGACCGGGTGATTCCAGCCTCTCGGGGCGGCAAGCTCAAAACGGTCGTGCAAGCTGTGGCTATTTCGTTCGCTCTCGTGCCCCTGTGGCAGCTGGTAGGTGAATGGGTTTTTGTCGTCAACACCGTGCTCATGACCGCAGCCGTCATCTTGACCCTCGTGACCGGAATCGATTATCTGGTGCGGGCGCGACGCGAGAGCCGCTCGCGTGCCTGATGAGCCCACCGCGATGAGCTCAGCGCGATGAGCCCAGTCCTATGACCGCGCGCCGGAATGACGTAACTGCGGAGCTGATCGCCACGCTGAGGGCTCGGCACCAGACCGTCGCGGTCGCGGAGTCCTTGACGGGCGGCGCAGTGATGGCTGAACTCGTCACCGTTCCCGGAGCGTCGCTCGCGGTTCGTGGGGGAGTGGTTGCGTACGACACGGCGCTGAAGGCAAGCCTGCTGGGAGTTTCAGCTGCGTTACTCGATGCCCATGGGCCCGTGCACCCAGAGGTTGCTGCGGCCATGGCGGAGGGTGTGCGTCTGCTGTTGACCGTCAACGGGCATCCGGCTGATATCGGTGTAGCGACTACGGGAGTGGCCGGGCCCGACCCTCAGGGCGGCGCCCCGATCGGTCGAGTGTATGTGGCAGTGGCAGATAACCAGGGAACGATAGTGCAGCAGCACGACTATGCGGGCGACCGCGCGAGCGTTCGGCAGAGTGCGGTGAGCGCCGCGCTCGACTTGCTCGCACACCGGCTTTCTGCAGCGTCGTAGTCCGCCGCCGTGGCCCGTGCTGCGTTCACCCAGTGCAGCGTTCACCCAGTTAGCGGCCAACGGGAATGCGGCGCCCAGTCATCCAGTTGCAGCCATAAGAGAGTGGCGAACAGCACACTGACAACCTGCGCTCAGGTCGCGGAGGTTACAGTAGAAATAGCACTTTCCGACCACGTGGCCCACCGGGCCCGCTCTGGTCAGGGCAAAAACGCCAAAGATGAAAATGAAGGAGGTCCCCATGATTCTCGTTAGACAAGAAATCGGTGAGGTCCTCCGTGATGTGCGCCTGCAAAAAGGTCGCACGTTGCGTCAGGTAGCCGGTCGCGCAAGTGTGGCACTGGGCTATCTGAGTGAGGTCGAACGTGGCCAAAAAGAGGCATCGAGCGAAATCCTCGCTTCAGTGGCAGACGCGCTTGACACCCCGATCTCCGTCATCATGCGCGAGGTAGGCGACCGTCTTGCCATTCTTGAGGGCGTGAGCGTCGTACCCGACACGTTGACCGACGAGCTGGTCGCACAGTTCGACGTCGGCTTGGCGCTGCGCTAGCGCTTCCAGGCCACGACCACTGTGAGCGAGTGATCTTCTGACGCGCAGCGAATTTCTTCGTGCCATCGCAGATGAGTTCGGTGATGCTTACGGCCGCAGCCTTGTCCGTGACCTCGTCTTGACGCCTCTGGGCGAGCGCACCGCCGATGAGGCGCTCGCCACCGGAGCGTCGCCTCGCGCTGTCTGGCTGGCACTGTGTTCGGCGATGGATGTTCCGCGCGAGCGCTGGTACGGCGCAGGTCGCCCTGAACCAACCGCAGACTGATCCACCCCACGCCCACGCGCGCGAGATGTGTTGCGACACGCCGCCGTGACCCAATCGAACATCTGTTCGTTAGTCGATTAGACTCCCTCCCAGTGGCGATCGAACACGAGTCACTGCACGAGTAGTGCGTAAGAGCCGGCAATGTCGGTTCACGCGCATACCGTCAGTCTCGTCGGCGACCGCCGTCACGCCTTGTCGTGAAGCCTCCGGCCTTGCTCTATCGGCCGGACGAAGAGCGACAGAAGACAGGCACACCGCAACCACTACGAATCGGAGACCGCAATGCCCTCTGCAGAAGCTCGCGAAAAAGCACTCGAAACCGCCCTCGCCCAGATTGATCGTCAGTTCGGCAAAGGCAGCGTTATGCGCCTCGGCTCCGATGAACGCGCACCCGTTGCGGTAATTCCCACCGGCTCTATTGCACTCGACGTCGCACTCGGCATTGGAGGCCTGCCGCGAGGCCGCATCATCGAGATCTACGGGCCTGAGTCGTCGGGTAAGACCACTCTGACCCTGCACGCCATTGCGAATGTGCAAAAAGCCGGCGGCATCGCTGCTTTCATCGACGCAGAGCACGCCCTCGACCCTGAGTACGCCCAAAAGCTCGGGGTCGACATCGATCAACTCTTAGTTTCTCAGCCTGACACTGGTGAGCAGGCGCTCGAAATTGCCGACATGCTGGTGCGCTCAGGGTCGATTGATTTGGTTGTCATTGACTCGGTCGCAGCACTCGTGCCCCGCGCCGAAATCGAAGGCGAGATGGGCGACACTCACGTCGGCCTGCAGGCCCGACTCATGTCACAGGCTTTGCGCAAGCTCACGGGTGGCCTCAACACGACACAGACGTCGATGATCTTCATCAACCAGCTGCGTGAAAAGATCGGCGTCTTTTTCGGTAGCCCTGAGACCACGTCGGGCGGTAAGGCGCTGAAGTTCTATGCCTCAGTGCGGCTCGATATCCGGCGCATTGAGACACTGAAAGACGGCACCGAGGCAGTGGGCAACCGCACCCGCGTCAAGGTGGTGAAGAACAAGATGGCCCCGCCGTTCAAGCAGGCAGAGTTCGACATTCTTTACGGCATCGGTATTTCCCGTGAGGGTAGCCTCATCGACTTCGGCGTCGAACACGAGATCGTTCGCAAGTCTGGGGCCTGGTACACCTACGAGGGTGATCAGCTGGGTCAGGGCAAGGAGAACGCGCGAAAGTTCTTGCTGGACAACCCCGCCATGGCAGCTGAAATTGAAACCCGAATCCTCACGAAACTTGGAGTGGGGCCGAAGCTTGTTGCGGTTGAGCCAGGGGCCGGCGGTAAGGCTTCCGGCGACAAGGCCGCTTCCAGCAAGGGAGCCGCTGGCAAGGCTGTAGGCGCCAAGGGTGGGTCTGCAGGGCTGGCAAGTTCTGCAATCACCGATGCCACTGGCGCCCCCGGCGCTGTCGGGCAGCCGATTCTTCGCGCAGCAGCCGGCGCCTGATGACAATCTCGCGTCACACCGGGCAGAACGGCAGTGAAGGCGGCATTCCCGGCGGTGCTGAGGGCGGCACAGAGCGTGACACTGAAGCTCTAGCCCCCGTCAGCTATCTGCCTGTCGCTTATTTGCCCGGTGTGCGCGAGGCTGACGCGCGACGCGCCGAGAACGTAACTTTGCACGCAATCACGCGTCGCGGGCAATCACGAGCCGAAGTGGCCGACCTCCTGCGTCGACGAGACATCGACCCTCATGTGGCTGAGGCAGAACTCGAACGTCTCGAGTCAGTGGGGCTTATCGATGACCGGGCCCTGGCCATTGATCTCGTCGACCGGCTGCGCAGCCGCAAAAAACTGGGTACGGCCGCGCTGCGTAATGAGCTCATGCGCCGCAAAATCGATCGCACCGCAATGGATGAAGCACTCAGCGCACCCGACGAAGAATCTGAGAGCGACATGCTCGAGCAGTTAGCAGCAGACCGCGCCCGCCGTTTGGGTTCCCTCGACCGCACGACCGCCGAACGGCGACTCATCGACTTTCTCGCCCGTAAAGGGCACACGGGGTCAACTGCGCGAGCTGCGGCCCGCCGCGCCCTCGATGGTGATGCGAGCGAAGGTTCCGCCCGCATTCACCGCGTCGAATTCCGCTAGCTGTTGTACGGCGACACTGTGACTGTTCCAATCACTGCGCCGTAGACTGGGCTCCACCATGAGTATGACCCTCACCGAGAGTACATTTCCGTCGGCCACCGAGCGCCCGCGTACCTACGAGGTGCGCACGTTCGGATGTCAGATGAACGCACACGACTCCGAACGCTTGAGCGGTTCTCTTGAGGCGGCGGGTTATGTGTTGGCGTCGGGGGCACAAGCCGACGTGGTTGTCATCAACACGTGTGCCGTTCGTGAAAACGCCGATAACAAGCTGTATGGCACGCTAGGCCACCTCGCGAGCGTCAAACGGGAACACGAGGGCATGCAGATCGCCGTGGGCGGGTGTCTCGCGCAGAAAGACACCACGACCATTCTCGATCGGGCTCCGTACGTCGACGTCGTGTTTGGCACTCACAACATGGGTTCGCTCCCCGTGCTCCTCGAACGAGCGCGCCACAATGGTGAGGCGCAACTCGAAATTCTTGAATCGCTGGAGGTCTTCCCTTCCACGCTCCCGGCACGGCGAGATTCCACCCACAGCGGCTGGGTAAGCATTTCGGTGGGCTGCAACAACACGTGCACCTTCTGCATCGTGCCGGCACTGCGCGGTCAAGAAAAAGACCGCCGCCCGGGTGACATTCTGGCTGAGGTGCAAGCTCTCGTTGACGACGGCGCCATCGAGGTGACCCTTCTCGGGCAAAACGTGAACTCCTATGGAGTCGAGTTTGGCGATCGGCTTGCCTTTGGCAAGTTGCTGCGGGCTGCGGGTCGCATTGACGGGCTTGAGCGCATCCGCTTCACCAGCCCGCACCCGGCAGCGTTCACCGACGACGTTATCGACGCCATGGCCGAGACTCCCACCGTGATGCCGCAACTGCACATGCCCCTGCAGTCGGGTTCAGACCGCATCCTCAAAGCGATGCGTCGTTCGTACCGCAGTGATCGCTTTCTGGGAATCCTCGATCGTGTGCGCGACCGCATCCCGCACGCTGCGATTACCACCGACATCATTGTGGGCTTTCCGGGTGAGAGCGAAGAAGATTTCGCCGACACGCTGAGGGTTGTCGAGCTGTCACGGTTTGCCAGTGCGTACACCTTCCAGTACTCCATTCGGCCCGGCACTCCCGCCGCGACTATGCCCGATCAGGTGCCGAAGGCTGTTGTGCAAGAGCGCTTCGAGCGCCTCACCGCCCTGCAAGATGCCATGTGCGCTTCTGAGAATCTTGCCCAGGTGGGCCGTGAAGTGCGCGTGCTCATCTCAGCCGTCGACGGCAAAAAGGCCGCCGAGACCAATCGCATTACTGGTCGTGCCGAAGACAATCGGCTCGTGCACCTCAACGTTCCCGACGGAGACACGCGGCCACGACCCGGTGACATTGTGACCACGTCAATCACCCACGCGGCATCGTTCCATCTCATAGCTGACCATGACGCGCCATTGCGCGTTCGCCGCACGAGGGCTGGTGATGCGTGGGATCGCGCTCAGGCAGACAGTTGCGGGGTTCCCGCCGTCGAGCCACGCGATCAGCTAGTTGGGCCTGTCTCGTTGGGCCTCCCCACCCTGCGACTGGGCGGCTCGAGTGCGACTGCCGCTCAAGGGCCTCATTCCGCCTCGGTGACTGAGGCCACAGAGACTGCAGACGCTCCACAGCCCACGCGCGACTAACGGCGGACGCGCGTTGTGATCGTCGCCATCGTCGGAGCCACCGGTACAGGTAAGAGCGCGCTAGCCCTGGGGCTCGTCGCGCGGTGGGCGCGAAGCGGCATTTGCGCCGAGATAGTGAATGCCGATGCGATGCAGCTGTATCGGGGCATGAACATCGGCACCGCTAAGACGCCCACCGCTGAGCGTGAGGGCGTGCCGCACCACCTCATCGACGTGCTGTCGGTCGACGAGGAAGCCAGTGTTGCCCGCTACCAGACCGAGGCCCGTACCGCGGTCGATGAGATTCAGGCGCGCGGTGCGATGCCCGTTGTGGTGGGCGGCTCTGGCCTGTATGTGGCGGCATTGCTTACCGATTTCCAATTTCCAGGAACAGATCCCCTCCTCCGCGCACACTGGCAAGCAGAGCTTGACCGACTCGGCCCCGCTGATTTGCACCGTGTGCTCGAGCGACGTGATCCGGCGGCGGCGGCAGCCATTGGCCCGCACAACGGCCGTCGTATCGTGCGTGCACTCGAGGTGGGCGACCTCACGGGCAGGCCGTTCAGCGCCGGGCTCGAGGCGAGATCACGCCCTTGGCGCCCGCACCGCCAGTTTTCGCTGGAGCTTGACCGGGGCATCCTCGTCGACAGGCTCGACCGCAGAGTGACAGATATGTGGCGACAGGGCCTGCTCGAAGAGGTGACTGCTCTGTTGCCACTGGGCCTGGAGCGCGGGGTGACGGCGAGCCGCGCCATCGGCTACGCGCAGGCGGTCGCCCAACTTCGCGGCGAACTGGACCAGGCTGAGGCTATTGCGCAGACGCAGGTTCTCACGCGGCGATACGCCCGCCGCCAGGTCAGCTGGTTTCGGCGTGACGCATCGATAACGGCGCTGGATGCAAGCGCCGACGATCTCCTCCAGCAGGTTGAACGACAGGTTGAACACCAGCTTGACCAACAGGCATCAGCAGGTCTCGATGCTTCTCACAGTTAGCATGATTCCGTGACGACGCTGCAGTTCGCCAAAGGCCACGGCACGGGCAACGACTTTGTGCTGTTTAGCGACGCTGACGGAACCGGGGCTCTCACACCCAAGCAGTGCGCCACACTGGCCGACCGTCGCATCGGTGTGGGTGGCGATGGAGTGATTCGTGCCGTTCTTTCGCGACACATCCCTGAGGGTCGCGCCCTTTTGGAGCGCGACGCTGAGGCGGAGTGGTTCATGGACTATTCCAACGCCGACGGCAGTGTTGCTGAAATGTGCGGAAACGGTATTCGTGTTTTCGTGCGCTATCTGCTCTCGCAGGAACTCATCTCACTGACGCCCGGCCAGTCGATTCCGATCGCAACCCGCTCGGGGATCATTGCCGTGCACCGCCTTGCCAGAGGCTTCGCCGCCGACTTGGGGCGCTGGCGTCTCGACGGTGGCGAACCACTCGTACGGGCTCGTGGGCTACCAGTTGCCCGGCCAGGGCTCGGCGTCAACGTCGGTAACCCGCACGTCGTGGTGGCGCTCGCAAGTGATCAAGAACTGGCGTCAGTCGAATTGTCCGTCGCGCCTGTTCTTGATCCTCAACCAGCGGCGGGGGCCAACATCGAGTTCGTTGTTCCCGCCGACCCACTTGTGGTCGACGGCATCGGGCGCATCCGCATGCGCGTGCATGAGCGCGGTAGCGGTGAGACGCCCTCCTGCGGTACCGGAGCCGTCGCCGCAGCTTTGGCGGTGCGCTACTGGGCCGGCCAGTCAGCGCCCCACGAGTGGCGCGTGAGCGTGCCCGGAGGAACGCTAGGCGTGCGCATGTTTGCGGCTGAAGATGGCGAACACGTGGCACTGTCCGGCCCCGCTGAAATCGTCTTTGAGGGCACGATCGAGATTTAGAGCTCTGTGGGTTGTCGATGCTGGGCGCGCAACACGCGAAAGCCCTTGTATGCGGTCGCACGAGACACTGTCAGCGTGTCAGTGAATCGTGACTGCAACCAGCGTTCGAGTGAGTCGCTTCCGAGGTGACGAGCGACGACGAGCCACGCGCTGCAGTCGGCCTGAAGTCGTGGCAACCAGGCTTCGAGCATGCCGTGTAACTCGGGTTTGCCGACCCGAATTGGCGGGTTCGACCAGATTGCGCTGAAGCGCACATCGTCGGGCACGGCCTCAGGGGTCGCCACCCGCACATTCTCCAGCCCGAGCGCCGCGGCATTACGCCTGGTGAGTTCAAGAGCTCGCTCATTGACGTCGACAGCCCACACGGTTGCCCGCGGCGACGCCAGTGCCAGTGTGAGTGCGACTGGGCCCCAGCCGCACCCCAGGTCGAGCAGGTCGCCTTCGGATGGAGGCGCTGGTGCGTGGGTGAGCAACACCTGAGTGCCGATGTCGACACCATCAGGGCTGAAAACCCCTCCCGCGGTCTGAAGGTTGGCGGGCTTGCCGGCCAGGGTTACCGTGAGCGGCCGCGCAACAAACTCACCGCTGGGCTGAGCGGTGAAATAGTGGTTGGTCGCCATGCCCAGAATCTACCGAACTCTGGCGGAGTACAGTGACTCTTCTATGACCCAAGACGAACGTTCCGACCCGACCACGACGCCCCCGGTAGTTGGAGAGGGTGCGCAGGCGGGCAACAATGCCACGCAGGATGCTGTGGCTCGCGTCTTGGCGAACTCCGTCGCACGGGCTCGCTCAGTGACATTGCACGGAGCCGCCGCGTTACAAGACGATGCGAGCTATTCCACTGACCGCGATGGCGAACAGTTCGATCGTGAAGATCGCGCGGCGTTGCGTCGAGTACGAGGGCTCTCCACTGAGCTCGAAGACGTCAGCGAGGTCGAGTATCGGCAACTACGCCTTGAAAACGTGGTGCTCATCGGCATTTACACGCAGGGTTCGCTTGATGACGCTGAGAATTCCTTGCGCGAGTTAGCGGCTCTGGCTGAGACGGCGGGTGCCGCGGTTCTCGACGGTCTGCTGCAGCGCCGTGCGCATCCTGACCCCAGCACTTTTCTCGGAAAAGGCAAAGCGAACGAACTCGCGCTCGTTGTCGCCGAGCTCGGCGCCGACACGGTCATTGCCGATGCCGAGTTGGCGCCCAGCCAGCGCAGATCACTGGAAGACGTCGTGAAGGTGAAAGTCATTGACCGCACCGCGGTGATTCTTGACATTTTCAGTCAGCACGCCAAAAGCCGCGAGGGTAAGGCGCAGGTTGAGCTTGCACAACTGGAGTATCTGTTGCCGCGGCTCCGCGGCTGGGGAGATTCCATGTCGCGCCAGGCCGGTGGCCAGGTGGGTGCCGGCGGCGCCGGAATGGGCAGCCGTGGCCCCGGTGAAACGAAGATCGAGCTCGACCGTCGGCGCATCAACACCCGCATGTCGAAATTGCGCCGCCAGATAAAAGGATTCGCTCCCGCGCGTGCGGCGAAGCGCGCTAACCGCGACCGGTACTCAGTGCCGAGTGTGGCGATCGCCGGGTACACCAACGCGGGCAAGTCAAGCCTTCTCAACCGCATCACGCGCGCGGGGGTGCTCGTCGAAAACGCCCTGTTCGCGACTCTTGACCCCACGGTACGAAAATCGACGACGCCCGACGGCCGGCCGTACACACTTGCCGACACGGTGGGCTTCGTCCGTAACCTGCCTCACCAGCTGGTCGAAGCTTTCCGATCGACACTTGAAGAGGTCGCCGAGTCTGATGTCATCGTGCACGTCGTCGATGGCGCGCATCCTGACCCCGCGGCCCAGATCGCCACAGTGCGTCACGTCATTGGTGACGTTGACGCACACCATCTTCCTGAACTGGTCGCCATCAACAAGAGCGATCTGCTCGACGACGAGGCTCGGCTGCTCTTGCGGGGGTTAGTTCCTCAGGCCGTGTTTGTTTCGGCAAAGACCGGCGAGGGTATCGATGAGCTGCGTGCTCGCATCGCCGAACTGCTTCCGAACCCCGACGTTGAATTGACCGTGGTCGTGCCCTACGACCGCGGCGACTTGGTCTCGCTGTTACACGAGCGCGGCCGCATCATCGACACTGCCTACGAAGAGAATGGCACCCGGGTGCACTGCTTCGCACCACCAGAGATTGCAACCCTTGTGGAACAGTTCACTGCACCGGTCGGCTCATAAGCCGGGTTCTGCAAGCGCCGATTCGTCAGAGTAAGCCGGTCAGAGTGAACCGGTCAGAGTGAACCGGTCAGAGTGAACGTAGAACGGCGACGACTTTGCCCATGACTGTCGCGTGGTCGCCGAGGATCGGCTCGTAAGCGGAGTTTTGCGGAAGCAACCAGGTGTGACCGTCGCGTTGCTTGAAAACTTTCACGGTTGCCTCGTTGTCGAGCATCGCCGCAACAATCTCGCCGTTCTCTGCAGTGTTCTGCTGACGCACAACCACCCAGTCTCCGTCGCAGATAGCAGCATCGATCATCGAATCTCCGACAACCGTGAGCATGAACAGTTCGCCTTTGCCGACGAGCTGTCGCGGCAGTGGCACGATTTCTTCAACCATTTGGTCGGCGGTGATCGGAATACCCGCGGCGATGCGGCCCACGAGGGGCACCATGGCAGCGTCACCCACCGACGGCCCCGGAACAGACTCTGAACCTGGGGCGTGTGCCGGGTCAGGCTCCAGCCCGATCAGCACCTCGAGAGCGCGCGGTCGGTTGGGATCACGCCGGAGGTAGCCGCTGAGTTCCAACTGGCCCAGCTGGTGCGAGACGCTCGACAGTGAAGCGAGCCCGACAGCCTCGGCGATTTCACGCATGCTCGGCGGGTATCCACGACGAGCCACAGAGGCTTGAATGACGCCGAGAATTTCACGCTGCTTCGCGCTCAGCGTTGTGCGTCGACGGGTGCCGGAGGCGCCCTCGGGCGAAATCTCGTGCGGTTCGGTGGTCAAAGGGGCTCCGTTCGAACAAATGTCGGTGGTCGGGGGTTGAGTATCTCCGAGCCCTCAAACTCTATCCAGAAATTGCTCCATATTCATAGCTTTGTTCGAGTGTGTTGCGAGATCTGGGGTGTTTCAGGCTTTGGGGCTTGTAACTATGTTCGATCGAATGTATGTTCGAAACACAGGTTCGCATGTGTCTCTCCCGGCCGAGAGGCGCATGCACCCCCCGGTGGCTTAGCTCACCGGGGGACCTGTGCCACTCAGTTCGCCAGAAAGAGGCAGATGTCATGAGCGCAACAACCTATGCAGCCCGTACTTATGCACCCCGTACTTATGCACCCCGTACTTATGCACCCCGCACCCATGCACCCCGCACCTCAACCCCCACGCCTGCCCCCACCCCTGCGCCCAATGCGGTGGGCGGCGCGGAATTCGCGGGCCAAGCGCCCCGAGTTCGTCTGCGCATGACGCGCCGTGGTCGCCTGGTGGTCACGATCGCCGTCGCGTTGCCGTTGGTTCTGGCGCTCGTATCTGTTGCACTCAACGGTGGCGGGGCCACTGCGAGCTCTGGTGTGGTCGCGCCGATCACCGTGACCGTTGAAGCCGGCGAGTCGCTCTGGTCGGTCGCCGCGGCGCTGGCTCCATCAGCGTCGACAGCTGACGTCGTCGCTGACCTCGTGGCGGTCAACGGGCTCGTGACTGCAGAACTTGTGCCGGGCCAGATTCTGGTTGTTCCCGAGCGATACGCGGGCT
>Ga0306871_1000383_pt1 | contig 17157 bp, 15 predicted proteins | sample AntRauMeHopE1497_FD_190447 | JGI IMG/M metagenome (GOLD analysis project Ga0306871, IMG submission 190447) | Saline lake microbial communities from Rauer Islands, Antarctica - Metagenome Hop E1 #497 (v2) (version 2) | ecosystem: Environmental > Aquatic > Non-marine Saline and Alkaline > Saline ... | reverse complement strand
CCGTGGGGTGGTGGTAGGGTCGTCCGGTGCCATTGATCGAGCCGAGCGCACCGCCAACTGGCGGTTCGGCGCGGTCTACCGCACTGGCGTACTCCTGGTACGACAGCCGAGGGCTGCCAGCCCCAGGGTTGCCATGGGATGCGGCGCGCGGGGCGGCACCCTCGCTGAAGTCGCTCCAGGCCGGACTGCAGCCGGTGGGGTCGATCGTTGTCACCGCACCGCGCCCTCCAAAGTGCATCAGGGCCTGTGTGGAGTCCGACCTGCCGGTGGTCCTCGACATGGCCTGCGCCGCTGAGTGTGCCATCGATGTCGGGAAGTCCTCGACCCCGGCGGTCCGCACCGGTGACGGCGGCCCGCCCGTCCGCCCCGACCTCGACAGAAGTCCGCGGCGCGGCGATTCCGGCGAGCTCACGGCAGCCTCAGCCGCCGCGATGGCCACCGCCGCAGAAGCAGACGTGGGAGTTTCCGGGCCGAGCGACAGCGCCGACAGGCCGTACTCGATGGCAAGGACGTCCATCGCCGTGCCTTCGGCACCGCTGGCTGGTTGCCGGGGCCCTCTAGCATTGGGTGATCGATTCCGAGGAGAGCAAGCGCTTGGGTCGTGAGCTGGGCCGAGCTGCATCTTGGGCAGTCGTCGCCCTTTGCGTTTTCGTCGGCTTCCTGGTCCAAGGCTCTCGTCCTGCGGGCAGGGCGGCCGACCACTCCCGAACGACGGGCGGCACGGCCTGCTCTCGCGCGAGCTTTGGTTGTGGTACCGGCCCAGAAGCGGGCGACGGACTTCCCGAGCAACGCACCGGCGGGTGCCCTGCCCGCAGTGCGGCAGCGGCGACTGGCAGGCGTGCCTCACGGCCCGACCACGGGCGCACTGCTCTGACGTGTGCCCGTGCGTCTTGAGCGTGCGACGAGGCCCGCACTCGCGAGGGCGCGCGGTCCAGCTCCGATATTCTCATCCGAGCGGTGCCTTTGCCCTGCGGAGGGCTTCGCCACTCTCTGAGCCATGGCATCTGCCGGCGACGGTTGCGGCGGAAGGTTCGACCTGTTCGTGTCGAAGGCCGCCTGCAAGTTCAACGCTGCTCATTTCATCGCGCATGCAGACGTGAGAAACCCACAGGCGGCCGCGAAGCTTGTGGCGTGGTGGCTACGGCCTCGCCCTGATCGCAGGCTGCTCCGTGCTGCATACTTTTGCTGCGCAGGGCACGCGTGAGCGCTTGCACGGCCACAACTACCGGGCGGAGGCGTTCATCCGCGGCCGCGACGGCCATGACGTCGCAGAGTCGGGCTATCTGCTCGACTTTGGGGCTGTCAAGGCAGCCCTCAAGCATGTTTGCAAAAGCCTGGACGAAAAGTTCCTTTGCCCGGCGTCGAACCCTGCGCTGAAGGTTGAGGAGCTGGTCGAGGGAATCGCGTCGCCTTCGCTCAGGCTCGGCTCCACTGACGACAGTGCTCAGCTCAAGATTACGGTCAGGCACGACGGTGCTATTTTCCAGTGAGGCAGGCGCGGCTGAGCATCGCCCCGCGCGCCGAGTGGCACGCTTGTCGATCCGCAGCACCGGTGGCCGCCCTGGAACGCAGGATGCCTCGTGCGGATGCGGTGGTGTTGCCGATTGCCCAAGCGTCCGCGGAGCTTCTAGCCAGGCACCTATGCGTCGAGGTGCTCGAGCAGCTCGGCGGGAGCGCGACTCTGTGGTCGAAAGGCGCGGCCGCGCTCACGGTCGGCGTGGTCGAGACACCGCACCAGGAGGCCAGGTACACCGTTCCCTTGGCACCCCGGGACTAGGCGCTGCCGCGGGGCACATGGGCCGGCATTGGTCTGGCCGCCGGTCCGTGGTTACCATGCTTGCCTGGGGCTCGCGCTGCGGCGGCGCGCGGGCTTGGTTGTGCGTCCGTCCGTTGGCACCGCCTGAGCATCTCCGGCCCAGCGGGCAGGGAAACGCGGCGCTGCGGCCAGACTCGGCGCGCAACTTCAGGCGGGCCCTGCGCGCCGCCGTGCCAGCAGCTTCGCCCAGGGCGCATGAGGCCGAGCGTGCACGGGCTTGTGAGTACCAGCGATCGCGAAACATCCGTTCCGGCAGCCCGAATCACGCGGCACACCAGCGTTGGCAGGCGCGCAAGGCTCAGAACATCATGACGTGCGGACGGCTCCAGGCCTCCGCCTCGTCGTCGGGGCCGCTGAGGGCGGCGAGCAGGCGCGCCAGCTCGTCGCTGATCCCCGCCTGGCCCGGGGTCAGCGGGGTGAAGCCCTTGCCATCCCCGCGCATGTCCACCACCACGAGGCACGGCGGGCACATCTCGTGCCGGGGGGCAGGTGCGCCGAGCCTGGCCGCCACTCGGGCGCCGAAGGCCCCGGACTGGGCCAGGGCGAGAATCCTGCCCGGCGTCCCGACGCCGATGGCTGGCAGCTGGCCGTCGCCCGTGCTCGGGCCGCGGCCCGGGCCGCCGCGCCCCCGGCCGCGTCCGATGCCCCCGCCGCGACCCCCACCCCTGCCGCGGCCCCGACCGGCGCCGCCCGCGGGAGCCAAGCCGCGGAGCGCCGCCATCTGCTCGGGCACCCGCATGTGCCGCGCCCACAGCTTGGCGCACCGGCACTTGAGCGGCTGCAGCGCACGGAGCACATCGGTGCAGCGGTTGGCGGAGCTGCTGATCACGAGCGCCCCGAGCCCGCGGGTGTCGCCGGGGCCCGAGCGACCCCAGACGGGAGGGAGCACCGCCTCGAGGGACCTGGTTGCCGTCATCCCCGCGGCCGCCGAGTGGCGCGCGGCTGCTGCCGCTGCTACCACCGCAGGCAGCGCCGCGTCAGGGAGGCCCTGCCCCGGCCGGTGTGCCCTCCAGCTCGAGACATCGTCGGCGCCTGCGGCCTCTGCGGCGCCCCGCCTCTCCTGCACCATCCGCCACGCCCGCTCCATCCACCCCTCCTCCCCCTTGGGCGGCGTGGGGCGCTCGCGGCTTGCCAGAACCTTGGTGAGCGGGATGTCGGGCCAGGAGCCCTCAACCACGCACCTATCCCACCCTGCCGGAAGACCCACCCACAGCTCGGCCATGTCCGGGCCCACGGGCTCACCAGCGCCTCGCGGGGTGAGGATTCGGCGGAGCTTGGCAGTGAGCCACTCGGCTTGCTTGGCCTCGTCCGCCATGCCATCGAGCTCGCCACGCTCGCGGCTCGGCGGCGGCCCAGGGCTGACGCCCCCCTTGCCCTTGCCGCGCTTGGCGGAGGGACCGGAGGCGTCTGTCGCCGGCGCGAAAGGGTCCACCTTCCCCGCCGCGTCGTCCCCCCAGGCGCCCGGAGCGTCGCCCTTGGAGCGAGGCCGCTTCGCAGATGCCATTTTCCACCGGGGCTCGCGCCGAGTGGCAGCTCAGGGGCGCCTGCATGCCGGGCAAAGGGTGGCTCGCAGAGCTGTTGTCGGAGGTTGTGCTTTCGCTCTCCATGCTCGTGGCGGTGGCTGGGCGGGGCTGCGTGCCACTCCCACGCCCCCAGATGATCACAGGAGCCGTTCGGGCGCGTTTGATTTCATGCGCGCGCCGTGCCGCGGCGCCAGTGCCGTGCGCCGCCTGGGCTCGCCTTTCCACCTCTGAGTCGGCGTCCGGCACGGTTCCTGGCCCCGGTCCCGCCGCCCCAACGGCAACGTCCGGGAGCGAAGTATCGGCGAACCCGGTGGAGGAGGTCAAGGAGTACAGGGACCACCCCTACCTCACCCAGAACGCGCGGTACATGCCAGGGTTCTCGTACCCGGCCCCCCGCAAGCTGGAGCAGATCATCAAGTACGCGCTGCTGGAGAGGGAGCCCGCGCACAAAATCCGCGAGATCTGGTCCGAGTTCCACGACGTCAGGTCAGACTGCGCGGCGACGGTTCTCACCCGCGGCGAGTACGAGGGCATAATGGCGCGCGCGTCCAAGAAGTGAGAGGCGCGCCAGCGTTCCTGCGGGGACGTGCCTTCCGACGCGAGCGGCGTGTTGCGCATGCCACGCGTCCACGGGCGCGGCGAGCGCCGCCAACGACCGGCTGCACGCTGCGGAGCCCGCTGTCCCACGCGGCACCCCCCCTCCCCACCGCACGGCGATTTCCCGCAGCCCGTACTTCATCTACCCCGTCCGCAAGGGGGACGGCAAGTTCTTCACGCTCGTGTCGCAGTTCCAGCCGCCGTACTGCCTTTTCACGTACCTGGAGGCCTTCCAGCGCGACCCCACGCGGGCCGAGCCGTACATGGCCGTGACGTTCTTCGACGACTTTTTGGAGCGGAAGGGCATCGTCCTGGTCCGGGGCGACTTCTCGGGCCACCTGACCAAGGAGGACGCGTCCAGGCTGCTTCGGCTCACCAAGCATTACTACTCCACGGACCCGAAGAAGGTTGAGGAGTTCAACCGCCGCCCCGCCGAGTTCGACGTGGATGCGTACTTTGCCGAGTGTCCCTGAACGCGCAGCCGGAGCGGCAAGGCCGGGGCCCGGCTTTCCGAGCGAGCGTTCCCCTCGCCCGCGGCACCTCACTCATGCATCACGCTTTCTGCTCCGAAGCGACCGTTCTGATGGCGCGCTCACACCGCCGCCGCCGACGACGCCGATGCGGCAGCCGCGGAGTCCGCGGCCTCAAAGTCGTCGCGAAGGTCCTTGACGTCCCTGGAAGAAAGCTTCTCCCACCCGTCCTCGCGGACAACGTACACGTTGTTGATGCCGCCGCTGTACGCGTCCCGGTGCGTGGCGTGGTAGATCGCGCGCTTGCCCAGCTCGAGCGCCTCGGCCTCGGTGAGGTCGTAGCGGTACCCGGCGTCAAGAACGCCGTAGGCAAATGTGGAGCCGCTGCCCACCGAGAAGAACGGGCACCCCTCGCGGGCCTTGAGCCTGGTGCCGTCGTTGTCCACGTAAAACAGCTGCGGCCCGGTCTTGTCCCACCCCGCGATCATCGTCCCCACCGAGAGGCCGTAGCCGCGATACTGGGCCAGCGTATTGGACAGCAGCTTGGATGCCGCGGCCACGCTGATGCGCTCCCTGTTGCGGAGCTCGTGGAGGCGGCACTGCACGCCGAGGTTGCGCTCCCAGAAGGCGCAGTCCGCGGCGCCTCCCGCCATGGTGCCGAGCAGGTACGGGTTGATCTCGATCACCTTCTTGACGGTCCCGGAGGCTGCGAGGGCAACGGGCAACGGGACCGCTCGCGCGGACGGACAGGTGCCTGCTCGGTCGACGGCGGAGCACAGCGGGGGCGCAGCCCTCCGTGGGATGCTCACCAACGTAGGGGCCCTGCGTCGAGCGGGAGTCCACGGCAACGATCACGCCGCCCTGGAACTTGAAGGCCAGCGTCGTGGTTCCCTTGGCGAACTTCATCTTGTGCTCGCCGTCGGCGTCACCCTTGTAGACATTGAAGTGCCTGGCAGCAAAGCCGGCAGGCTGCGCGGGTGGGACCCAAAACAAATGCCACGTCGTGAGGTTGATGGGGCACAGAGGAGGACGAGGCGGTCTGGCCGTCCCGCTCCGCTGACGCCGCAGCGCCACATGTGCGGCCGCACGGTGCTCATCAATCAAGCCAGCATTGGACGGGAGACCGCCGCGGCCTGGGTTGTCGCCGGGCCGCGGCGTGCCGTTCTCCGGGGGGCCGGACGGGCTTCGGCGCCGAACGGCGGCTCCCCGCTCCTGGTCCGCCGCCCGGTGTCACGGTGCAACCCGTCCCCAGCGCAAGGTACACGATCCTGCCAGCACTCGCGAGCCCCGCGGGGGAAGGCTCATGCGCGGCTCCGGCCGCAGCGGGAGCGGGGGCTGGGCCGCACCAGGCGCCGAGCGCCTTCCGCTCACGTCTGCCGTCTTCGCGAGCATGAAGGACCCCGCAGCAGTTGAGTCTGATGCCCCAGCCGCAGAGGCGGCGGGGGCCTTGAAGGCGCCGCACGAGAGCATCGCACCAAGCTCAGTGCCCGGATCGCTTGTGCTGGAGATATTATGCCCAACAGCAAACATTTAAAACCCTAACCAGATCGACGTCAATGACGGCAGTGCAGGGCGTCCGCCGTCTCGGCACGCTCGGCCCTCGGGACCTGCAGGTGAGCCTGGTCCCGTGCCCCCAAGTCCAATAAGAGGACATTTTGGACAGTTCCGCGAGCGAGTGGTGGGGCACGGGCGGCGCTGTGGCTCGGTGCGCCGTGGTGATCACTCGGCGGCGCCTTTGGCCGCGGCGGTCGCCTTGCCCGCGCGGTCTGGGCGCGTGCAAGCCCACAGAGAGCGGATTACGGACGCCACGGAGCGCGTCAGGCGGTGCTTGGTCGTGCCGAGGCCATGCCCTCGGCAGCCGGGCGGGGCCAAGCTGCCCGCCTTGCGGCCACCTTGGCACGCCTTTGCCGCGCGGAGCGGCCTCGCGGGCGCCAGGCTGAGCTAGTTTGTCGTTGTTGGCGCCTCGCAGTGATCATGGCGGACGCGACTGTCTCTCCCAACATCGTCTGGGACGTGGTCCGCAAGTCGAACTCCTTCATGCGCAAGCGCGGCGTCGTGACCCTCTCGGCCGAGAAGGGCAACCTTCGCAACCGCCACAGCTACAAGTGGTCCGGCCTTGCCCAGCGCAAGGTCGTGTCGGTCCACGATGCCGTCACCATTAAGGACGATGAGGCCGTGCGCCGCATCGTCATGACCGTGACCAAGCCCGCCTCCAACCGGCCCTCCATCGCCACCGAGACCAAGGTCATCGAGGGGCACATGGACGCCACCGGCGCCATCAAGGCCGTGAACGAGGCCACCTTTGGCAACTACTTCCGCCCGGACATGCGCTCGGCCGCCCTGGCCCGCCTTTCCGCCCTCCGCGCGTCCCGCGGCACCAGCTTCGCGTCCCGCACGGCCAAGCGCGCCACCCGCGTGCGCGAGGAGCAGCCCTCGTACGACCACCTCGTGGCCGAGGAGGAGGAGGAGGAGGCGGAGGCCTGAGCTGGCCCGCCCTCGGCTCACATGCACGGCGCCGGGCGATGTGCGGTCAGGCACGGGGTCCGGGTGCTCGCCTGGCCCTGACGTCACGCGCTGGCGCGTTTGTGTGAAGCCGCTTCCTGGTCCGAGAACAGCGTTCCACCCGAGCGAATCACGGCCTGCGCGCTCACGTTGCGTGCGCAAGCGAGCGGCCAGATGTCCCTTGGGGCGCAGAGTCTGGCCTCGTGCCGAGCACAGGCCCGCACTCATCGGCCACAGCCCCGGGCGCCTGCCGGCCGGGTCACCGCTCTGGATGAGCGCGGCGATCTCGGTGTCGACGCCTGTGCGCTCAGCCTCCGGCACGCGCGCGATTCTGGGTGCTGCGAGGGCGGTCACCCGGAGGGAAGCCGGGCCGCACGGGACTCTCGTGTGGCACGCAACGTGGCAGCCTCTTGCCCGGGGCAGCATGGTGTGGATTGGCCCCGCCGTTTGTGCGACGGGAAGAGCCGGAGGCGGCGCGCCGCCCGCGATGGGCGAGTCGGCGCTTGCGATGCCCTGCCCATCAGGCGGGGCGCCGCGCGTTTCGGCGATTGCCGCGGCCCATGGCGCGGGGTCACCACACGGATCTCAGAGGGCGGCTGCCCTTGCGTCGGCTGTGGCCAGGCGGACGGGCTTGCCGTGCATGCTCTCGTACGCCTTGCCCGGCGGCGCCGACCCCGACCAAGCGGTCCGCGCCGAAGCCGCGGCGGTGACGTGGGCCTGTGAGTCGCAGCTCGCGCAATGATGCGTTCTGGGTGATTGTGAGCGTCCCGCCATGCGGCGGCCGCCTGACCAAGGGGGCTGCCTGAGGCATCCGCGCTGGCAGGCCAGCGGAGGCACGAGCCGTCTCCGAGCGCGCGCACCCACGCGAACCCGCGCCAGCAATCACGAGCCATGCGCACGCCGCACCGCGAGGGCCTCGCGGAAACAGGAAGGGCGTGCACCGGTCGTTCCGCTCCGGTTTTCTTCGCCGGCCTAAGGCGTCGGCGGTCACGCGTCGGCTGCGCCGTCCAGTGAGGCGACGAGCTCGTCGATGGCCCTGTTCTGAGCGTCCAGCGAGCGGTACAGGAAGGGCCGGAGGTCGAAGCGGTTGTCGTCGGGGCTGTACGCCTCGGCGTGGTACGAGGGCGTGAGGACGGTGCACTTGTGGCGGTTCAGGGTGTGGAACCTCCAGAACGCCTTGACCTTCCGTCCGACCTCTGATGCGGGGAGGTGGGACCACTCAGCCAGCAGCCGGCGGCACATGGACACCGGTCCGCAGCGCTCCAGCTTGCGAAGGTTCCCAAACCGCCGGAGCTCCGCGTAGGTCATTCCCATGTCCTCCTCGTCCGTCTGCGAGTGCTCTGCTGCGCCCTCGGCCATGGGCTGGAGCTCTGCGGTCGGGGGCGCACCCGCAATGTCGCCCAGGACCGTCCAGCCGTACCCGGAAGCGCCAGCCGCCCAGCGCAGGAACCTCCGCAGGTCGAGCTTGGCCACGCCACCGATCGGGTTGATGTCTGCGGCGGAGCAGTCGTACTTGGTCATGTAGCCCCGGAGCGCCTCGTCGACGTTGGCCGACCCCAGCACGAGCAGGAACCCGCCGGCGCCGCCTCCGGCGCCCCGGAACCAGGGGAGCAGCTGGGCCATCGCGTACGCGAGGACCATGCGGATGCGCGCCTGCAGGTTCTGCAGGGCGAGGTCCTCGGCCCGGGAGCCCCCGCGCGAGGAGTACGAGGGGGTGCGCCCACCCATGACCGCGGCGAGCACTGCCACGATGGCGGCGAGGACCGAGTCGATGCTCACGGCGACGTGGTAGCTCCCAAGCTGGGACGCGAGGGCGGCCGCCCGGTCCCGGGTGGCCGACGACGAGTTGGACGAGCCCATGTAGGAGGTGTGGAGCAGAAGGCCGCAGAGCTCCTTGCCATCGCGCGGCAGCCAGGGGGAGCCGTCCGCAGCCTTGTCAAGCCCGACGACGCGGCGGCAGTCGGCCGCCACGCCCTCATCTCCCGCCTCGATGGCCTCACACACCATCTCGCACATGACGGCTGCGATGGCCGCGGTGGCGGCGCTGTCAGCGCCGCCCGAGAGCGGCAGAAAGTACCCCCTGGCCCCGGACGTGCGCAGGTAGTCCCAGAGCCAGCAAGCCGGGCCGCGCGCGATCTCTTCTTCGGGGGAGAGGTAGCGGACGCCGCCGGGGCCAATGGCGCCGTACGGCGTCAGCCGCGAAGGCTCCGGCGCAGCGGCAGGGCGGCCCGCGGCCGAGGCGGGTGCCATGCCTGGCGCGGCACGGGGCGTGGAGATGAGGACCCCGGCGCCGTCGCCGTCCGTGCGCTCGTCGAGCGGGGCCGTGGGTGCCTGTCGTGCCGAGTCGCGCCGAACCATGCGGAGGCCGGGCGCGGGAACTCGCTCCGCCATCGGCTGCGACATCGCCTGGACCGAGCGGGACGCGATGGCCATGCGGAAGGACCGGACGGCGTCCACGTCGACCACCGCGGTGACGACCTCGACCTCGGACACGCCGAACTGGGAGCCCTGGGCGACGACGGCGCCGTTGCAAGCCACCAGCGCGCAGCCGTCGTAGTACAGCCGCCCCCCGTCGCAGCCCTGCTGATTCGCGTAGACGTACACGCCGCCGCCCTTGGACGTGGCTGAGCGGATCAGATCAACCCGCTTGTGGAGCTTCCGCAGCTCGTGGTGGCTCCCGCTTCCGTTGCCGATGATGTCCACGCCGTCGAGGGAGAGCGCGATGTGCGGGCTCCGTGGCGTGAAGAGCTCCTCGCACGTCTCGGAGGCAACGCTGATGCCATCAGCAGACGAGATGACGCCGCAGCCGAACGGCGCGCTCGCCTGGCCAGCGACCTCCGTCACTGCTTCGGGCAGGAAGCAGTCCTCAAGGTCCCGCCGCGATGCCGGCCACGCCGTAAACCAGCGAGGCTCTCGGTAGTTTCCGTCGTCCGCAAGGTGGAGCTGCGGCCAGCGGGTGGCGGGGGGAGGAAGGGAATGGATGCGGCAAAGCGCAGCTGGCCCGGCCCGCCCTCGCGAGCGCCACCGGCTCACCTTGGGGCGGATGAGCAGGATCCTACCATCCAGGCAGAACACCCGGCAGTTGTATCGCACACCGCGGTGCATCACGGGCATGCCGACGTCGCAAAGCATTCCGTCCGTGCTCCCGTCGGCGAGCAGCGATGCCAGGACGGCCCAGGAATGGTCGATGGTGTCCATTTCCATGAAATGGTCCTCGCACCCGTACCCGGGGATCTCCAGCTCCGGCCCCAGCCGGTAGGCCGCGCCGGAAGCGCGGGCCAGACGGATCGACTCACGGATCCGCCTCGCGTTGCCGTCGAAGTCCAGTGCCCACTGGTTGAGGCTGCACGATGCTACCGCCACAAGCCGCATGGACGAGGAAGCTCCGGAGCGTCACGGGAGTGGCTGTACCGAGGCCGGGCGAGCCGGCAGATCGTGCGTGCGAGCTCCGGCCGCGGACGTTACGCGGGCGTGGCAAGGTCGAGCGCGGGCGATCGTTTCGTTTGCGGCTCGGGCTGCACGGCTCGGCGGCGATTGCGCGGAGAACCGGGGCGCGGCACGCGGGGCAGCGGGTACTTGCGGGCGCCGGCTGCTCGGCCCGTGAAAAATCAGCGCGGCTGCACGGCGTGCCTGCCGAAGGACAGTGCCGCGCGTGAGGCGCCAGCAGCCGCTGCGAGAGCGGCAGCTTCTGCTTGGCTCTGGGCCAGCCGCCGGCGCAGAGCCCCGGCCTCGCGCTCAGCCCGCTCGCGTGCCCTCCTGTGGTCGTCGCAGGCTGCACGAGCGGCATGAAGGGCCGAGGCGCGGGAGTCCGTGTCGCGCCGTGCCTCCTCCAGTAGCCGGACCATCTCCCGGGACCGCGCTTTTCGCCGGGCGGCGGCTTCACTTGCGCGGATTGCCGCCTCTTCGGCGGCTGCAGCCCGAACGGTGGCCTCGCTCCGGCCCTGGAGCGCAAGCTCGGCCTTACGGCCTCGCTCGGCGGCTGTTGCCTCCGCGGCTCGGCGAGCCGCCTTGTGCTTCCTGACTCGTTCTGTCAGCCTGGCGAGTGCCTCCTCCTTCATCGCCAGCTGCCGGCGCGAGCGGTCCAGGTCCCGCTCAACCAGCGCGGCGCTGCTCGCCGAGGCTGCGGCCCTCGCCGCTGCGGTCGCCTCCGCCTCTTCGGCGGCCTTCGCCGCGGCATCGGCGGCAGCCTCGGCCCCATCCACGCGGTCCCTCAGCTCCTCGACCCGCTCTGCCACCGCCGCCACGGCCGCCTCGGCGCGCTCTGCTCTCTGCCTCCAGCTTTCGTCGCTCACATCGCCATCAAGCTCTGGCGCTGTGCCGCAGAGAGGGTCTGTCCCTGCGTCGCGGACAGACGCTCGGTGCCGTGGGTCGTCTGCAGCGCTCGGCCTCACCGAAGCCGCGCCTTCCCGCGCGTGATCCGTGCGGCGGCTGGAAGTCTCGGCCTCGGGTCGTGGCCGTGCGGCTTCCTCTGACAGCTCCTCCGCTTGCCTGCGCGCCCGCTCGGCCGCATGGCTCGCGTTTCGCTCCGCCCGCCTTGCTTCTTCAAGCTCTGCCTGCGCAGCGTCGGCTCGTGCCCTGCACACTTCTGCATCGGCCCTTGCTCCCGCAGCCTCGCGACGGGCCGCGACCTCGGCGTCTTGGGCGCGTTGGATGGCGTCAGCGGCGGTAGCGTCCGCACGCTCGCGCGCATCATCAGAGGCCTGTGCCCGCTCCGCTGCGGCGTCGGCCGCGGCCTTCGCCACCGCAGCAGCGCCCGACCACGACGCAGCTTCGGCCTCAGCCCTCGCCTCAGCCCGGTCGGCCCGAGCCTCCGCGGATTCTGCCCGAGACTGCGTCTCGCTTGCGCGCCTCGATGCTTCCTCAAGCTCCGCCTCGACCAGGAGGCGCCGCTCGTTCGCGGTAGTCGCCGCCCGAGTCGCTGTGGCAGCCGACTGCGTCGCGGCCGCTGCCGTCTCCGCTGCGACCTCCTGCTCCCGAATGGCGGCATCTCTTTCGCCTCGCAAGCCGGCAGCCGCCGCCTCGGCTGCAGCCATGCGGGCGGCCGCGGCGCCCTCTGACATCCGTGCCTCGGCGCGGGAGGCCTCCGCTGCCGCCACCCGCTCCTCAGCGTCCACGGCGCAGGCCCTTGCTCTTGCGTCTGCTGCTGCGCGAGCTGCGCGGGCGGCTGTCACCTCTGTCCTCGCATCACGAGCATCAGCCGCCCTGGCCGATGCGCGGGCCTGCGCGCTCGCCGCATCGTCATCCGCCCAAAGCAGCGCCTCCGCCTCCGCCTCGGCGCGCTCTGCCAGGGCGGCGGCCTCGGCTTCCGCGGCCGTTGCCTCCCACTCCGCATCGTGCCTGGCGTAGCAAGCAGCGGCACAAGCGGCGAGGGTCGCGAGCGACGACGCCACGGATGCAAGCACAGCCTCCCTCGCACGGCCGGCGTCCCGAAGGGCGGCCTGCCGCGCGGGAACGAGCCCGTCGTCCCCGCCCGCCAGCAGCGCTGCCGACACCGCCGGCACGAGCGCCGGACCGGACCACGTCCACGCGAGCTGCAGCGCGACCAACGGGACGCATGGCCCGAGCCCGGGGTGCAGCACCGCGCAGGTCACCGAACCCACACCCCCGCCGGTCCCTGCTGACAGCATGCCGTGCCTGCGCAGGCCGTCATCAGGCCGCCCGTTCCCGGGCTGCGCCCCGGCGAGCCAGCCCTCGCCTCCGTCCGGCTGGAGCAGGACTGCTGCACTCCGAGTCTTGGGCAGCGCGCCAGGCTCCGCCGGGCGGACAAGTGGCGTCGACGGAGCGCGGTGCAGTCCGACTTTTCCGGGCCCTGCGACGTGTGCGACAGCAACGTCTGCCATCGCCGAGAACGTCGGCAGCAGCTCGCTCAGCTCGGCAGCCACCGGGTCCGTGGCCGTGCCCGCGCCCGCCTCGCGCTGCTGGAGCGCCCGGGCCACGATGCTGGCACCAGGCGGCAGCCAGAGGCGGGGAGCATCGCCAGCAGCGCCAGCAACGATGGCAGCGTCGCTTCCGTGCTCGTCTGCCTCGGCCTGCCGTTCGCCTTGCCGGGCCCGGCCGTCTGACCGAGGCGGCATGGCGGTGTCAAAATCGAGCTGGCTGCTCACGGCGGCGTCTGACTTGTCGTCGTCCTCGTCCTCGTCGTCTTCTTCGACCACCTCGTCGATGAGCCCTGAGAGGCTTCCGATGCGAAAGGACCGAGCCGACAGCGCCGGCGACGCTCCGGCGGTGCTCCGGCCCTCCCTGGCCTCCCGCCTCCGTCTGGCGGCCGGGGAAGGCGCCAGAAGGCGTCGAAAGCTGGTGGACGAGGTGAGCGATCGAGGCAGGTGCGGGGCACCCGCCGGAGCAGCAGCGTTAGCCCGGCGCCCGGCTAGACGGCGAGCGCTGCTGCCAAGGGAGGCCGATAAGCCCCGCCTGGCACTAGCTGCGCGCACAAACGACCGCCGCGGTCCCCCGACTCCCAGTGTTGCAGCTGTCTCAAAGCTACGTCCGGTACGGGCCGCCCCAGGCGGCGTGACGGGGGCAGCACCGGACGGCGCGGCGGCAGCAGCGGCGACGTCGCCCCGCGCAGACACCTCGGATTCTGCGGCTGCTCGTCCTGACGGTGTCCCAGCACCCCACTGCAGCTCGGGCTCGGGGGCTCGGATTGATGCGGAAGCGGTCACTGCTTCCGCAACGAAAGCTGCACAGCGCGAAGCAGCCAGAGGAGCGCCTGCCGGGCGCCACATTCCGCCGCCTGGCTCCCCGAACCACAGTACGCCGCTGATGCCGCTGGTGTCACAAGCCACAGATGCTGCTCCAAGTAGCACAGTCCGTGCGGCGGCAACGACGTGCTGCGCCAGTGCCTGGCAGGTGTTGGCCGCAAGAACACATTCACACGCTTCCGTGAGGGCCTTGGCGCTCCGCGCACTCACCTCGGCCGAGCTGCTCAGATTGGCGCCGAGGCGAAGCGCCCGGAACCCAGCCTGGCTTGCAGCTGTCCCGAGCGCGTGTTGTTCCGCCAAAGCCGCCAGTCTGCGACCTGCGGATGCCCGGGAGAGGCGGGCGGATCTGGTTTGCTGCAGCCAAGCCGAAAAGACTGCACGCGAAGTAGCACGATGCACGGAGCCGCGAATGCCGGCCACCCCCGCTTCGCGGGCCCTTGACGACGCGGCTCCCTCTCTGGCCAGTGCCGAGGCCGTCTGCGCCAGAGTCCAGGCCATGAACGCGGCTCGCATGACCCTCCGGCGAGGCCCGGCACCCGAAACCACGGCACGAATAGTGCTGGCGCGCCGCGAAGCTGCACGCCACCCATGCAGCACCACCCGCGCGCACACCCGGGCCGCTCTCCGGGACTCTAACGAGAGCACACGCGAGGCAGTCGTTGTGATGGCGACCCGAGATTCTGCCGCAGCAGCACGACTGGACCGGCAGCGCCGTGCCTCGTCGGCCCACAGGCCAAAGGCCGTCCGCCGGGCGCGAGCGGCGATGCGTCGCTGTGCGGACGCCACCACCCGGCGACCCCGGACATCCGCCCTCCACGCTCCCAGAGCTGAGCGGATCAGACGGGCACGGCGTCGCTCCCCCAGCGCCGCCGCTGCCGCACAAGCCACACGTTGACGCTCGTTGGCTGCCGCCGCTGAGGCTGCGACGCCCCTGCTCCACGCAGAAAAGCCGGCTCTCATCGGCGCCACAACCGAATGCCTGCGCAAAGCCGAAAGCAGCACCCTGGCGGCAGCGCGTCGAGCCAACCTGCGCCCGTGGGCCCAGCACTGCCACCGGCGGACGACGAGCAAGCACCCGGCCGAGGCAGCCGATGCTGTGACCCGACGGCGGGTGCCTTGAACGAGACACAGCGCTCTGGCCCTCACCAGGCCAGTCTGCCGCGCGAGCCGCCACTCTACCCATGCAGCCCGCAGGACTCGGCGCCTGCGAGACTCGCTAAGCCGGCGACAGCCAGAGCCGGCGGCAGTGACGCCGCGCCACGCCCGAAGCACGACTCTGACGACGCGGCGAGCTCCGGTGCGGGAAGTCAGTACCCCGAGGGCCGCTTGCAGACGATCGGACCGCATGCCGGAAGCAAGCTCCCGCCGCGTTGAGCCGGCCAGGGCGGCCTCAGCGTCGGCGGCTCGCTGCTCTGCCCGCTCCCGACATGCACGGAGGAACGCAAGGGCGAGAGGGCGCAGGCGGCGGCGAGCCAGATCGATTCGGCCGGGGTCGGCGGGGGCAGGCTGCGCCTGGGCCGATGGCTGGCGGCACCGGGTGATAGCCGTTGCCCTTGCCCAGGCTCGAAATGCATGTGCTGCAATGTGCCTCGTAGCATGCCCCCCAGCAAGCCTCACGGCTGAGGAAACCACACCAAGCACTTCCGCCTTCCGCTTCCCATGGCCTGCCGACGCGCGGCTCCACCTGGAAAACGCAACCCGCCGTTGTGCCCGGCGCAACACCTGGCTGAGGCCTTGCAGTCCACGCCTGCGTCCGAGGGCGTGGCGCCAAGCGCGCCACGCACACCCGGCAAGTCGGCGAGCTGCCAAAGCGCGCACCGCGCCCCTGACCGAGGCGATGCGCTCTGCCCTGCGGGATGCGAAGCGGTGCATCGCCGCGAATGCCAACGCTGCGAAGCGCAGCGACCTCTGCCTTGCGAGGGCGGCAGCTGCCGGCCCCGCCGCCGCCCCGCCCGCACGCTGCTTGCCGAGAGCCTCGCCCTGCTCTGCTGCAACAAGCTCTGCGCCCGCCTGCCTGTTGGAAGCGGCCGTTGCCCGCCAGACGGATGCCCACGCCTGGAACACGCGCCGCCGGGTCGCTGAGCGCATCCGCGCAGAAAGCGAGAGACTGGCTCGCGAGACGGCTCGTTGCCTCCTGGCAACGGCCGCCCATCCGAACAGTGCCCTGCGCGTTGCCTGCCTTTGCCGAGAGGCAGCGCTCCCAGCAGCTGCTGCCGCAGTCGCGCGCCGTCGTGCCTGAGCCGCGGAAGCGTTGCGAGCCCACGCGGCGAAGGCCAGATGGCACAGGGCCGAGCCTTTTCGCCGGCGCAACGCCGAGCATGCAGCGCGAGCGGCCGTTCGAGCCCCAGCGGCACGAGACCGTCCGCACGCGTCGCGGGCCGAGCTCAGGCTGACAAGGCCACCCCCGTGCCGGAGGCCCCACTCCCTCATCGCCGCAAACGCTCGGGCGCACTGCTTCAGCTGCCACGCTCGGCAAGCCTGGTGGATCAGCGCTGCGACTGAGCCATGCAGCGCAGCGGAGCGCCTGTGCACGGCTCGCCGCACGATCGTGTCGGTAGCAGCCTCTCGCGCTGCCGATTCAGCAGCTGTGCGGGACACCCGTCGCACAACCGCGGCCAGCCCGGCGGATTTCGTTGCAGCCGCTTCCAGTGAGCGCTCGAGGCTGACGGCCGTTTCCACACCCAGCCGGGCATCCACCCGCACGCCGGCAGCCGCTTGCGGAGGCCCAACGGCAGACGAATCAGCAAACGCCCATGATGAGCGACCATTACTGGATACCGGCGGTTGGCGAGAGCCGCGCCAGCTCGTTCCTGCACTCCCAGCGAGCGACCCCTCCGTTGCCGGCTGCCCGCTCGCCTGATGGGAGCCTGGCTCACGCCATGCATCACCCCCGAAGCTCTCAGACCTGCCATTCCATGCAGCACGGACCTGCCCGGGCAGGCCTTCCCGGTACGCCTTGGGGGCAGGGCTTCGCAGGGCCTCAAGCAGCGACGACGGGCCGTCTGCCGCTGCGTCTCGCCACTGCATGGCCCGTTCGAGGGCTGCAGCCGAGTCAGGCCTGCTCGACCTGCGAAGCCGTCACAAAGTGGGGGCTAACAGGCCGTCGCGAATACTGCTTCGCGGCTCTGAGTGCCGAACACAGAGGCATCGGCAGGTCACAGCGCACGCAGTCCTCGCTGGCACCAACCACTGGTGAAGTGTCAACCCGGCGACGGTTCGTGCCCACGTGCGGCCCAGGGCCCCTGCGGCTGCCGCTGCTGCACGCGCCGACAACGAGAGCCGGCCGATTGTGCCGATCACGCGCCCATTTGCAGCACCCGGCTCACAGTTCGGGCGAACGGTGTCAAGCCTTGCGGCTCGCTCATTGGGGTGGAGTTCTGAGTTGACGGGAGCTGGATATGTGGTCCTCCGGGGTTCGGGGCCTCTTGCAGCAGTTGCCGCTGGTCCTGGCCTTCACGTCGACGCGCCGACTCGCCGGCGCACCGCGGCTCCCGCGGGCCGACGTGCCGCTCCTGCTGCACTGTAAAGCGACACAGCCGCGGTTAGGT
>Ga0306871_1000382_pt1 | contig 17184 bp, 14 predicted proteins | sample AntRauMeHopE1497_FD_190447 | JGI IMG/M metagenome (GOLD analysis project Ga0306871, IMG submission 190447) | Saline lake microbial communities from Rauer Islands, Antarctica - Metagenome Hop E1 #497 (v2) (version 2) | ecosystem: Environmental > Aquatic > Non-marine Saline and Alkaline > Saline ... | reverse complement strand
AAAGGAACCGTTCTGTACTCAGAGCAAGTACCGGAAATCGTGGACGAACCTAACTATAAAGCTGCCTTGCAAGCCTTAAAGGCCTAGAAAGTCGCACTGCGTTATGCCCAAGGAATCCTTTCTAGTCAATAGAATAAAAAGTGTTGGCTTCGCAATTCGCGGAGCCATACTTTTGATACGTACCGAAGCGAGTATAAAAATTCAGGTAAGCCTGGGCCTCATCATGACCGCCGCCGGATTTTATTTTGACATAAGTGCAACGGAATGGATGATGCAACTTTTTGCAATTGCCCTAATCCTAGGTACCGAAGGAATGAATACCGCCGTGGAGAAATTGTCCGATTACGTGCAGCCGGAGTTCGATAAAAAGATCGGGCTCATCAAGGATATTTCGGCGGGAGCGGTGATGCTCGTATCCATTCTGGTCATCATTATCGGTTGTATTATTTACTTTCCCAAGATTTTTTAAACGCACAATACAGACCTCTTAGGTCGCAAATTTGTAATTTAGCCCCCAGAATAAATCGTTTCATGGCAAAAAAGGCAATCAAATCAAAGCCAAAATCCGTTAAAAAAAAATCTCCCTTTATCTTGTCCAAGCAGAATAAGATCATACTGGGCAGCCTTTTAATGCTGTTCAGCATTGCCCTATTTTTCTCATTTGTATCCTTTTATTTTACATGGCAAGAGGACCAAAGCTTATTGAGCGAGTTCAAGCACCGTAATGAGGAGGCCAAAAACCTATTGAACAAATTCGGTGCCAGCGTAAGCCACTTTTTCGTCTACAAAGGTTTTGGTATTTCATCCTTGATTCTTCCATTTTTACTCTGTATTAGTGGTATCTACATGTTCTTAGGTTTGGACAAAAACGGACTCCTTAAAAAATGGATATGGGGACTTATCTTCGTCATCTGGATTTCAATTGCACTTGGTTTCTTTGCCACCGAAAGTCCGCTACTGGGTGGTCTGGTAGGGTATGAAATGAACGATTTCCTTCAAGATTATACAGGAAAAATAGGCGTCATACTACTATTACTTTTTGGAATTGTTTTCATTGCGGTACGTCTATTTAAGCTCACGCCGGAAGGTGTAGCAACATTTTTACGCTCCAAGAAGCAAGCCTTGACATCGGAATTTATAAGGCAACCGAAAACAACTTCCACGACCGAGGAAACCCTTTCCTCAGTTTTGGACGGGCAACCTATGGTTATTGACACCTACACCCATAAAACCGAAATTCCCCACTTAGAAAAAGAACCCGGAAAGAACGACTTTGAAATTACCGTTCCCACCGAAGCGGAGGAAGAAGAACCTTCCTTGAACATGGAAGTGAAGCACCATGTGGAGGAAAGCGAAGAGATGGATCTGCTCGCCAGTAAATTGGTGGAGGATTTTGGGGAATTCGACCCTACCCTAGAGTTAGGGAATTATAAATTTCCAACCATTGAACTCTTGGATGCCCACGGTGCTTCCGGTGGTATTACCATAAACCAAGAAGAGCTGGAAGAAAACAAGGACAAGATCGTAGATACCCTAAAAAACTACAAGATCGGGATTGCCCAAATAAAAGCGACCATTGGCCCAACGGTAACCTTATATGAAATTGTTCCGGAAGCAGGGGTGCGCATTTCCAAGATTAAGAACCTGGAGGATGATATAGCCTTATCGCTAGCGGCTTTGGGCATCCGTATTATTGCGCCCATACCCGGAAAGGGCACCATTGGTATAGAGGTGCCGAACAAAAATGCCACTATTGTTTCCATGCGATCGGTCATAGCCTCCAAAAAATTTCAAAATGCGGAGATGGAGCTTCCCATTGCCTTTGGCAAGACCATCAGCAACGAGACCTTTGTGGTAGATTTGGCCAAAATGCCACACCTCCTCATGGCCGGTGCTACGGGACAGGGCAAATCGGTTGGACTTAATGCGGTTTTAACCTCACTTTTGTATAAAAAGCATCCCGCAGAGGTCAAATTTATCCTCGTGGATCCCAAAAAGGTAGAACTTACGCTATACAACAAAATAGAACGCCATTTCTTGGCCAAACTGCCCGATTCCGAGGAAGCCATTATCACGGACAATACCAAAGTGATACATACCTTGAATTCGCTCTGTATTGAAATGGACAACCGCTATGAGCTATTGAAGTTGGCGATGGTACGGAATATAAAGGAGTACAACGTTAAGTTTAAGGCAAGAAAACTGAATCCGAACGAAGGACACAAATTTCTGCCCTATATCGTTTTGGTAATCGATGAATTTGCGGATCTGATCATGACAGCGGGCAAAGAAGTGGAAACACCCGTAGCGCGATTGGCGCAACTGGCAAGGGCCATTGGTATTCACTTGATCATTGCAACACAAAGGCCGTCCGTAAACGTAATTACGGGTATCATAAAAGCGAACTTCCCCGCGCGCTTGGCGTTTAGGGTAACCTCAAAAATAGACTCCAGGACCATTCTGGACACGCAGGGCGCAGACCAGCTCATAGGTCGCGGAGATATGCTTTTCACACAAGGTAACGACGTTACGCGCATACAGTGTGCCTTCGTGGACACCCCCGAAGTGGCAAAAATAGTTGATTTTATCGGCAGCCAGCGTGCCTATCCAGAAGCACATGAGTTGCCGGAGTATGTCGGTGAAGATTCTGGCACGAACGTTGATTATGATGCAAGTGATCGGGACAGTAAATTCAGGGAAGCCGCCGAGGTAATTGTAATTGCCCAGCAAGGCTCGGCCTCCTTGATACAACGAAAACTAAAACTCGGGTACAACCGCGCAGGCCGTATTGTTGATCAATTAGAGGCGGCAGGAATCGTTGGGCCGTTTGAAGGCAGTAAGGCAAGACAGGTATTGATTGCCGACATGGTGGCCTTACAACTGTTTTTTGATAATGAGAACCTGTAACAAGGAAAATAGGTAAGCCAAGGTAATTTTTAAATCTTTGGGTACTGAAGCAATTGGCCGACGCCAGTTTATTTGGGTAAAACAGTGCAACGACGAAACTGACAAAAAAATATTAAAAAATATACAGATGAAAAAATCAATAGTACTATTCACGTTTTTGTTAGTAGCAACGATTTCCAATGCGCAGGACTCCGCAAAGGCAAAAGCTTTACTGGACGAGGTGTATACCAAGGTTAAAAGTTATGACAATGTTTTTGTCGACTTTAGGTTTGACCTTAAAAACGATGAAGCCGGTATTAACCAAGAAACCCGCGGAGACGTAACACTGGCCGGAGAAAAATACATTTTCAACTACCTAGGATCGCAACAATTGTACGACGGAAACAAAGTGTACACCATTGTACCCGAAAACGAAGAAGTAACAATCGAGAATCTCTCGGAAGACGAAAACACAATGACTCCTTCAAAAATGTTGACCTTTTATAAAGAAGGACACAACTATGCCTGGGATATTTTACAGAACGTCCAAGGCAGAAAAATTCAGTATGTAAAACTGACCCCTATCGATTCCAATATCGAGATACAAACCAGACTTTTAGGTATCGATATAGAAACAAAACACATCTACAAACTGATAGAAACCGGCAAAAACGGCACCAAGACCACGATCACTGTTAATTCTTTTAAAACGAATCAACCTTTATCCAAAACCTTATTTACTTTTGACGAGGCCAAGTACGAGGACATGGGCTACTATATTATTAGAAATTAGGACATTTGAGAATTCTAGACCAGTATATACTATCAAGGTTCGTTTTTAATTTTTTCACTTCGTTCGTTATATTGATGTTCATCTTCATATTCCAAACGATTTGGCTTTTTATTGACGATTTGGCGGGAAAAGGTCTGGATATCGTCATTATAGGAAAGTTCCTTTTCTACCTGATGCCGGACCTTACGGAAAAAGTGCTGCCCTTAACTGTGCTTCTTTCCTCCATTCTAACTTTTGGCACCCTTGCGGAAAACTATGAGTTCGCCGCCATGAAAGCTTCGGGGATTTCCTTGCAACGCGCTATGCTGAGTCTCATTGTTTTTGTCACCATATTAGGCGGGGTTACTTTCTTTTTTGCCAACAACGTAATACCATCGTCACAACGCAAAATTTTTAACCTGAGACGAAATATTGCCAAAGTAAAACCTGCGGTCGCGGTAGCCGAAGGTGTGTTCAGTGATTTTGAAGGCGCCGATATGAATATAAAGGTGGATGAAAAATATGGTGAAAACGATCGTTTTCTAAGAAATGTAATTATTCACCAAAAGGCAAATAATAGGGTCAATACCACCGTCATAAAAGCAAAAACAGGCGAATTAAAAAGTGACGCTAATTCCGATATTCTACAATTAGTGCTCACGGATGGACATTATTACGAGGATATTGTTTCACAAAACAATAAAAACAAGCTCAAATTCCCTTTTGCACAGGCAGATTTTGATACGTATATCATGAATATTGATCTCTCCGAATTCAACAATGTAGATTTGGACGAGGAACGGGATATCAGTACGGCAAAGATGAAGAATATATCAAGATTGACCATTGATATCGATTCCATTAAAGGTGATAATTTTAGGATTGTTAGGGCATTTTCAAAGAATATTAGCTCCAGGATGGGCGTATTTTTACCATTGCAGCCAAGGGACACCACTACGATAAAAAGTGAAGCCAGACTTCAAAAAGATTCTATTTTGGCGCATAAGATTGACGTGGCCCAAGCAAATATGGAAAAACAAGACTCCATAAAAACAGATATTTTATACCTTTTCCCAGATTGGCAAAGAATACAGATCTTGAATACGGCCAAAAATTCCACCACTGGAATTGTAGGTTCTGTACGTGGTAAAAAAGAAGAGATGCAAAATAGATATAAAAACTACAACATGCATATCTTGTCGCTACACACCAAATATGCACTGGCCTTTTCCTGTATCATCCTGTTTTTTGTAGGTGCTCCCCTTGGTGCTATCATACGCAAAGGAGGTTTGGGTCTCCCTATGGTCTTCGCCATAGTACTTTTTTTGGTCTATTACTTTATTGGCGTGTTTGCAGGAAATTATGCGAAAGAAGGAAATATCAACCCCATACTTGGTGCCTGGTTGTCTACCCTCATCATGCTGCCCTTAGGAGTGTTCTTGACCAAAAGAGCCACCGCGGACAAAGGAATGATAAATTTTGGGGCAATAACCGATTTTTTTAAGGCGCTATTTAAAAAATTGAAGAAAAAGAAAATTGATGAAAACGAAGATGCAGCATAAAATTGAGTTGGACAGTATTAGCGATGCCATTTCCGATATTCGGAAAGGGAAGGTCATTATTGTGGTGGACGATGAAAATAGGGAAAACGAGGGCGATTTTTTGGCCGCTGCCGAACTGGCTACCCCGGAAACGGTAAACTTTATGGCTACCCACGGCAAGGGCCTCATTTGTGCCCCGCTTACAGAGGGCAGATGTAAGGACTTGGGTCTTCATATGATGGTGAGCAACAATACGGATCCTTTAGAGACCGCTTTTACGGTTTCCGTAGATTTGCGGGGAAATGGGGTTACGACCGGAATTTCTGCATCGGACAGGTCCAAAACTGTTCTTGCCCTTACCGATAATGGAACAAAACCACATGATTTGGCCAGGCCGGGCCATATTTTTCCTTTGGTGGCAAAAGAAGGTGGCGTGCTCAGAAGAACGGGGCACACGGAGGCAGCGATAGATTTTGCGCGTTTGGCCGGACTGCAACCCGCAGGCATCATAGTTGAAATAATGAACGAGGACGGCTCCATGGCCCGTTTGCCGCAACTGATAAAAGTCGCTAAAAAGTTCGATTTAAAAATTGTGTCCATCGAAGACCTCGTAGCCTACCGCATGGAACACGACAGCCTTATCGATAAGGAAATCGATTTTAATATTACAACCCGATTTGGGGAATTCAGGTTGCGCGCCTACAAGCAAACGACCAATAACCACATTCACCTTGCCTTGACTAAGGGGACGTGGGGCAAAGGGGAAGAAATCCTTACTCGAATCAATTCCACACAGATCAACAACGATATTTTAGGGACACTTACCAATAGTCCGGACGAGAAATTGGAACGTATGTTCGGGTCGGTAAACGATGCAGGCAAAGGTGCTATCGTTTTTATCAATCAGGATTCGGAATCATTGAACTTGTTATCCAGACTTGCAGAATTGAAAACACTACAGGAACAAGGTATCTTTAAAGCCCCAAAAATAGAAATGGACGCTCGCGATTTTGGTATCGGGGCGCAAATATTGCACGACTTGGGTATTAGTAAATTGAAGCTATTGACCAACAGCGAACAAACCAAAAGAGTAGGTATTGTGGGCTACGGGCTGGAAATTGTGGATTATGTAAGGTATTGATCTTTGTTCTAGTACTTTTATTTAAAAATAGTTGAGTTACCAATGAAATTAAAGAAGAAAATAAGCGCATAGTGTTAAGTCCAAACTGACATGGCGTAAAAGGTAATCGTAGATCTTGTGGTAGCCCTAGGCTACGGAATTATTTTGTAACGACGGGATACCGCAAAAGATGCATTAGATTTTGCACCAATTTTGGCTTGACTTGACTAGGGTTTGTTTTGAAATAAAGTGGCTAAGTTATAGGACGTTATTTTGTTTACCGGCAAGGCGAAAAACGCAGACATAGCAATAGCCATGGGGAGTATTTTCAAAACGGTTGGCGACAAAAAGAATAAGTAGAAATAGTCAGGTCAGATAATAACCCCTAGTAGCATCGTGCTACGGCAATACCTTTTTAATCCCTTCATGATACTGGGGAAAAGAGATCAGGTTGTTGTGTCCGCCACCTTCTACGGTATAAAATGTCTTTTGTTCGTTCGGAATCGCCTCAAAAAGCTTTTTACCTGAATCAAAAGGAACGATGGAATCGCTCGTGCCATGAAAGATACCAACGGGGCAGGCAACTTGTTGCATATACTCGAAAGAGGGGAACTTGTATTTTAAAAATAGGGAAACGGGCAGTATGGGAAACATGTCCTTTGCAACATCGACCAAACTGTAAAACGGAGTTTCCAAGACTAATTGCTTGGGTAGGTTTCTGGAGGCCAGTTCCGTGGCGATACCCGTTCCCAAAGACCTACCGTACAGTGTTATGTTGCTTTCTTGGTAGTGTCCCAACGTATAGTCATAAAATAATTGGGCATCATCAAAAAGAGCTTGTGGACTCAATTTCCCTGTGCTTTTACCATAGGAGCGGTAATCCATTATAACCACATCGTACTGCTTTTCAACAAAGAACAGGGCTATTTCTCCCCAGCGGGAAAGGTCGCCCGCATTACCATGAAAATAAAGGATGACTCCTTTACTATCCGTGTTTTTAAAGTGCAGCCCGTTTAACATGGCACCATCCGGCGTCTCTAGATTAAATTCGGTATGTGGCAAGGCAAAGGAATAGGCATAGTCTTGCGGTAATTGGGACGGGAGGAAAATAAGTTTTTCCTGTAAAAAATAGAGCATAATAATACTTAGGATATAAACGGCCAGAAGGAATTTAGCTAGTTTTTTTAGTCTTCGCATTTCTCTTTTTTGTGCCGTGTTCTACATGGATACTGGAGCCTTTCAAATTTACGGATTTTGGACGGGAGGTAATGATATCGCCCAACATTTTGTGGTAGGCTTCAAAGGTGTTCAAATCTTTATGGCCACCACCGATTACGGTGTGCAAGGTGGTAGATTTTGGTTGTATACGCGAGAGCTTTACGCTTGTTTTATAAGGAATCAAGTTATCGTCAGTACCGTGAATGATGTGAATGGGACAGTTCACGTATTTGAGCCATTTATAGGTAGGCATGGGAAACTTGATCAGGAGCGACAAGGGCATAAAGGGCAAGTACCTCTTGGCGACCTTACTCAAACTATAATAGGGCGCGTCCAGCACCAACATTCTAGGATTGTTCATGGAAGCCAATTTTGTAGCGAAGCCAGAGCCCAAAGAACGGCCATATAGGATAATGTATTTTTCCGGAACATTATCCCTTAGTTTATTGTAAACTATTTGTAGGTCGCGCTTGATGGCCTTTTGTGTGCGCCTGCCGGTACTTTTGCCGAAACCTCGATAGTCCACCATAATCACATCGTAGCCGTGCCGTGTGAAGTCCACCGCAAATTTTCCCCAACCTTTAATACTTTTGGAATTTCCCTTAAGGTAGAATACCACCCCTTTTGGGTCCTTTGTCTTAAAACGGAGTCCGTTGATAACGGCACCGTCCCGTGTTTCTATATTGTATTCCTCTATGTCCTGATTTTCATAGTAAAACTGAAAATCCTTTGGAAGTTTTTCCGGTTTGAACATAAAGTAGTCCTGTAAAAAATAGACTAAAACGTTCAGCCCCACGTAGAGGATAGCGATTATAGTGAGCACATAGGTCCAATCGATAGCTGAAAACATGAGGTTTAAAGTACGAATAATAGTGGTATTGTATCCTATTTGGCATGAATTGGTATTAAAATACTTTTTAAGTAGTTGTGGTTAGGTAGCTTTTATTGAAATTCAATTTGGTTTATACTCCTGCCAAAACCAAATCAAATCCTGTTACAACCAATCCTTCTTTTTAAAATAGACCATCATGCCAATAAAAAGTAGAATCATAACGCCCCAAACGTAGTAATAACCATAATCTACGTGCAATTCTGGCATATGGTCAAAATTCATTCCATACACACCTGCTATAAACGTCAAGGGAATAAAGATGGATGCCATAATGGTCAATACCTTCATCACCTCGTTCATTTTGTTGCTCATGTTGCTCATGTACATTTCCATAAGGCTCATGGACATCTCCCTGTAGATCTGTAGACTTTCGTTAATTTCCAAGGTGTGATCCAAGGCATCCCTTAGAAATAATTTGGTGTCCTTGGTAATGAGGGGATTTTCGGTAGCTATTAATCTGCTGATAAGTTCTTTGACAGGGAAAATCCACCTACGGATTTTAAGGATTTCCTTTTTCAGTTCCTGAATGTTCTGGGCGGCTATAGGCTTTGGGTCGTTGTAGACCTCGTCTTCCAAAACTTCAATTCTATGGCTTATATGCTCCAATACTAGAAAATAATTATCGATTATGGAATCTAAAAGCGCAAAAAATAAATAATCCGCTCCCCTATTTCTAATCCTTCCCGAATGGGACTGAATACGATTACGTACTCCATCAAATACATCTGCCTTTACCTCTTGGAATACCAAAACGGTATTATCCATGAGTACCATAGCCACATGTTCCCCTACAATATCATCATCCGCGTTTAGGTAGAGCATTCGGAACACTCCAAAAATATAGTCTTCATACTCGTCTATTTTAGGACGCTGTTCGGTATTTACGGCGTCTTCCAGCAATAAAGGATTTAGCCCAAAACGGGTGCCGAGTGACTCTACAAAAGCCTCATCGTTGATACCTACTATGTTGATCCATGCTGTTTTGGCGGAGGCCTTCATTTCCAAAACCCTTTCAATATCAACGGTTTCCACCTCTTCAAATATATCTTCATTGTAGGTGGTGGCATACACCTTACTATGGACTTTGTCCTTACTTCCAAGATAGCTTATGGTACCGGGCGCCTTGCCCAATTTCCCTTGAACTCGGGAAATTTTATGCTTTCGTTTCGGCAGTCCGTTTCTTCCTTTCTGTGGCATTCTGCAGTTATTTTGGTTTAAAGATACTAAAGTGGCAGCTACCTTAATCGAAGCTTAGTTTGTTTAAGAGCAAGCCCGATGCCGGTGCAACGGTGGTCAGAACCATGTTGCTTTTCGGGGTAAGGGATTGCCGTATGTCTTTTAAGGACAACTCGCGTTTGCCTACTTGAAACAAAGCGCCCATCATCATCCGGATCTGATACCGCATGAATCCCTCCCCTTGCACAACGAGCACATAACTCTCTTTTGGAAAAAAATTGGCCTTTAGCAAGGTATTCGGAATAATTTCACAAGTATTTAATGTTCTTAAAACCTGAGTATTCTCCTGTAATCTTGCCGTGTAACAGGAAAAATCGTGTTCTCCAATAAATAAGCCAGCTGCCTCCTTCATAAGATCCAAGTCCAAATTTACCAACACATTGGTCAAAAATGGTGCACAAAAAGGATGGTTTTTAGTCCCATAGGAAAAAAGATAGACGTACTCCTTGCTTTTGCTCTGTTGAATGATATTGAAGTCGGCCGTCGTAGGTGTTATTTCGGTTACCCTGATATCCGACGGCAAATTTAAATTGAACAGGTCGATGAAACGGTCAAGCTCCGGCAATTCGTTTTTCATAACAAAAAGTTCAAAAGCTCCATCTAGGGAAGATACCTTGGCATCGGTTCTACCGGCGCCTAGTATTTTAAATTGCGTATCGGGCAGGATAAATTTCAGGGTTTTGGTCAGCATACCCTCAATGGTCAGTTGGCGGGGCTGCTTTTGCCATCCACTGAATCGAAAGCCTAAGTATTGCACGCGTACCAAATAATAAAATCGTTTTTTAAGCATACAAACTATTTCGGCTAAAAAATAATGACCGGGTTTTTTGGTGTGTGTCAGGAATCAAATCTATTTACCATCTACCGGTTTAAACCAATTAACTGGTACTAAGGGTAAGTGATAAAATAAAACTGCTATCTTTTCCCCATAAAAGTAAAATCGCACCACTGCCGCTCACTGCAAATTTTGACAATCGCCAAAGATTGAAGCTGTTCATCGAAATTTTTGAAATAAACGAACCACCTGGGCGTTATTTTTTAAACTGTGGTTTCCCAAAGGCCACAAAACCTACTTTCATATGACCTTTATCTCTGGAATCCTTTCTTGGAAACACACCATATTGTTATCCGTAATGGTATTGCTATTGCTTACTGTTTCTAGCTTCTACGGCATATACACCAATACCTTTTATTTTACGAAGATCGATAATTATATCTTCCCGGTGCTCTCTATGGTGCACTTGGTATTCCTCTACGTACTCTGGTTTAAGATAACCGAGAATGAATTAAGCGACCCCGTTATGCGAAATCTGGAATATTCGCTCTACATCATTTTTATTGTCTATGTCTTCAAACTTTTAGACACTGGTGTTATACTGTTATCCTACTCGGATTATGAAGGTTATTTGATTCCCACTACCTTCCTTCCGGCTGGATTTGCACTTTTTACGCTGTATATGTCCCTGCTTTTATTGACCATCTTGGCGGTAGTCCACCGGAAACGCTTGGTGGGTACCTATCATTTTGATGATATGAACAAGCATGTGGATAGCTGGCATTAAAATCAAAATAGGCTGTCTTAAAGCTTAGTTAAACAGCCTATTTGAATTTTTATAAATCACTAATAAAACTACCGTACAGGTCCTTAAATTGATATCCGTCCTCAAACCTGTTCTTATTCAATTTTTTGTAGGATACCAGTCCCCAGAGTGCCAATTCCTTTAAAAAGTAGACATCTTCCTTGGGGAAATCGGGCTGGTATTTTTTTACCAGTTCGTTCAATGCGGGGATGCTGTCCAGGGTACGTTTGTACTCCTCATCGGTAAAATCGTCCAAGAGTTCAAAACCTTCGCCTTGAAAAAACCAATGTAAAAGCGCGTCATAAGGTGTTTCCGCATCTTTGCGCTCCAACTTGTTTATTTCTGGAAAGTATTCCGGAAACAAAGACTTTACGGCATCATCTATTAGGATGCCGGCAACACCGTCCGCGCCTTCTTGCTCGCCTTCGTAGACCAATTCTATCTTTCCTGTTATAGACGGAATAACGCCTAGAAAATCGCTCAACCGCACCATGGTCTTTTCTGCCCCCGTCAACAAAGCTCGCCGTTCCGCAGTACTCAATAAATTCTCGAATGCGGTAATACTTGTTCTGGCACTTACACCACTTTTGGCGTCTACATACTCGCTTTCACGGGCCTCAAAACTAATTTGCTCCAGCAAATCCTTGGCAAGGTCCGGAACGTAAACGGCATCCGATTGCCGTTTATCCAATTTGGATTCTTGGGCCGTAATCTTTCGGGCTGTTTCTATATCTTCTGGATAATGGGTTAAAATCTGGGAACCTATCCTGTCCTTCAAAGGTGTCACAATGCTTCCCCTATTGGTATAATCCTCGGGGTTGGCCGTAAACACAAATTGGATATCCAGGGGCAGTCTCAATTTAAATCCCCGGATCTGAATATCACCTTCCTCAAGAATGTTGAACAGCGCCACCTGAATACGAGCCTGCAAATCTGGCAGTTCGTTGATAACGAAAATACATCTATTTGCCCTGGGTATCATCCCAAAGTGGATCACACGGTCGTCTGCATAGGATAATCTTAGATTGGCAGCCTTGATAGGGTCTACATCCCCTATCAAATCGGCAACCGTTACATCTGGAGTGGCGAGTTTCTCGTAGAATCGATCGCTCTTATACAGCCAAGAAATGGGGGTATCATCGCCTTTTTCCTTTATCAGTTGCTGCGCGTAACGGGATATGGGTTGCAGTGGGTCATCATTGATTTCCGAGCCTTCCACCACGGGAATGTACTCGTCCAATAATTCTACCATCAAACGCGCCAAGCGTGTTTTCGCCTGTCCACGCAAGCCCAACAAATTAATATTATGACGGGACAAAATAGCACGCTCCAACTCCGGGATAACGGAATTCTCATAGCCCCAAACCCCTACAAAACTTTCTTTTCCGGTTTGTAAGCGCTCCCGTAGATTATCCCGCAGTTCATCTTTAATACTTTTTGGACTATATCCAGCCGCTTTTAACTGACCTAAATTTTTAATTTCCGTATGTTTCAAATTCAATTTTTTTTACGATTTTTTAATTTCTTTTTCTACCTACTAATTATTCCCTCTACCGTCTACAAACTACCCTCTATTCCAGCAGATTGCCATGTCGCAACAACGCTAACTCGTCACTTCAAGATTAGTTTTGCTCCTACCCTTATAACTTATATTTAGCAATAATTTGAAATTCAGATATTTAAGTCATATTCTCAAGCGTCATTATTTCAGCTCGCTATTGGAAATTTCGTTATGCTTTAACATCACCATTACCCGGAGAAACCCCTCCGTCTTCCTCCCGAAAAGGTCGGAATCCACCTCCCCTCGAAAATGAGGGGAGGAGCCGCAGCCATTCATATCTATTCGCTACAAACACATCAATACCTCCGTTTTTCAAATTTTTGTAAAAGGCCCAGCAAAAACGCACAACAAACTGTTTACTTATTACTTTTTACTATTCACTTTTGTACTACCCTCTACCCACTATTCCAGCAGATTGCCATGTCGCAACGGCTCTAATTCATCATTTCCAGATTAGTTTTGCTCCTCGCAAAGACGAACCATGGACTTATTACTTTTTACTGCTACTGCTCACTGTTTACTTTTTTCACTACCAACTACCAACTATTTCAGCCTCTTCCTCCTATTCGATTCATAGTCCTCAAAAATCATTTCCCCTAGGCCTTTTAGTCCCGTGAAAAATGCTTTGCCTTTATTGGCTTCCGTAAACTGACGTATAAATTGCATCAGATACGGGTCTTGGGCAATCATGAATGTCGTGATGGGAATATGGAGCTTTCGGGCCTGTCGTGCCATGTTGTAGCATTTCTCAACAATAAAATCATCGAGTCCTGCACTATTTTTATAATAAGACCCATCCGGCATTCGCAGGCAGCTGGGCTTTCCGTCGGTAATCATAAAAATCTGTTTGTTGGTGTTCCGTTTTCTGCGTAGCATATCCATCGCCAATTGAAGGCCTGCTACGGTGTTTGTGTGGTATGGGCCGACTTTCAGATACGGCAAATCCTTGATAGGGATTGGCCAAGCATCGTTCCCAAAGACTAAAATATCCAAAGTGTCTTTTGGATAGCGGGTCGTAATGAGTTCCGAAAGTGCCATCGCCACCTTTTTTGCGGGCGTAATGCGGTCTTCGCCGTAGAGTATCATACTGTGGCTGATGTCGATCATCAATATCGTGCTCATCTGCGCCTTGTATTGGGTGTCCTCCACCACCAAGTCCTCTTCGCTCAACTGAAAACTACCAATGCCGTGGTTCACTTGGGCATTTTTAAGGCTCTCGGTCATGGAAATATGTTCCAGTCCGTCGCCATAGCGGTATTCCCTTAAATCGCCCGTATGCTCGTCCCCTTGTCCCGATTTTCCGGTTTTGTGGTTTCCCGCACCGTTACGCTTAAGCTTGCCAAAAATTTGGTCCAGCGCACGCTGACGGATAATACGCTCCATCTTTGCGGTTATGGACATGGTTCCGCCCTTACCATCGCCCTCTTCCCCTTCCTCGCCGGCACCACCGCCATCCTCAAATTCCTCTTGAATGTAGCCTTTGGCCTTTAGGTCTTCTATAAAATCGTCTATCGTATAATTTTCATCCGTAAGCTCATACTCCTTGTCCAATTCGCGCAGCCAATCGATGGCCTCGTCAAAATCGCCCGACGTATGGGTTATCAGTTCCTGAAAAATATCAAAAAGTTTTTCAAATGGGGATATTTCCGCTGCTTCGTACGGAACGAAACGGAATCCTTTTCTTGTGTTCATAGCCATGGTATAAAATTAAGACTTTTCGGTTGGATGCGTTGCGTATTTAGGAAATGTTAACATCAGGACAAACTCAAATACAAACTCAAACTCAAATACAAATACAAAATTATACCTTCGCTATACGTTGGTTCAGCTCGCGCGCCGCATCCGTATTGGAAGTATCAAATTGAATAGTGAATTGCTAACTTATGAAGTACATCGAATAATTGGGTGTTCCCTCAATATTTAAGTGAATTGTTGCGTTCCATATTAAAATGCAGTCCCCAAATAATCCATAATTACCTGTTATGATACGTAGCGCGTTACTTCTTATTTCTTATCCGTTTTTGGTACTCGTACTTTTTAGTGCCTGTACAAACGACGAGCTTAACGAAATAGTTCAACCTGATGGAACAGAAACCATTGATAGTACCGAACAAGAAACGGAAACTGAGGAAGATGGAAGTCCACCTGAGCAACCTACACCAGAAGAAACAGCCTGTACAAATGCTTCAGATTTCATATTCAATGAAAAGGATGGTCTTGTTCTGGTAGAATTTGAAAAAGCCGAATTTACCGAAAATTGGAAGTTGAAGACCAACGGCACCAGCTATTCCGGTGAAGGCTATATGGTCTGGGACGGAGCACAAAGCTTGGGCAATCCAGGAAATGGTGCCGCTACATATAAATTGAAAATTGAAAACGCAGGCACCTATCAATTCCTATGGCATTCTGCGGTAACCATTGGGGATAACGGCACTGAGCATAACGATACGTGGTTGCGCTTTAACGATGCCACTGATTTTTATGGCCAAAAAAGCCAAGGTGCTAACACCGTTTATCCCAAGGGTACGGGTAAAACGCCAAACCCGGAAGGCGCCACCAAAGAGGGCTGGTTCAAAATATATAGAAGCGGCAATAACCTCGACTTTAAATGGCAAGCATCTACGTATGACAATGATGCCCACGATGTCTTCATAGTATTTGACACTCCAGGCACCTACCTTATGGAAATATCGGCACGTTCCTCCGGTCACGGAATAGATAAATTTGTCCTTTTTAACTCAAGCGTCAACAGAGCGGATGCTATAGCGAGTGAGACTTTTAGCGCAATAACCTGTGATTAGCTCGATGTGTGCTATTTGCTATGCTATAGTAACCGATGCAGTAATCGACTTAATCCCCAAAGGTACGGCTGGGGTGTAGCATCTAGATAATCAAACTTATAACGGAAACAAGAATCGAGAACCAAGAGCCAAGACGAATAAGTCTAGCCTTCTTCTGGATAGAGAGGTATCTCAATGGCCCTGCCTCCAGCCCATTTATTTCCCTTACGTTTCCAGCTTTTATTTTTTTTGATTCCGAGAATTTAGTAGCATTTAATTTTTTTGTGATTTTATACTTCTAACGGGTTGGTTTATTTTCTTGCAGACAATTGACCATTTTAGATATGAATAGCACTAAATTCTTGTAATTTAGTGCTGCTATGGCAGAAAAACACCTCCAACAACAAATCACGGGCTTCCTGAACACTCCGGCAATTTGGGTAAATTCCCAGTTTGGCATACAACAGTTTCATTTTCCACAAGTAGATCTGTTCGGCTTCTCCCCTACGCCCATACTACAAAAACTGCGTTTGGGCCATCAGATGGAATATGTCTTTAAACAAATTCTAGACCACGGCACCCAATACGAAATTCTGCTACATAACCTACCTATACGGCAAGGCAAACAGACCATCGGCGAAATAGATTTTATACTGAAGGACACCGAAACCGAAGCGCTGATCCATGTAGAACTGACCTATAAATTCTATATTATTGATATCCAAGTATCCGAACCCATCCATCAACTCATGGGGCCTAACAAACGGGATATGTTCTTTACCAAAATGGAAAAGATCAAGAACGACCAATTTGCACTGCTCCATTCCCCGGAAGGAAGTACCGCACTGCAAGTCAGAGGAATTGACCATACCCGGCTACAACACCAAGCCTGTTACAAAGCACAACTCTTTGAGCCCTACGGTAGCAAACCCATACCCCTGAGACCTCTAAATCCCAACTGTATTGTTGGCTACTGGTTGCGAATGGCCGAATTCCAAACAGCCGCCTTCAAACAATATGGGTTCTACATCCCCTATAAGTCCCAATGGGTAATACAGCCCCATGATGCCGTAAATTGGACGCCCCATTATGAAACAGTGCTAGAACTTAACCTACGCCTGCTCAAACAAATCGCCCCTATGGTGTGGATGAAAAAATCCGAAACCGAGTTCGAGAAATTTTTTGTGGTGTGGTGGTGATGGGAAGTACGAATTTTGAAGTACGAGGTACGAATGTAGCATTATGAATACAGATTTACTAATGTAGAATTGTGGATTTAGAGGGACGAATTTGGAGGTACGAAAAGGGTAATAAGAAATACGCGTTTAGAAGCACGAATTTTGAAGTCGGAAATAAGAAAAACGAGTTCGGAACTAAGACAATAAAAAATAAACAAGGCGTTTGAGCAATTTTTGCGCGCTGCTCAAAGGGTTTTTTTACAGTATCGCTATTCTATATTTAGTATCTTCGACCGCATAAAGCACTTACTTGTTTATCAATCAAAACTAAACTATCATGGCCACTCCTGCATCTTCTAGAATTCCAACTATTTTTCTTGTATTGTTTTTCATGATTAAGACTGCATGGGGTCAAACAAC
>Ga0306871_1000380_pt1 | contig 17272 bp, 9 predicted proteins | sample AntRauMeHopE1497_FD_190447 | JGI IMG/M metagenome (GOLD analysis project Ga0306871, IMG submission 190447) | Saline lake microbial communities from Rauer Islands, Antarctica - Metagenome Hop E1 #497 (v2) (version 2) | ecosystem: Environmental > Aquatic > Non-marine Saline and Alkaline > Saline ... | reverse complement strand
CCGCGGCGCGCGGGCCGAGGAGTGACCGGGGCCGGCACCCGAGCCGCAGCCCTGCCGGGACGGCGTCGCTGCGTCACGGACGGTCGACGTTATAGCACCGGGCTTCGCTTGAAAGCGACCCACGGCCACCGGGCGCGCTGCTGGCACGGTCGTGTGAGGGCGCCGCCAGGGACACCACGGGGGCTCTGGCCGGCCTGGGCTTGCCCGCACAACCGCACGGCAACTCTGGGCCACAACCCGCGCCCCGCTTCCAATCATGCATCAAAATTTCGTCGCGCTTGCGCGCCGGCGCGGGGCAGAGTCGCAGCCCGACCTCCACACGGCCCCTCCACTGCCGGCACGAGACCATGGCGAGCGCCTCGCCAACCGAGGCACGCGATATGTCGGCCAGGGAGCTGCTGAGGACGTTCCCCATGGGCTCGACGCGGTCCTTCCGCGGGGCGCTCAAGTCGCTTTGCTCCCTCCGATACCACGCCGCCTGCCTGGTCCTTCTGGCCCGCGAGCACCGAGCGGGCCGCCAGACGAACCCGGACGTCGCCTACACTTGCATGCGCACGGCCATCAGCACGGTGGAGCAGTGCAAATGGGCAGGTGTGGCCGTGGCCACGAGCCTCGCTGCCGAGGGCGCCAAGGCCGTTCCGCCTGACGAGGAGCTGCAGGCCCGACTGGATGCGGTGTTCAGCACCATCTGCGACCCGGGAGACGTGCCCCCTGACGAGATTGAGGCAGCGATTGCGGACGGCAGCGCGAAGCGCCCTCGGGTTGAGGGCCAGGGAGCCTCGGCGACACCGAAGAGCGACACAGACACAGCGAGCGGCACACCAACGGACGAGGCTGCACAGGCGAAGCGTGGAAAGCGCGGGCGCGAGGTGACGGACCTGGCAGGGGCGCTCCTGGAAGTGCTGCGCCTCCGGGCGCTCGGCGCCGCCGGCCTTCCCAGCTCGGCCCGCGGCACGGTGATGCGATTCACTGCGAAAAGCAACCACGGGACGGAAGAGGCCGGCCAAAGGCGGGCCAGAGACCTCGCGGCGTGGTGGATGCGAGGGTGCGAGGAGCTTGAGCTGCCGCTGCCGACGCCCTCGTACGCGCTTGCCGTCTCGCTGACGCCCCCAGAGTCGGAGCTCCGCGTGGTTCACCTCGGGCGCCTGGTTCAGCACCGGATGGCGGACCTCGCGTCGCGCGCCGACGCCGTTGCCGCGGCTGCCGCCTCCGCGGGCGCCGCCGCTGGCGCCACGGCCGGGCAAGACGCCACGGTGGCGGTGCGGGGCGTGGTCGACGCGCTCGACCGCGCGGGCCTGGCAGCGCTGGTGCGCGTGGGGCGCGGGAGCGACGACGACCCCGAGTCGGAGACGCACGATCTCGCGACGACGCTGCCGCTCGTCGCGGCCTCTGGGTCGGCATCGCCGGGCCAGTGGTGGGAGGTCATGTCGGGAGCGTTCCTGGACGCTCTGCGCGGCGGGGCGGGCGCAGGTGGCGTCGTGGACGGGCTGTCCGAGGCTGCGCTGTGCCGGGGCCTGTCGCACGGGCCGGGGACGCTCGCCTTCCTGGTCGGGCTCGCGGCGGAGGCGGCGGAGCGCGGGGACCAAGTGGGGTCCAAGCACGGCGCTGTGCTGTTCGACGACCGGATGCGTGTCGTGGCGGTGGGCTTCAACCACACGGCGGAGGGGCACCCGCGGACGAGGGCCGAGGCAGCGCGGCTGCTGCAGCGCGCCGGCGCGGGCGGCGAGCAGGTGATGGCAGCCACCCCGGAGCAGCTGGAGTCGCTGCCCTTCGGGGGCAGGCCCTCCCTGGGCGAGCTCCGGGCGGCCGTGGAGGCTGGCGTGGCGTCGCCGCTGGCGCTCGCAGACAGGGGAGAGGAGGGGGCGGCGGGCGGCGCGGATGTGGCGGCCGCCGGCGCGGCGGCAGCGGGCGGCGGGACGGCGTCGGCCGGCGTGTCTCTCATCCCCACCCACGAGCGCATGCCGAAGCTGGGGCAGATGCCGGCGGCGATGCTTCGCGGGGAGACGGAGCTGGACGACGAGGCCATCAAGCGCGCCGCGACGGGGACTCGCTCGCGCGTCGCTCACGCCGAGGTCCATTGCTTCCAGCAGCTGACCGACACCGCCACCGCACTCGGGCTCAGCGTGAGCCCCCGGTCACGGCCTCGTGCCGTGCCGGCCCGGTGTGCCTCGTCGCCGGAACCGCACCGCGCTGGCCCCTGCTTGCCTGCCGCGCCGCTCGGTGCCCACTCTCGTCCGCCTTGGTCCGCGCTGGCCCCGCCCTCACGCCCGCGCAGATCCTGGTGCTGGAGCTGGACGGCGTGGGCGTGGGATTCGATGACGCGCAGCCTTGCCGCATGTGTGCGCGAGCCGTGGCCCGCCTCGGCCTGGCACGTGTGTTTCACACCACGCAGCGGGGCATCGCGTTCCGCAACTCCAGCCACAGCCCGGCCATCTCGTGCGAGTCACTGGACCTTCACCGCTCCTGAGCAGCGTCGCGGGGCAGGCCACCGGACCTGTTGCCGGCACCGTCAAGTACCCACCGGCCTGCTGGTTGGAACGGGCGGTGCAGCTGAGTGGCGAGAGCCCGGACATCAATGTGACGGCTGGCAAGGTCCGGGGCATTTCAGAGCATCCATCACGCGTGCGCTTGAACCATCACCCCGTGTCGCTGGGTTGCCAATGGTGCCCGTGCATCGTAGGGCAAGCTTCGCAGACAGCCTTGCGCCATGATGTGAGCGGGTGACACTGCCATGTCGCCCCAGCCCTGGTAATCACGCTGAGCAGCTGTGCAAGCCGTGATTCACCCAGATCGGGGCAGCACCAAGTGTGAGGGCGAGTCGGGCGTCTCGCGCTGCCTACGCTCTGGCCAAGATCTTGGCCCCACTGGCAGCGCAGGCGCTTGCCCTGCCTGCGTTCACGCCCGTGTTCGCCGACTCCGTCGGCCCCGACCTCGGCGGCCCCTTCCTGAGCACAACGTATGTGGCCCTGCACGCCGCGGCGGCCGGATCCCCGGTGGCGGCCGTGATTTCCGGCGCCTCCCTCGCGCAGCTGGTGACGGTGCTCGTCGCCCTCGTCATGCCCCCTGTCGCCGGCCTCAGGCCCAGCCCCCCTGGATCTCGAGGCGCTGGGTCCCCCGCCTCTCGCGCCTGTCGTGGGGCTACTACGCCATCACGTGCTGCTGGTGCACCAACGCGGGCTCGTTCCGGTGCCGTTGGCTTTCTGCGCAGATGGCGGGCGTGCGCGCTTGCACAGCCTCATACCACGATGTGCACAGCGCATCGGACGCGCTACGGCCCTTGCCGCGCCCTCGAGGCGGGGAATCGGACCCCTCGGAGACGCATCTTGACGGAGCAAAACTCCGTGCCGCACAGGCCGGCGACGCTCTGCGTGACTCGCACGTGCTCAAGAGAACTCTTTGCGTCGGAGATATCAATCACGGGTGGCTGCTACGATCGCACCGGCCGCATTTCCCGGCTGGGAGGCGGCCAGTAGTTGCACTTGGGTTGCGTCCGACGCGAGCGATCAAACGAGCACTCGCCCTCACCCCCTGGCGGCAGTTCTTCCCTCAAAACCGCGCTGGGCAATGACCAGAGCTTTGAGCATTCTCGGTCTTGGCACCGTGCTTGCCGCGGCGGCTTCGCGCGCGGGGGCGTGCGGCTGCAGTGGCCCGCCGGCCAGCAGGTGCATTGGCTCGGGCCACGGCGCGGGGAAGCTCCAGGACGTGCCATCCGCCGCAGCGTGCTGTGACAAGTGCACCCTTGCCCCTGGGTGCGCGTCCTGGACCTGGCGCGCCCCGGCTGACGCCGAAGACCGGTTCAACTGCTGGCTTAAGACCAACGCCGACCCCAACCCGGGCCCGTGCTCGCCGGGATCCCTCAGCGGCGCCTGCCAGCGTCCATCCGGCCCAGTGGCGGTGAATGTTTCCGTTTCGGCGGCGCGGGCCGTGCTCGAGCTCCCCGGCTCGTACCTGGGCGTCAACCTCGACTGGTGGACGCCCGAGTCCGGCGAGCCGTGGGGGCATGCGAGCGTCCTGAACCTCGACCTGGACAACGTTCGGCTGCTGAAGCTCACCACGGCGCTCGAAGCAGGCACGCTGCGCATCGGCGGCACGCTGGACAAGATCGTGCAATACGAGGTGGACGGCGCCCCCTGCAGAAAGCTCGGCGGGCCCACCCTTTGCCTCAACATGACGCGCTGGGCCAAGGTTGTCGACTTTGCGATCCGCGTGGGCACGCACATCACGTGGGGCCTGTCGTACCCCGTCGCAGCCGGCACCAAGGAGCAGTGGAACGGCACGAACCCCATCGCGTTCCTGGCGCACGTCGCCGCAAACGCGACGCAGACGGCGGTCTTCCGGGGTGGCATCGAGCTGGGCGAGGAGATCGACCCGAAGGACACGGACGGGCCGCAGTACACGGAGTACGCCGACTCGTGGGCCGTCTTCACCGCGGCGCGCAACAAGCTCTGGCCGGTGGACCCCCCGCAGTCGTACGGCCCGTGCCCCGGCATGCCCAGCTTCACCAAGGTGGACACCTTCTGGCGGCCCATCCTGAATCAGACAGCGCACCAGCGGTCCATGGACGTGGTCGTCTACCACTCCTACAACGACCCCCCGTCCTGGCCGTGGCTCCTCGACCAGACGCTGGAGCAGGCCAAGGTGCTGGTGCCGCTCGTGGCGGAGGTGGATGAGGCCGCGGGCCTGCCCGAGCCGCGCCGCGTCGTGCTCGGAGAGGGCGGGCCCCACAACGGCGGGGGCATCGACGGCGTCACGAACACGTTCGCGTCGTCGAGCTACTACCTGGATGCCCTGGGCGTGCTCCCCACCGTGGGTGTGACCGGCTTCAACCGGCAGGCCCTCATCGGCGGCGACTATGAGCTCATCAACCGCACCACCTTCCTCCCCAACCCGGACTACTGGGTCGCGTACGGCTACAGGCTCCTCGTCGGCCCGCGCGTGCTCGCGGCGACGGCCGTCTCGGCTGACGACCCGGCGCTGAACGCCTCGATCCGATTCTACGCCCACTGCGCCCGGACCTCAGACCCTGGCCGCGCGTCGCCGGGCGACGTCGTGCTGTTCTGGAGCTCTGCTGACGTGGTCCGCCCCTTCAGCGTGCGAATCGGAGGCCTACCAGGGGCGACATCCGCCGACGCTTACGTGCTCACGCCGCACGACTCCGCGGGGAGCCCCGTGGACGTTTTCAAGCGGAGCGTTGACCTTAACGGCGAGCTGCTCGCCCTCGGACCCGACGACTCGATCCCGGCATGGAAGCCGCTCAATGTCTCGGCTGGGAACCTCGAGATTCGTCCGGCAGCCATCGGGTGGGTGGTGCTCCGAGGAGCCGCAGCGCCGGCGTGCGAATAGGCAGGCATCGGCCGTGTCACCAGGCGAGGCCTTTTTGGGCTGCGACCATTGGGCTCCGTGTCACCTCGGGCGCGGGGTTCGAGGACCGACGATTTTGAGTGTCCTTTCAAAGGCAACCCGCGCAAACAGACAGCGGCGCACAAAGTCACGCACGCGTGCGCCAGCGACCCACCAGCCTTCGTATGGGCACCAGACGGCATCAGCAGGCATGCCGTGGGCGTGTGCGCGGCCACCACCGGGAGGCGTTGGCGTGCCCAGGGGTCAGATAGGTGATTCCTCTTGGGTATTTGATGCTGTCGACACTGGGCAGAGTGTGGTGCCTGGTTTAGTCGCAGCTCATTCTCTAGCCCTGCATCGACCGCCGGGGATGACGGCGCCACTGCCGCCTCGGCGCGCCTGGCAGCGGCCTGCTGCTTCTGGTGCTTCTTGGTGAGCCAAGCCTCGAGTGGCCGCAAGCGCGGCTGCCGGGAACCCGCCGCCGGCGCCATGTTAGGGCCGCGGAGCGGGTGCCAGGAAGGTATCTGCGACCCTTGTCGCTTCGAAGCACGGACACGGCAACACGTCGCGCGCGCGCACGTCTTGAAAGGCTCCAGCTCGTCGACGAATGCAACGAAGTCCGCGAGCAACTCCTCGGTACTGCAGCCAACGCTTGGCTCCTACCGCGTGTCGAATATTCAGCGGGGTAGACCGGCTTGCTCGTGCAGCGGCGTGGGCTCGCGCGAGCCACTTACAAAGCACTTCGGCAGCAGCAGCTCACCAGCAGCGTTTCCGGCTGCCCCCCCTCCCGCTGCAGCCGCAGTCAGGGGAGTATGAGGGAGCGTCATCAATGTGGCGCAGGAAGAGCACGCTGCTCCGGTTGTTGGTCCTTGCAAACTTGAGGGAATCCATGTTCAACGTTGCCTTCATACTGTGGTCACTTTTGCCGGATGAGACGGGCGTCGCCTCGTTCGTTGCCGTCATCGTCGGCCTCAAGGAATGTCCAATACCCTCGCCGCCACCCAATACAGTCCACGGAGGCTAGTCCGCTGGTAGCGACACGCAGGGCCAGAAGGAGAATCTTCCATCGCCCGGGATGCTGCGGAGGCGATCCGTTCCGCCGTGGCGGAGAGTGGCCTCAGCAGAAAAGAACACCTGGCGCTTACGCACGGCCACGACGTTGTGCCCTTCCCGTCGTCTCCCCCGGGGCAAGGTATTTGATTCCGGGAGGATGTCTGATGCACTCGACAAACAGCGTCATGAGTGCGGAGCAAGATATACAGTCGCCTCCAGCTCCGCGCCGCGTCCTGCGGCGCAAAGCAGTCCTCCTCTGCTCGCATCTTTGCCGGCACTGGGCCTTCAGCCCCGCTTCAGCTCGCCTCCGGCTCTTCGCCACCTCGCTGACCGCTTCCAACCTCGAAGCCGTTGTCTTCCTGCGCTCTAGCTCGACCTGTGTGAACCCACTTTGGCATCACAGCCAGCAGGGTGCCTCCGACGCGTCGGCAACTCACGTTGCTGCGACAAATACTGCGGCTTCTCACACTCGGCTCCGTGCATGCCACTGGCCATCGACAACACCGAGCCGGGCAAGGCCTGGGCAAGACAGTCAGCCTGTTCGTGCACTCATCACGCTGGGTCATGCGCCCTTTGCTTGTTGCTGGTCAGCTTCTTGGCAGTGGGGGTGTCTCGCCAAGACAGCCCATCAACAGATTTCGACCATACAGCCGCCTTTCTCACACAAATCACCCGGCCCGCCTGCATCTGGGGCCTGCGGTCATTTTGAGCGCTCACGACGTGGAATCTGCGGGTGCGGACGCTACCGGCGCCCGGGCTGACTTCTTCCCAAGCCGCACCCGAGCGCGCGCTCGCTTGGCGCGCTGCTGCATGGTCTCGCGCAAGCGGAGACCAAACAGGACCGCGCCCGCCGCGGCAGCGACCCGGGAGGCGGGGGTGATGGCGGACTCCAGCTCCTGCGCCGTGACTGCGCCTGTTCCCACCCCCGCGCCGGGAAGCCTCCTGGTGCTCGCGAGCCGGACCGCAGCGCGGATGCCGGCAGCCGCCGGACCACCGACCGTGGCGCCTGCCGACGCGGCCGGCATGACCATGGCCGCCGGGGATAGCACCCCCGACACCCACGGGTGCTGCAGGACGTCGGCCGGGGAGAGGCGGGCCTCGGGGTCGCGGGCCAGCATCCGGAGGCAGACGTCCACAGCCGCGGGCGGGAGGGACGCGCGCTGCTCCGGCGTGAAGGTGGGCGCCCCCGTCTTGATCCTGTCGTACACCGCGGCCACAGTCTTCCCCACGAAGGGCGGGCGGCCCGTGAGCATCTGGAACAGCGTCACCCCGATGGCCCAGGCGTCCGCCTTCCGCCCGCCGTACGGCCGCCCCGTGAGCGTCTCGGGCGCCGCGAAGGCCGCCGTCCCCGCGGTGCTGGCCATCGCGTCGTCCGTCCCGTCGAAGATCTGAGCGACGCCGAAGTCGCTCACCCGCACCTCGAGCTCGGACCCGTCGCCCTGCAGCGCCCGGCGGACCGCCCTGCCCGCCCGCCTCGAGTCCAGCGCGGACCGAAGGAGCAGGTCCGCGGGCGTCACCCCGGCGGCGTCGAGGGCCTCGGCCGCCTCGGCCCCCGCGGCGGCGCCCCCCTCCGCCCCGTCGGCCTCCTCCTCCTCCTCCTCCTCCTCCTCCTCCTCCTCCTCGTCCCGCGGGATGGCCGTCCCCTCCCGCAGGCCCACCAGCAGGTTGGACGGCTTCACGTCGCGGTGGAGGACGCGCTGCGAGTGCAGGTAGGCGACGGCGGAGCACAGCTGCGAGAAGACCACCCGCGCCGCGCGGGGGTTCAGCGCCAGCGTGCTGACGTCATCGGGGAGGAGGGTGGTCCCCCGCACCAGCTCCGAGACGAGGAAGATGCAGTCGTGGTCCGGGTCGTCGATCACCTCCAGCAGTCGCACCACGTGCGGGTGTCGGAGCCGCTTCCACACGGCCACCTCCCTCCTCGCCGTGTCCAGCGCGGTGCCGAACCGCCCCACGCGCCTCCGCCGCAGCTGTGACCGTCGCATGATCTTCACCGCGCGCTCCGAGCCCAGCGCAACGGATCCCAGGCGCCCGGCCCGGCCGCCGGCCGGCGTCGACCCGGCGCCCCGCTGCGCCTGTCCCGGGCTCGGCGATGGCTCCCGCGACCCCGTGAGCCCGCCCTCCCCGCCGCCGTTGCCGTCCCTGCTGCCATGTCCCGACCGCGTCCCGCTGCCGAGGCCCGATGCCTCGTCCGCCTCGGAGCGCTGGCCCTGCGCCGCCGTGTCGTGCAGCAGCGACGCCGCGGCCTCCGTCTCCACGCCCCGCCTCACCACGCCGTACTGGCCCCGGCCCAGCTGGTCCCCGAGCACGTACTGATTCACGGCGTGGATGCGGGACCCCCAGTCGGGCCCGGTTTCGGCGGGCGCCGCCGCGCCGGGGGCCGCCCCCTCCCCCTCCGAGTAGCCCGACGAGCCCGACGGCCCCGCATCGGCGGCCCCGCTGCCCTTGCTGGCCCGGCCAGACACCACCCCGGTGCTGGCGTCGGATCCCATCGCGCCGCCGCCCCCGCCCCCCGAGCGGGCCGTCCGCGACCGAGGCGTCTTGCCCCGCGAGTCCAGCGGCATCAGGTGGAGCGGCAGAGCAGGCGGACCCCCGCCGGCCATCGGAGCGCCGGTGCCACCCCCCGCCCCGCCGCCAAGACCGCCCGACGTCGCCAGCGCCGGCATCGAGACCATGCCCGGCCCCCCAGCCGTCGCCGCCGCCTTGAGCTGCTTCACGCCCAGGTCCGCGCCCCCCGCGGCGAGGTCCACGGCCACCGTCGATGCCATGTGCACCCTCGTCGTCACCCGCACGTCGGCAGAGCCGCCGGCCGGGACGTCCGTTGCGGAGCGAAACAGCTGCGACATGCTCGGCGCGCCGCCGGGACCGCCCCCGTCGTCGGCCGTGGGGCGCGACGCCACGTCATCGAGCTGCTGCTGCGACGGCGCCGTCACGGAGCGAACGCTCGGCGGGGCAGCGCCCCCTTGCGCCGCCTCCGCCCCGCCCCGCTTCGGTTTTCGCTTCAGCATCGCCGGGTGCCCGCGGGCGGCAGCTGCCGACGGCTGCAGGCGCGCGCCGGCCGAAGGACCGGCCGGAAGCGAAACAGCTCCCCGGGCCCCCACCCCAGGCCCGGCAAGGCCCGGCACAGGGGCGGCGGCAGCTGCTGCAGCCCTGGCCAGGCCCAGGCCGTGCCCGTGGCTTCCCGCGGTGGCTGCCGGCGAGGCCATCGCTGCCCCAGGCGACACCCCGCCCAGCAAGCCCCCCGTGCCTCCGCCCAGCACTGCCCGGCCGGCGATGGCACCGCTGGTCGCCCCGCCCCCGGGCCCTGTGTGCGTGCCTGGGGCCTCTGCGCCCCCATGCCAGTGCCCTGACTCTGCCTCCTCCTCCTCCTCCTCCTCCTCCTCCGCCTCCTCCTCCGCGTCGTCTCTCAGAATCGCGTCAGCGGACGCCGGGCGGACTAGCGCCTCACGCCCAGCAGCGCCCCCGCGGGGCATGGCCGCGTCGCCTCCCTCTCTGCGCTGCCGGCCACCCCGGTAGCCGTGCGCGAAGCTGCCGAACTGAGCGCCTTTCATCGTCAGGCTGCCACGGTGCGGCCGCCTCGGCGCTCCCGCCGGGTCCGGCGACTGCATATCCGGGACTGCCGAGTACGGCTCGGAGCGCAAGTGTGGATTTCCGCGCTCGCGGCGCCTGGCCTGCCCGGCGGCGTTCCGCAGCCGGCGAGCAGCCGGCGACTTGACAAAAACCACGTCAAACGCTTCCTGCGGCGCGGTGGCCGTGAGCCTGGCATACGAGAGCATGTGCGCCGGGACAGATGCCGCCCTTCCCGCGTTCATCAGGCTCGGGGGGCGCGACCCGCGCCCCTCCTTGCGCAAGCCTGCGCCGCCCTGGCTTGCTGCCACAGCCCTCGGGACCTGAATCGCGCCATCGCTCATGCTGGCGCGCCCGCCAGAATCACGGCGCATTGCCTTCTCCTCCCAGCGCACGCCCGGCCGGGCGGTGGAGGCGCCTGCAGCCGACCTCTTCGGTTGCGATGCGTTGCCCGGCTGTTTTCCCCGCCCATCTGCCACAGTCGCGAGCGCTGGAACGCTCGGACGCGCACCAGTGCCCGCCCCTGGTCTGCTGGCGGTCCCAACCCGACCGGAAGCCGCGGCCTCCGCGGGGGACGGGGCAACGCTCAGCTTGCTGGCCGCACAGCCCATGGCGCGCGCTGGCAGCCCCACTCTGCCCCTTAAGCTAGGTTTCCAGGGGTCCAGGCGGTGGTTGGGGTGTGGGGCCTCGCCTCCCGTGGCGCTGTTGGCGTTGTCCGCGCCGTTGTTGCGGCGGAGCATTGCTCTACCCGGCCCGCAGCCGACGACAGGTTTGCGGCAGGCAGACACGACCAGCAGCCTCCACAAACAAGCCGCCGGTGGGTCCCCAAGAACCGCAGAACATTCGCAGCCGCCGGCTTGACCCGGGCCGGCGGCAGCCGCGACGGATGCACCCGTCGCGCCACTTCCTGCCGCGCACTCTCCATCGACTCGTGCGCTGGGCCGGGCAAGAGCCAGCACCTGGCAATACTTGGCGCACAGCTGAGCTTGCTTCACGGCCAAAAACCTGGTGCACCCGCCCCCGAGCCCAAGTTTCGGCCGGAGGCGGGCGGGCTGTCCGGCATCTGGGGGCGGATCTGGCTGCGGAGCCACTTCCAGCGCCTCATAGCCGTCCTACCTTTGTGCATCGCGCTGGAGGCCGCGCTACGGTACTGTAGGCGACCGGGGGCGGGTGCACGCGGGTCTGTCGGCGCCTCTTTCAGCCGCGCTCCCGTCGACGCCCCGTGGGGCAGTGTGCCCGTGGTACGTCGGCCACGGCCGAGCAGATGTCCAAGCAATGCCCTCAAGCTGCACTGGCGGCCCTGACTGGCCCGTCGCTCAGCATGGCGCCGGCCGAAAGCAGAGCACGGGCGCACCGCGGGGCGCCGGCAGCACACCGCGAGAGCCCTGCACTTGCAGTCAACGAGCGACTGCAGCAGCCCGGACATGCGCTGCTGATGGATCGGCGACTTGCTGGGTCTCCGCCGGCGTCTGACAGCGAATCGGACGACGCCGCAAGCCCGGCTGGGCCTCAGCACGACCCGGCCGAGCCCGAGCCCGAGCCCGAGCAGGCGCCCGCTGGAATCGTCCCGACGCCCGCACCGTGCGCCATCGATGCTGATCTGAGGGACCGGACCGTCTTCGGTCGCCGGACGCGCGCAGCCCTGGAGCGAGCGGCAGCCTCAGGCGCGCTCCCTCCCGATGTTGCGCGATGGACGTTGCTCGTGCTATGTGCGTCACTACGACGCAGGCTGTGGCAGTTCGCGGGCGGCGAGCATGCCAGTGCCGCCGCAGCTGCGGTGAGGTCTGCCGGAGAAGCGATTGCAGCTGCGCAAGCCCGCGAGCGGCGCCTCCAGAGCGAGGACGAACCGGCAGCGGCAGGGAAACATGGCGTGCGAGCGGCACACCGGGCTCGCGGCCGTCTGGTGCCGGCCGCTGCGTGCCAGCTCGTGTCCGTGCCGGAGCGGGCTGCAAAGCGCACCCGTCCGGTTGACGCTGAGAGGTCCGCCCCGGATGAGGTGCCGCCCAGTCACGAAAATGCGCCGTATGCTCGGCATCGGTGGGTTCGGGCGCGGCTGGCGTCCCCGCGGTCGGCGCTGCTCGCGTGGTCCAGAGGCATGCCAGCGCACCTCGCCGACGCGGCCGCCGCTACAGCGGCCGTTGCGCCTACGCGGCAGGCATCGGCTCTTGCAGCGTCGTTGGCAGGGGATGCTGCGGCGGCTGACGCCCAGGCGGCGATGGGGCGCGGGCTGGGCGGGCTTGCGACGCTGGCCGCCATGCCACCCCTGGACGCCCCGCCCGCGAAAGGGAGCCGTAGGACAATCAGGCCTGCAGTCGTGCGGGGCGCGGACGGCGCGGTTCCACGGCTGGCCGGGTCATCGCGGCTCGCCGCCCGAGCCGCCGTCGCGTCGGTCGATGCTGGCTCGGGCGGTGCTGCGGTCCTCAGGGGATGCCCGGACGTCGCAATCGTGGCGTGCCGCGGGGCGCTTCAGGACGCGCTTCCGGCGCCTCCACTCCCGCTCACGGTGTGGCCCAGGCCTGATGGGGGCGGCGGCCATTCTGTGCGACAGTGACCTGCCTGTGTGCGCGATCCGATGCGCTTGCTGCGTGTGCGAGCGCGGTGTCAAGGCGCTGATCGATATTCGTCAAGGGCCCGCTCTTCTCTCAATCAATCAGTCGCCCGGGAGGACAGCGCCACTGAGGCACCGCTCGCGGCCATCTGCAACTCTCTCTCTCTTTCTATTTCTCCATGTCTCTGGCCGGCCCTGCCGCTGGACAGGGCCGGCCCCTGGCAAGCAAGAACATCTGCTCCCCGTGTCTCGGCTCGGAGCCGCGGGGCCGGATGGAGCCTCGGGGCTCGCCATCGATCAGAACCCCCCCCACCATGCCTCGCCCACGTGGGCGGCTCACCCACCGAAGGTGCGCAGCCAGGGGTAGGGGGCAAGTACGCACGCTCATGCCGACAGGGCAAGGATCAGCGCCACCACAGCCGTTGCGGCGCTTGCTGCCGCCGCCGCCGCCCCGGTGACGTCGCCGCCGTCCGTGTTCTCCTTCTCAAACTCGGCAAGGAAGCTCGCAGGGCAGCCCGTGTAGTTATAAGACGCGGGAGGCACGGCCAGAGCGTTGCGCTCCCCGGCGTACGTCGGCGAGGTGCCCATCGGGGCCGCGGTAGATGACTTAACGCAGTCGGCCCACGTCTCCGCCTGAGCCCCTGACCCGGACCCCGAGTCGGCGACGCAGCCGGCAAGGCACCCCGCAAAGTATGGAAGCTGGTTGGCCGTCGAGGAAAGCTCGTTGGGACCAGGAATGACGCCGTCTGGGGCCTTGGTGTGGTAGTGGTATCCGAGGCCTCCGCCGTCCCCGGAGTGCCCCCCGCAGTCGTCAAGCCCTGTGGCGGGAGCCCCGGTGTCGCCGTTAGGCCCGAACACCGGGACTCCGTCCACGAGGTAGCCGTACAGGGGGCTGTGCTGGGTTCCGGGCATCGTGGCCTGCGCCTTGTCGACCAGGAAAGGGGCGATGTGGTAGTGGTACTCTCCCGTCGGCGTCGGGTGGCCCTGGCCGCAGTCGAACGTGTCGATCTCAGACTGGCCTGCGATGTGCTCGCAGCGGCAGACGGGAGGAGGAGGCAGTCGCTGGCGGGAGGCGGGGAAGCGCGGGAAGAAAAGGCGGGCGGCAAAAAGCCGAGCAGCGCTGGCGGCGCGCGAGCCCTCACCCGCGTCACCACCCTCCATGCTGACGGCCGGCGAGAAGAGCGGAGCGTTGGACACCGACACGCCGAACGCGCCGAGGAAGGTGTTCATGTTCGTGTTCTTGGCCATGGACGAGTTGCGAAGCATGGGGCGCTTCGGAATGCGGAAGCTGAAGGTCTGCTCGTATGCCGTGTTTGGGTTCTGGCCCACGGCGTTGACGAAGTAGTGGTTTGGGCAGCCGTTGCTTCTGCGCAACGCAGTTTGGTCAGCAGCCGCAGGCGTTTCCGGTTGAAAGAGTCGCGGAAAGGCGCGCCGCATCTGCCGCCTGAACCTGAGCCCGGAATTCGAGTTATCGCCGCGGCTTGCAGAATCTCACGTCACCAGGACGAAGTCAGGGTCAGAGGTGGTATCCCAGGCCATGGATGCCGAGGATCCGTCGACCTTGCAAGCCGCCGCGCCCTCGGGCGGGGAACGGCTGCCACCGCCACCGCCAGCTCCGCCCCCGCCAGGGCCCGGGGGCTGGGCACTGACAACTTTTGCGGCGAGGGCGAGGACCGCAAGCGCGAGCACGGTCATTGGGACCGAGGGGGAGTGCCAACCGTCAGCTCGGCTGCCGAAAAAGGTTGTGGAGCATGCGTGACAGCTTGCCTTGGCCCGGTGCTGCGTGCATCGGCCAGGGCTTTTACCCAAGCAAGCAATGACCAGCGCTCCCAGCCAGCCCTGCTGTTGTGTTGTCAGCCATCGCAGTTTTGCTGGCCACCGAGGGCGCTGCGTTCAGGGCCAGACTGCGACCGACCACGCAACCGGGCCAGATTTGGCGCCTAGCCAAGCCGCCGCAGTGCTGCTGCCTCTGCCGGCAAAAGAAAAGACCCTGCTGCCCGTGCAGCTGCGCAGGTGAGACCGTTCCTGGCGAACCAGGCTTCCATGGCCGGCCTTGATTCCAGCTCACCCTCCTCGGGGTCCTTGCTCTCGCTGGCCCCGTTGCTCCATTCCGAAGGTTCGTCATTGCTCGGAGCTCGGTAGGAGCGTCCGGCTGGCCGCGCCAGCGGTGCAGGCGCACCGATGGCGCTTGCTGCCGACGCCGCCGACGCCGCGCCAGCTGCACCTGCTGACGTGTCCGAGCCACGGGCGCCGGCATGCATACCTCCGAACGAGCCACCAAAGCTGGGCCGTGTTCCCGGTGCGCTCAGAGTCGCTCGGCGGCCTCTGCCTCGGCCGCCAGCACCACGGCCCCGAGTCCCCGCGCCCGCCCCGGAAAAGACGGCGCTGGCACGAGCGCGACGCACGGAAGCGAGCGATCCGCCCGAAGCTGCTCCAAAGGCAGGCACCCGTGGCCGAGTCGAGCGGAGGCCGCCCCCGCCCCGTCGGGCGAGGAGCGGGTTCAGGCGCATGCCAGCCGCGGGAAGTGCCGGCCCGTCGGCCAGCACGGCTGCAGCACCATTGGCACCATCATCTCCGTGTGTCGCGCCCGTAGGGCCGGCAGCGGCGCTGGCGTGCACCTCTGCGGCATCAGGACTGCCCGCGGCGGGCCCGGGGCCAGCCGTGACGACCCCGTCGCCCGGACGTCGCTCTGCGCCGTGAGCGGCTGACTGTCTACTTCCCCTGTCAGCCGCACCGGCCTGGCTTGTCGCTGTCGCCCCGCTCGGCTCCCCTGCGCCGAGATGCGGCGGGTGGCACCCTTGGCCCTCCTCCTTTTCGTCCTCGTCCTCGTTCACTTCGTCCTCGTCGTCCTCGTCCTCGTCCTCGTCCTCGTCCTCGTCGTCCTCGTCTTCCTCCTCCTCCCCAAGACCCGCCATCGGTGTCTGCATCGCCCTATCCCGCGCCACAGCCACGCTCGCCATCTCCACCCACTCCCCGCGGGCGGCGACTTCCCCGCCCGGAGCCAGCAGCGCCAGCCGCAGGCGGGACACGCTCCCGTCATCGCCGCGGAACCCGCTCGGGCCCAGTAGCGGCGGGCCGCTGCTGGTGTCGTCTCGGGCCAGGCTGGGCTCGGTCACGACCTCCACGGTCAGGGCCGGCAGCGCACGGCGGACCAGCGACGCAATCCGGTCCTTGGCGCCCATCTCCGACGTCCCGGGTGGCTCCCCCCGGCCCGCCGCGGCGCGGAGCTGCTCTGCCGTGAGCGGGAGAAGGAGGCGCCTTCCCGCGGCGCGGAACAGGACGACAAGGCGCGCCCCCAGCGCCTCGCCACGCCGGACCAGGCGCACCGTCAGGCTCGCGCGGTAGCCCGAGAGCACGGCGGCCTCTCGCAGCAGGAGGGTGTCGCCGCCGGCGCCGACGTCCAGGGACTCAAACGAGGCAGGGGCGGGTGACAGCGCCGGGGCGCTCGCAGCAATCGCTGCCGGAGACGCTGCGGCGCCGTGCCCCGTGCCTGGGCTCTCGGTAGCGGCCGCTGCGGCTGCGGCTGCCGTCCTCCCGGCGCGCAGAAACGCTGCCGCCCTCCCGCCCCCGCTGCGGCGTCGCGACGATCCTGCCTTGGACGCGTTCGCAGCAGTCCGTTCGGCCTCTTTGCGCGCTGCGGTGGCCGCTTCCTCCTCCTCCAAGGTGACGAACGGAGTCCCCGGGCGCGCCTCGCCGTCCGTACCAGCACCCGAGCAGGCGCCTCCGGGCTCCACAGCCGCTGCCGCGGCCGAAAGCTCGTCGTCAGAGCCTTCGTCGGTCATAAAGATGGGGCGTATCGGCGCTGCTCCGGGCGGTGCGCGCACGGTGAGGTTTGTCGGCCGCCCACCGCCGAGCCCGGCCGGGGCGCTCGGCACGGGAGCGCTCACTGCGGCTGACACGAGAGCTCCCGTTAGCCCCGTGATGTGCCCAGCGGGCCCGCCCGCGGCTGCGGCAAGCGATGCGCCTGAGCCGGCCGCCGCCTCCGGCACGGCTTGACTCGAGGCCAGGCCAGCATGCCGCATCATCAGCGCCCGTCCGAGCATTGCTCCGATGAGGTCTTCGTCCATCCGTGCGAGACTTTCGCTCCCTCCCTCGTAAATCCCGCCTTCCACGGTGTAGTCGGCCGGTTCGCACGGCGGCGAATCCCGACCGTCGCTGGCGGAGTCTTCGGCGAAATCCGCTCCTGGTGGCGCATCCGAACCTTCGGCAAGCGGCTGGTCTGGTGCGCGGGCTCCGCTGCGACCGCCCGCGGGCAAGCAAAACTCCTGCGCCGTTCCCGCTCCCGGCTCTGAGGCCGCGACGCAAGCCCCGGCGGCACACGAAGCGTGCACAACACCATCACCTCTCGTGCTGCCGGCTAGGGCCGGGCTGCCATCCGCCTTTAAAGGAGCGCGCCTGCCTGGGCGAGAATCCATTGCGCCGCGACAGTCTGCACTCGGGCGCTGCCAGCGACCGTGACTGCGACACGAAAGCAGCTCGGGATCCTTGGTCCTGCGTGCGCACCCTGGGGCTGGGGGGGGTCAGTGCTCGGCCTGTCGTGTGGATTCTGGCCGATGACGAATCGACAGAAAATGGCCGCGATCCTGAACAACTGAGAGTTTCAGGCTCGGCGATTCACACGCTCCGGCAGCTCCACGCCCGCCTCTCGCACCAGCGCCTCCGCAAGCTCCGCCGGAAGGATCGGCTTCCCGATCACGCACCGCGCCCCCGCCGACATCAGCTCCTCACTCTCCCGAGACCCGGGGCCCGCCCCCGTCGCCCCGATCA
>Ga0306871_1000379_pt1 | contig 17293 bp, 14 predicted proteins | sample AntRauMeHopE1497_FD_190447 | JGI IMG/M metagenome (GOLD analysis project Ga0306871, IMG submission 190447) | Saline lake microbial communities from Rauer Islands, Antarctica - Metagenome Hop E1 #497 (v2) (version 2) | ecosystem: Environmental > Aquatic > Non-marine Saline and Alkaline > Saline ... | reverse complement strand
TGTCATGCTCTGTCAAGCTTGTTTTGTTTATAATTTTTTTCACTCGACCCCAGTGTGTTTTTACTTTAGGCTACGGCCCAGTTCAAATCCCAAGATGAGATTTTACATGGGTCGTTGTGCATTCTTAACCACTACAGGTCTCGAAAATTTCTTTGTTTACGATGATTTAGTTAAACCGCATTTAGCCGCGCTTGGCTGGCAGGTTGACGATGTATCATGGCATGATAAAGAAATAGACTACAGCCAGTATGATGTAGTAATAGTCAGAAGTACCTGGGATTATCAGCTACACGCAGACACTTTTATGCAAACACTTGCGCGCATTGACGCGAGCAGTGCACATTTAGAAAACCCCTTAGCGTTAATGCAATACAACATATCTAAATCGTATTTGAAAGACTTGGCAGAAAAAGGCGTGGATATTCTGCCCACGATTTGGCTAGGCGCCTTCAATAGCAAACAAATTCAAGCTGCCTTTAACTACTTTGGCACAAGTGACATTATTATAAAGCCGCTGATAAGTGCTAATGCCGACTTCACCTATTGCTTAAACGAAGAAGACTTTTTATTTAACCAACAAAGCATAAAAAAAGAGCTGCAAGGGCGTGAAATTATGGTCCAAGCTTTTGAAAAAAGTATTGTTGATGAGGGCGAATATTCACTTTTCTACTTTGGCGGTGAATATAGTCATAGCATTAACAAGGTGCCCGCCAGTGGCGATTTTAGAGTGCAAGAAGAGCATGGCGGGCAGCTTCACAGTATTGCGCCTAGCGAGGCCATGCTAGCATTGGCGCTAAAAACCTTGAATGCTTTACCTGAAAGCGCCCTTTATGCTCGCATAGATATGCTAAGCACCGCCAAAGGTTTAGCGATTATTGAAGTAGAGCTGATAGAGCCTTCTTTGTACTTTAATATGGATAAGGCTTCGGCATTGCGGTTTGCACAGGCAATCGTAAAGCGGGCGCAAGCTTAAGACCTTATCAGAATGGCCTTACTGTACTATTGAGTTAATGTTTGAAACTGAACATCCTTTAAAATCTGCTTAACTTTTATTAACCATACATTTTTGATACAGCTTGAATTTGCTCAAGGAATAATGAATAAGGTCGTCTCTAATGATCACAAATGGCACATTGGAGACTGGAGCAAAGCCTCTTAAATAAGCAGATTTAAATACCGGTGATAGCAAAATCCAATGCATCGATAATATGGCGCCTTTGCAGTTCAATGGTTCCTAACGGCTGCTTCAGAAGCCGCTTTGGCATTGATGTTAGCTGAGGTGTAACTAGAAAGTATTTCCTATCATTGTATTCAATTAACGGAGTCAACTTTTTCATTGCTTGATTAGACATAACTTCAGCATTTGCTAAGGGAATTATTAGTCTAGTGGCTAAGTCATTTATTATTGAATGTTGGATGTCGACGATATAAGGGAAAGCCTCTTTAGTTTTCTGAGATGGGTTTCTATAGATTTCAAATTGCGCCATTAAAGTTCTCTGTATTCGTCACTGAAACAACCATTTGCTTCTATATATTTGTTGTAAGCCGAGATGGCGGTTTTGTTTTCCGCTTTCCATCTCTCACTTTCAAGTATGGCTAATTTTTCATTTAGGGCCTGTTCAAGCGTAGCAGAAAGATTAACGTTTAATTTTTTTGAGCGTTTTAATAAATCGCTATTAACCGATAAATTAGTTGGTTTTTTAGGGGCATTGATATCGTAAAGATGACTCATAAGTTTTTCCTTTTTATTCAGCCCCACCATTATGCGCATTTCGATGCGCATTGTACAGAGTGAGTTTTAAGCGGTTGGTTGAAGCAAAATCTGAGCAATAAGCTCTGGTTACTAGTTAGGCAAAGCGAATTTTCGTGGTAACGCTAAACGAGCTATCAGTTTGTGGCACGTTTGCCGTCATGCCTAAGTCTTGTGTAGTTTCAAACATTAATAGGATCGAACACTTACAGGCCTTATTCACTTAAGGCTGTCGGGGTTAAATTTATGCCCAAGCTTGGTGGTCTTTGTCCGTAGATATACTTTATTATCTTCGGTGATGCCGTGATCAATGGGACGGCGAGAAATAATATTAACACCTAAATCCGTTAAGGCCTGAATCTTTTGAGGATTGTTAGTCATGATCTCAACGTTGCTAACGTATAAAGTGTCTAGCATAACTTTACAAATCGCATAGTCGCGTAAGTCAGCATCAAAGCCTAAATGTTCATTCGCCTCCACCGTGTCGTAACCTTGGTCTTGAAGATTATAGGCGCGGATTTTATTTAGCAGTCCTATGCCGCGGCCTTCTTGGCGTAAATATAAAAGCACGCCGTAACCATGCTCTACGATATTTTCAAGCGCTCTTTCTAGTTGAAAGCCGCAGTCGCAGCGCGTGCTAAAAAGAGCATCGCCGGTTAAACACTCTGAATGAACGCGAATGGGCACGGTTGCAATAGGATCCCAATTACCGTAGGAAAGTGCTACATGCTCTTGGCCATTGCTATGGTCGATAAACCCGTGGATCGTAAAATCCCCATATCGGGTGGGTAACTTTGCTTGACTGATAAACTCAAATTTAGGCGTGTTAGATGTCATTTATTTCTGCTTCTTGTACTTTTATTTTGCGGCTTTTATACGTAAACAAGCAACTGGGGCGTAAACCACAATTACAAGAGTCTATTTGCGGCAATACATATTCCACGTGATGAAATGTCTACGTGTTCTGCGGCTCTGAAAAATCAGTGTAAGAGGTTAATGGCTCGGGCTTAGCAATACAATAGCCTTGGGCAAAGTCTACGCCCATTTTTCCAATTTGGACCATTATTTCAGGTGTTTCTACAGATTTAGCGACCGTCTGGATGTTCATGGCCACCGCGACATCTTTAATAGAGCTTACCATGGCGAGGTCGATTGGGTCGTGCAAAATGTTGCGAATGAAGTGACCGTCTATTTTTACAAAGTCTACCGGTAGATCTTTTAAGTAGCTATAGCTTGAAAACCCGCTGCCAAAGTCGTCAAGTGCGAAGGTGCAGCCCAGGCGTTTAAACTTTTTCATAAATTCAACCGTGTCATTCATTCTAATAATAGCCATCGTTTCGGTTATTTCAAAACAAATTTTCTGGTACGCAATGCTATACTTTTCAAAGGCATTTAATAGGAAATACTGAAAATCGTCGTCAGACAGACATAAGCCTGAAAGGTTTATATTGGCTTTGCCTAGTTTAGCTTCGTGCTCGGGGTTTGCCTGCAGCCACTTAAAATAGGCTTCAACAACTTGTTTGTCTATTTTGTTGCTGATAAGCGCTTTTTCTGCACTGGGCATAAAAAACTCAGGTGTCACTAGGTCATTGTCTTTTGTCCGCAGGCGCACCAATATTTCATAGTATTGTAATTCGTCTGACTTATTAAGCGGTCGATAATGTTGATAGAAAAGCGCGAAGCTTTCATCTTTTATCGCCTTATTAACTTCATTTACCCAAAACAAGTCACGCTTATAGTTTGCATGCATCCCCATTTCGGGCGAATAGATTTGAATTTTATCGCGCCCGCTTTCTTTTGCAATTAAGCAGGCTGTGTCGGCATAGCTTAGCAGCTCTTCGCCACTTGGAATACTGTCATCGCAGGATGCGATACCAATACTGACGCTTTGGTTAAAAATGTGGCGATCCCATTTAAACTCAAATTTGCGTACTTTTGCAAGCAGTGAGTTGGCTAAGATCAGCAGCTCATTGCTATCTTCAAAATCGACAATTAAGCCAAACTGGTCGGCACCGAGTCTTGCAAAAGCGTAACGCTCGCTTACTACAGCAAACAGCTCATGCGAGAGCTCTTTTATAAAGACATCGCCGGCGGAGTGTCCGCAGGTGTCGTTTATGACTTTAAACTGATCGACATCTAAAAATATTAGTGCAAATTTCTTGGTATTTTCACGAGACTGAATGCGCTCATTCATCATTTGCAAAAAGTGCCTGCGGTTGAATAAGCCAGTGAGCTGATCATGGGTATTTAAATACTGCAGGTTTACCTGGTGAAGGCGTCTTTGAGTAATGTCAAACAGTGAACCAAAGTGCAGATTTTCTCCGTTTACTTTTTTCAACTGGCATGAAATAGAAAACCAAAACTCGCTGCCGTCAACGCGTTTGCCTTTCATTTCTTTACCTAGCACAGTTTTTTGTATAATCAGTTCGCCTAATAAAAGGTCAGCGCCTTTAGTATTGGACAAAAAGTCAGCTATGTTGGGTTTGTTTGACAATAAATCATCACCGTTTTTATAACCAAATAACGCGCATATAGCAGGATTTACCTGAATAAGGTCACCGTTTGGCAGCGCGGTATAAAGACCTTCCGCGGCATGTTGAAACAGGTCGTTGTACTGCTGCAGCTGTTCTATTTGTTCACCTTGGGAGAAAATACGTTTAGCGTGAATGGATTGTTCACGGCTAATAATAGCCACGCCAATTAACATAACGCCTATACACGTAAACGCAAATGGATATAAAGCGGTGTATGATAGGTAATCGTCCCGGTTCAAAAAGCTTAAAAATTCGAATATCCCCACTAAGCCCAAAAATATCCAACCAATAAAGTATATAGCCGCGCTACGTAAATCAATCGCTTTGTGGTACACCACGGTTGCAATGATTTTACTGGTGAAAAAGAAAATGGAAAACGCCATTAAGGCGACTAACTGGTTAAAATCACTCAGCACGAAGACGCCCAATAAGGGCAGTGCTAAAAGTACATAATTTGTGCCCACCCACCAAGAGGGAATTGGGTCAAATATAAGACGGGTTATTTTTATGCTCGCAAATAGAGTGAGTACTAAACTTAAACTGGTGAGCTCAGCGGTCATTGATGGTAGAAAGAATAACGACGGTAATATACCTTCAGCGCTGAGCATGGTGGTCATTGCGCCGGTGGCGAACAAACAAAACCAAAAACGAGCGGGTGCATTTTGCAGCACGTAAGTCAGCAAAAAGTAAGTTGCTAGCAATGACAAACCGCCGCTCATTGCGCCTAATAATATAAGCCGCACGCTTGCTTCTTGGGAATAAGCTTCGGTTTGCCACAGCTCAAGGGGGAGCAATGTTTGTGCGTCGTCTTGTATGCGAACATATATAGTAAAGGTAGATTCGCTTCGAGACACAAAGTGCATTTTGAAGCTTTTGCGGCTTAAATTTGTAGCGCTTGACTGTTCGTCTTCAGATCGTGCGCTTTGAATTATCCGACCCTGCTCGTCAAGTAAAAATACATCAACGCGATCGATAAAAGCACTGCCAGCTATTAACGTGAGCATGCGGTTAACAGTTGCGTTATTCGCTATGTTAAAGCGCACCCACAGGACCGAATTCTCTGCAATAGTCGTAAACTCTGTGTGCGTTTGCCACTGACTGAGCTGCTGCACGTCTGAAAGTAGTGCGTCTTCTTGCGTTACATGAAACTCAGCAAAAGGATTAACGTTTATGGCGTTGTTGAAGTAAGCGTCAACCGCTTTACCTTCGTACTGGCTTTGTGCCGGACTTTGCCAGCTTAAGGAGCTTAAGATTATGGAAATTAGTAAAATAAGCAGGCGCAATAGGATCATTTACCTTTGTTATTGTTGTAGGATATTTAGCCAGGCAACCTTGTGTTGTCAGGCGCTTAACGAATAACTGTCTGCAGGATACTCTGTACTAGGTACACTTAAATATAACAAAATATACGCAACGTAAATTAGGTTAAAGGTTAATACTAATTACAAACTAATACAACAAGTGCTACCAATAGCTAACACATTTTTTAATGTGCTCTTATTAGTCAACATAAGGTGCGATAATTTCACTATACGGTATGCTAAGGTATTGAACGATTGGTAACAACATAAGTTAACAAGGATCCTAGCGATGAAGTTACAGCTTGATTATGTAAAGTCCTCTAAGCATTTATTGGTAAAAATAGCAGCGCTGGCAAGTTTACTGATGAGTGTGTCGGCCTGTGGTGAGCCTAGCCTTGTGCCAAATATTGTTCAGGGCGAAAGAAAAGCAGCCATTTGCGGGCAATGTCATGGTAAAAACGGTATCTCTATTATTCCTATTTATCCTAATTTAGCGGGTCAAAAACAAGCTTATATGGAACTGCAACTGCAGGCCTTCCGATCAGGTCAGCGGATTAATGCTGCTATGTCACCTCATGCTAAACGGCTCAGCGATCAAGATATCGTGGATTTGTCAGCTTTTTATGCAAACATGGACCCGTCGGGTAAGAAAGTTCCCAACACCTCAAAATAACAAGCCGCTCATATTTAGCTGGGTGTAATCTTAAACGTCGCTAGGTGTGTATAACTCAATATCACTTATCTAAAAGGCCGTACTATGTTCATTTTACACCATTTAAATAGCTCACGTTCACAGCGTCTAGTGTGGATGTTTGAGCTGTTAAAGCTCGATTACGAGATAACAGTATACCAACGCGACGCCACTACAAATTTAGCGCCCAGCAGTTTAAAAGCAATTCACCCTTTAGGCACCGCACCGATTATCTCCCATAATGGCAATAACATTGTAGAAACTGGCGCTATCTGCGAGTACATAGTAAAAGAAGCCAAAGACACCACCCTTATACCGCCCAAAGAGCATGAAGATTTCGTTAATGTGCAGTTTTGGTCACATTTCGCCGAAGGCAGTTTTATGCCACCGCTGGTAACATCTATGGTGTTAAATAAAGGCATAGAAAAAGCGAGTCCGTTTTTCATAAAGTTCGTCGTAAAGAAATTTGTTGAAGCCGTTATAGATGCCTATTTTGGCAAGGCAGTTGCGCGCAACATGTCGTTTGTCGAAGATCATCTTGAGGGTAAGCAGTGGCTAGTGGGCAACAATATAACCGTGGCCGATATTCAAATGAGCTTTGGTTTAGAAGCCATGTATAACGCAGGCAAGTTAGCGGATTCGCCCAATATGACGGCCTACGTAAAGCGCTTCCAAAGTGAGCCTAGCTACAAACTCGCAATGAAAAAGATGGCCGCTGCTGAAAAAGCTGCCAGCTAGGTCTATCTAGCTGACAAATAATCTGCAATTAGGCGAGTGAAAGGCCCGCCGTATTGCAGCAGTTTCTTTTCTCCCACGCCGGTTACATTTAAAAAATCGTCTAGCGTGATTGGCATTTTGGCTGCCATGTCGTTAAGGCTGGCGTCGCTGAATATGTTAAAGGCCGGTACGGCTTGTTCTACCGAGAGCTTTTTGCGCAAATTCTTAAGCTTGGCATACAGCACCTTGTCTATATTGCTGGCTTCGTAGGTATTCTTTTTAGCCGAGCTGACTTTAAATTTAGGCACCGCTAGCTGCACAAGCGTGCTGCCTTTAAGCACCCCTTTCGCCGACTCATTTAGGCGCAAAATACCATTAAGTGTCATATCAATGCGTATATGACCTTGGTGAATTACCTGTTGAATAATATTATGCCAATATTGGTCTGGGTCTTTTTTACCAATGCCATAGGTGCTGAGTTCATTATGCTTGTTGTCGAGTATTTTATGATGTTGCTTGCCTCTAAGTACGTCAATTACGTACTGCACTGCGGTGTCACCTTGTAATCTGAAAATACACGACAACAGTTTTTGGGCGACTACGCTGCCGTCAAACATTTTAGGCGGATACTGGCAAATATCACAGTTGCCACAAGCTTTGTGGCGGTGATCGCCAAAATAATTAAGTAAAACTTGGCGCCTGCAGGTTTGTGCCTCAGCAAAGGCCTGCATGGCTTCAAATTTGTGCATTTCAATGCCAAAACGCTCTGAGGTGGCGCCATCGGCAATCCATTTTTTGATACGCGCGGCGTCTTTGTCGTCAAATAGCAACAGCGCTTCGGCCGGCATACCGTCACGTCCGGCACGACCCGTTTCTTGGTAAAATGACTCAATGCTGCGCGGCACGTCGTGATGCACCACAAAACGTACGTTTGATTTGTTTATGCCCATGCCAAAGGCAACAGTGGCGATGACTACCTGCAGGTCGTCTGCTAAAAATAGATTTTGTACGCGCTCGCGTTCTTGCGTGTCTTTACCTGCGTGATAAGCACCGCAGCTTATTCCTGCTTTTTGCAGCTTTGCCACTAAGTCGTCTACTTTAGCGCGGCTGTTGCAGTATACAATGCCGCTGTTGCCGCGCTGCTGCTTCACAAAGTCAAGTACTTGGTCGCCGCCTTTATACTTCGCCAGCAGATTGTAGCGTATATTGGGTCGGTCAAAGCCACCCTTATAAATAAATGGATTGTTTAAGCCTAGTTGATACACAATGTCGGCTTGGGTCGCATGATCTGCTGTGGCAGTGAGTGCGATAACCGGTGCGTTGGGAAAAGCGTGTTTAACTTCGTGTAAACGGCGGTATTCTTTGCGAAAATCATGTCCCCACTGACTTACGCAGTGAGCCTCGTCTACTGCTATTAAGCTAATGTTGAGGGTTTGCAGGCTGCGCAAAAAATAGCTTTGCAGCAAACGCTCAGGGGCGACATATAAAATGTCGAGTTCGCCACTGTGAAGTTTTCGCGTGACTTCATTAGCCTCTTCAGGCGCCAGGCTTGAATTTATATATGCCGCCTCTACCCCTTGGGCCTGAAGCTGCTGCACTTGATCTTGCATAAGCGAGATGAGTGGCGAAACAACTATCGTTATGCCTTCAAAAACAAGGGCAGGTAACTGGTAGCATATGGATTTACCGCCGCCGGTGGGCAGCAGGATTAAGCTGTCGTGGCCATTTAGCACACTTTCTATGACGTCCCATTGGCCGTCACGAAATTCATCGTAACCAAAACTTTTTTTCAACACCTTTAAGCAGGTGTTTTGCAAAGTAATGTTAGGCGTAATATCGGTGTTAATGCTCTTCAGAACATTGCTAGTTTGGGTCAAAGTACTGCTCAATTTCAATAGACGCTAATTAGCAACCTATTGTACTTATATTTGCACTGGTAATCTAATGATCTGCGGGATAGTTTGTCGGTGTAGTACAAACAGACCTTGCATGCCGATAAGCAATACTGCGACAATACTTGCCTATTCAGCTCAAGGCTTTATGCGTAGCGCTATAAAGTCGCGCTACGCTATTGGACACGACGTGAACGCTCAAGCAAATGATCAAACTAAAATAGGCATAATATTTGCCCTTTGTGCCTATAGTATGTGGGGGTTTGCGCCTATCTACTTCAAAATGCTTACCGCTATTCCAGCCCCCGAAGTGCTCATGCATAGGGTGGTGTGGTCTGTTTTTGTGCTGTGTTTTTTGGTGCTTGGTCTGCGCGGCATTGCTAAAGTGCGCGTGGCACTTGCTTCAACGAAGGTCCTCAAAACACTATTTATTGCGGGCTTGCTGCTTGCACTTAACTGGCTGTTGTTTATTTGGGCCGTTAACAACAATTACATGCTAGAGGCGAGTTTAGGATACTACATTAACCCCCTAATTAACGTGTTTTTAGCCCGCCTATTTTTGGGTGAAGTATTGCGGCCCCTGCAAAAAGTAGCGGTGGGAATTGCGCTTGCTGGCGTACTTGTTTTGCTCTTTACCTATGGCGAATTGCCGTGGATAGCCTTAACGCTGGCGTTTAGTTTTAGCATATATGGACTTTTGCGTAAGCAAGTGGCCGTTGATTCTATGCCGGGCCTGTTTATAGAAACACTTATGATGCTGCCCGCGGCGATTATTTATTGGGTATGGTTTGCTGAGGTGAGCGGCAATTTTACCCAAAATTCATCTCACTTAAATATTGTGCTTATGTGCGCTGGTATTGTGACGACCGCGCCGCTGCTGTGCTTTACGGGAGCAGCTCGTCGACTAAGGTATTCAACACTAGGATTTTTACAGTATATTGGGCCTAGTATTATGTTTTGCTTAGCCACCTTTATGTACGATGAACCTTTATCAAGCGCCCGGCTAGTTACCTTTATCTTTGTGTGGTCAGCGCTTGGATTGTTCACGTACGACTCGGTCACGGCTTATAGGGCTGAGCGTAAGCTCAAGAAGGCTGTGCAAAGCCCTTAGTTAAATAATTTATTTTAATTTTGTAATCATCTGGTCAAGTAATGGCTACGTCTACACCCCATGTATTACCAAAAAGCCCGACGTACGTTGTTGGCACTTAGAAGTGAGGACGACCTCACCTCTCGATCATTGTTAGGGGACGGCCCCAAAACTAATTGTGAGCTTTATATGAACTGGGTGATTTTGTTTGTGGCTGGTCTTTTGGAGATTGTTTGGGCAATCGGGTTAAAGTACACCGAGGGCTTTACGAAACTCTGGCCTACTGTCGGAACGATATGTTCGTTGGTTGCAAGTTTTCTATTGCTAGGCTTAGCGATGAAAACTTTGCCGGTCGGAACGGCATATGCAATATGGGTAGGTATTGGTGTCGTTGGTACGGCTCTTCTGGGCATATTATTGTTCGGTGAGCCTGTTACCGTTCTTAAGCTAGTGAGTTTAGCGCTGATTTGTATGGGTATTATTGGTCTTACGATTGCAAATGCCTGACCAAGCACCCAACGAGCAGTGGTAACGATATTCGCTAAGAAATCTTCAATCGCCAGTAAACGTAGTTTGCCAAGCTCTGCTTTAGCATCAATTTGATAGCAGCCCTGAGCTTGAAGTTAACGAAACCGGCTCTGCCTGTAACCAGTTTAACTTGTCATACTGCGCTTGTGCACTGGTAATATGCAAGGTAAAAGCATGACGAGATTTATCAGAACGATTAGCTTCACTAAAATGTGGTAAAACACCGTTAAACACCACAAGCGATCCTGCTTTTACTTCTAATGGTAAGGCCCGTTCATTTGCTGGCCATTTAATATTTGTTAATTGTACAAGTTCAGTGCTGTCGTCAGGGTAGCGTTTAAATTGCTCTTTTAGAGGGAAATTTGCACCTGCTTTGTCTACTTGCAGGCAACCGTTGAGTAATGTGGCATCTTCTATCGCAAACCAAAATGTGACTACCGACATTGGCATAGTGTAAAAATAAGAAGCGTCTTGATGCCACCGAATTACGCCGCCTATTTTGGGCTGTTTAAAAATGTACATCGACTGGCGAATTTCAGGTGCTACAACGCCAAGGCCTTTGGCGATATCTGAAATGATTTTAGATTGGCTAAAGGCCTTGAACTCTGGCGATAATACATGCAGTGCATGACCAATTTTATTGATGCTCAAGGATTTGTCTTGTTGTAATTCGCCAGAAGATGAGAAAGCTTCTTCCTCAAAAAAACATCTTACTTTGTCACCTGACTCTAAAAAATAGTGGTCACGGTTAGTGTCGGCGTTGTCAGTAGAAAAAACAGATCTTGTTGACTCTGGGTCAAAGTCATCCACTATTTTAAGGGCGGCCTGGCGCAGTGTATGCATTTGCTGCGGGCTAAATAGTTCATCCAAAACCAAATGGCCTTGTGTTTGATATGCTTGCTGCTGTGCTTGAGTGAGCATTTATTCCATTCCTAACTTTGCATAAATTTTTAGACTTTAGTCTCATTACCTGTTTAATGAGCTTGTCATATTTAGTTTATGTTTTCTAGTGCGTAGGTCAAGGTGTCTTCGTTAGGCGTTGCATCTAAGTCGGCGATTTGGTCCATCATTGCTTGGTGCGAGGTCATTTTAATCAACTTTTTCAATAGTCATTATCGTTTGCCTAGTAACGCCAACGGGATGAGCCAATTCTTGCAGAGTCATTTCATCAGCGCTTTGAAGACGCGCATAATTTCCTTACAAAAGGGTGCTTTAACTTTTTCTCATCCTTAGTAACACAACAATAGCAATTGCTAAAACAAGTATGGCGACAGCTTCATAGAGAATGTTTTGCGGATCCATATCTTTACCCTGCAGGATTATTAGGCGGGCAAGTGCGGTTATTGCGATAAAGATGGGGTATACAAATACCGAGTTTCTATCAGAATAAAATACCGCTACCATTGCAATAACTTCTAGATATAAAAACATGAGTAGTATGTCTGCAAGGATTATTGTTCTAGCCTTGAATATTGTCTGGATTTCAAACCCAACACCGCCCAAAGTCAGCACTACTAAAAAAAACAATAAAATTCGTTCTATAATACTAAAAAGCCCTAAAACGACAGAGCGCTCCTTTTCACTTGGGTCAGGCCCGTCGACGACTTTTGCTGAGTCTTCTTTTGTATTAGCATCGTTATCATTTTGTTTTTTTGAAGTCATATGTGAGCTTAATTACCTGAATTGACGCTTCTCAAAGCAGATACTAACATAGCGCTAGTGTGGTAAATTAGCAAATATTCGACCATATTATATTGATGACAGACGCAAATGTACCTCACACATAAGCTATATTGGCTAGTCAAGTTTTAGCGAATACCATTGACTCGATTCTAAATTAGCGACATAGTCGACTCACATTCAAGCTATCTTTCAATTGTTCCTGCCTCAAGAGCCCAACCAGACATATGCAGTATAAAAAAAACCTAATTGATCATTTAATATTGGAGCTTGAACAAGCCTACCAAGCAGCTTTAACTGAAGCAAAAAGGGCATACTCCACATCAACAGACAAAGCTAATGTTGCAGAAAATAAATACGATACGCTCGCGCTAGAGGCAGCCTATTTAGCCGAAGGTCAAGCTAAGCGCGCAGCACAATGCCTAGCTGATTTGAAAGCAATCCGCACGCTTGAAGCGCGCGATTATTCACCAGTTGACGCCATTGCGGTAGGCGCATTAATTATCTTAGAAGATGAGCATGAAAAGTCATTATCTCTATTTCTAGCACCCGTAGCAGGTGGGCTAAAATTTGTAGTAGAAGAAAGGGCGATAATGGTCATTACACCATCATCGCCGCTAGGGAGGCATTTGCTAGGGAAATTTGTTGACGATGAGTTCGAGTTCACAGTCGGGTCGCGTAAAAAGAACTACTTAATCAGCGACATTGTCTAAAGCAATGGAGATACATGCTAGTCCACACGAGCTTAATCTACACCTTATTATACCATTGCTTTTTATAGCGTTTCTTAGCCTTTTCATATCTACAATATTAGCGCAGGCTGTGAGAAGAGCTAAAGATAAAAACTAAAGATAAAAACAGGGAGATTTTGAAAATCAAATTACAGCTCCGGTTCTTGTGTTACGGGCGCGCTCTGTGTAATCTCAAACGTTAACGGATTCTTCGCGCTTAACTTGCCGCCGGTAACCTTTACTGTATCTTCGCGAATAGCCTGCTGAATTTCCTTATTCACCTTATACATAAGAACAATACGCGCTGCGATAATCGCGGCAGCTACCGGCATTAGTATCGACACAAAATGTTCATAAGCCACTAGCGCTGGGGTGAATGTAAGCGCGGTCATTACCGCTAAAATAATAAGTAGCAGATACATTGAATAAGGCTTAAAGACAATAATCGTTTTGCCAGGGGTATGAGTGCGTTCAAAAAACAAGTTCATGCGCTACGCTTTCCTTAAAAATAAATAATAATGTGACGATACCAGCGAACGCACAGCGTTACGAGTTAACTGTTACTAAATCTGCATCGCCATCACGTTCACGCTCGTAATCTTTAGTGTGGTCAGACGCTAAAAGCATATACACGTTAGGTAGTACTATTAGCGTAAAAAAGGTGCCTACCAGCATACCCGCCACTAGTATTATGCCTATACTGTTTCGCGCTTCTGCGCCTGCGCCAGTCACTAGCACTAAGGGAAAGTGACCCAGCACGGTGGCTGCGGTGGTCATGAGTACGGGTCTTAGCCTTGTTTTTGCAGCGCTTTTGACCGCTTCTATTTTATGTAGACCTTGGCGTTGCATATGGTTCGCAAACTCTACAATTAATATACCATTTTTAGCAATAAGGCCTACCAAGGTTATAAAGCCTACTTGAGAATAGATATTGATGGTAGTGAAGTTTAAAAATGAAAACATCATCGCCCCTGCAAGTGCTAATGGCACGGAACCAAGCAGTACCACCAAAGGGTCTCTAAAGCTATTGAACTGAACCGCTAATACAAAATATACGAATACCAGTGCAATTAACAGCACGCCTTCTAATGTATTGCCTTCTAGTCTAATTTGTCTTGATTCACCCGCATAGTCAATAGAATAGGTTTGCGGGAGCATTTGCGCCGCTATGTCTTCAAGGGCACTTAGACCTTGCTCTTTAGTGGTGCCGGGTATTACTTCACCAAACACTCTAAAGGCATTTTTTTGCTCGAATTTAGACAGTACTCGAGGCGCGGTTTCAGTTTGCAGTTCAGCAATAGCGCTAAACGGTATTATGCTGCCGTCGCCTATGCGAATTTGCAAATCCATAATCGCTTGAGGGTTTAAGCGTTCGGTAGGCGAAAGCATGGGAATTACGCGATAGGCACGGCCGTCTTGGTTGTAGCGGTTCACAAAATTGCCCGACAGCATAGTAGATAGCTGCCTGTTTACGCTGGCTAAGTCTAAGCCTAAATCGGCAATGCGCTCTCTATCTAAGATAAACCGAACTTGGGGCAGGTCTATTTTTAAATCGGTACTGGCGAATAAGAATTTGCCCGAGCGGTTGGCGGCTTGCACCATTTTGTCGGCGTAAATTTTCATGTCGGCATATGGCTCGGTGCTCAGTACTACCAGTTCTACCGAAAAGTTGCCGGCGGTGGGCAAGGCCGAATCCAACACTGGAAATGCCTTTACCCCGGGCACCTGCGACAGGCTGCCAAAGGCCTGCCAGTATATTTCTTGCACGCTTTGACTACGCTCGTTAACAGGTACAAAGTTAACGCCAGAAAAGCCCGCCGCAGGATTCACTATTTGCCACATGTTTGTCGCGCCTTCAAGCTCAAGTAGAGTGTCTACCACGTCGTTCATGTGCGTGAGTGTATAATCTAAAGAGGCCTCAGGCGCTGACTCAATAATAACGTTTATGCTTGATTGGTCCTCTGTAGGCGCCAGTTCTTTTAATGAGAGCAGATAAAACGGTACGCTGAGCAAAGACAAGATAAAGCCAGCCACTAAAATTTGCGATCTTAGCGACATGGTTTTATCAAGCACCTTGCCGTAAAATATTTGCAGTGATTCAAAATAGCCATTTATCTTTTTGGTTATTTTGCCTTCCTTGCCGCCTTCAGGGCTAGCATAAGCTGCCATAATAGGAGACAAGGTGAGTGCGACTATGCCTGAAATTATGACCGCTATTGCCAAAGTAAATGCAAACTCTTTAAACAATGCGCCGGTTAAACCGGTTAATAATCCTATGGGCGCATAAACAGCCGCCAAGGTGATCGTCATACTTATTATAGGCGCAAGTAACTGGCGAGAGCTGGCAAGCGCCGCTTCCATTTTGCCCATGCCTGAGCGCATATAGCGCGCCACGTTTTCTACCACCACTATGGCGTCGTCTACTACCAAGCCCACTGACAATACTATGGCCAGCACGGTTAACAGATTAAGTGAAAAACCTACCATATACATGGCGGCTATCGCCCCTAGTATCGAAATAGGAATAGTCACTAAGGGCACTAATGCGGTACGAAACGAGCCCATCATTACCAGCACAACTAGACCTACCAACAAGACCGTTTCGGCTAGGGTGATGAATATTTCGCGTAGCGAGTCGCGCATATAAATAGTGCCGTCAAAGCCGTCGGTAATGCTTAAGCCGCTAGGCAAGGTTTTATTTATTTCGTCTATCATTACATATAGGCGGTCGCCAATTTCCAGCTCATTGGCGCCGGGCAGGGGCCAAACGGATATGTACAGTACTTGCTCTTTGTCTAAACGAGCGGTGGTGACGCCTTCTTCTTCGCCTAACATAACAGTGGCGATGTCACGAATTCTTACCTGATTGTTATTGCTGTCGCGCACAACCAAATTTTCAAACTCTTCTACGCTGCTTAAACTGGTGTCGGTTAATAACGATATGCGCTGCTGATCGTTCTCGCTGTTGCCTATTGTGGCAATTAAGTTATTAGCGCGAAGGGCGCTAGACACGTCGTCGGCGGCAACATTAAGCGCCGCCATTTTTTGTGGATCTAGCCATATTCGCATGGCCGGTGAGCGCGCGCCTTCAAGCCCAATGCGCTGAACACCGGGTATTGAGGCCAAAGTAGGCGAAACATTTCGGGATAAGTAATCGCTTACTTCCAAGCGTGACATACCTGCGTTTTCTTCATCATAATTTACGGTTAAGTAAAAAATAGCGAAGGGACGGTCGGCTCTTACAACTTGAATGGCGGGGTCTTCAGCGCCTTCGGGCAGTTCAAAGCGAATTTGATCGATACGTGACGATAGTTCCGCTAATGCGGATGAACTGTTTTCATTGAGTTTAAGCCAAACGGTTACAAAACTCAGGCCCGGCGTGGTGTTTGAATCTATATAGTCAACGCCCGGCACCGACGATACAGCGCGTTCAATGGGTTCGGTTATAAACCCTTGAACAATTTCGGCTGAAGCGCCTACATAAGGCGTTGTTATTTGGATAGACGCACTGCTGATCTGCGGAAATTGCAGCACCGAAATATTCATGGCAGCGCGTATGCCAAGCAGTATAAGCACCAGCGAGAACACAATAGCAAGCACCGGGCGCTTGCTAAAAATGTCCATTTTGGATGGGGTGTTTAATAAAGTGGCACCGGCTTCATGTTTGTCTAGTGTGTTAGATCCGCTGTTTATTTTGTCGTTCACTTATAGTGCCTGCTTACAATTTTGCGATGAGTATGGGAAGTGCGTAACAGATTGCTGTGACGCTGATTATTCTTTAACGTACGTTAGTATATTGGGAAAGAGTTTAGCTGAGCCTACGGTAGCCACTAGTTCACCGGCCTCAACGCCGCTTGAAATGTGGCTTAAATCGGCCTCTTTACTCACCACGTTCACAGGCTTGCGCGTCGCTCTGTAATTGCCTTCATTGTCTTTAGTTAGCACATATACAAAGCTGCCAAAAGAGTCGTAGCGAATAGCTTGGTTAGGCAATGGAATAACCGGCTTTTCATCGCCCGTCGGCAGCTGCAGAGATACGACTGCGCCGGGGCGCATGTTTTGCGGCGGACTAACTATTTCAGCGCGGGCTTGCAGTGTGCGCGAACTTGTATTTAGCTGTTGATTAACGGCCACTATGGTTGCCGATGTGGCAGCATTAGCGTCTTGTGAAGCGCGCGCGCTGGCCAATGTCTTAGCATTCACCATTATCAAGGTACCTACTTCAATATTAGCGTAAATTTGTGGCAGATTGAAGTCAACCCACACGGCCTTATCTTTCCCCGTAACATTTATAAAAATGGTGTTAGCGGGTAAGTAAGTACCAACTTTCCAATCGTGAATACTGGTGTATCCCGTGAAAGGCGCGATTAAGGTCTTTT
>Ga0306871_1000377_pt1 | contig 17359 bp, 13 predicted proteins | sample AntRauMeHopE1497_FD_190447 | JGI IMG/M metagenome (GOLD analysis project Ga0306871, IMG submission 190447) | Saline lake microbial communities from Rauer Islands, Antarctica - Metagenome Hop E1 #497 (v2) (version 2) | ecosystem: Environmental > Aquatic > Non-marine Saline and Alkaline > Saline ... | reverse complement strand
TCTATATCCAAGCGGAGGGCAGTCGCTTTAACCGTATTAAAACGCAGTATGCGTTTGTAACCAATGGTGGTTTGGGTATCTATTGGAATCCACTCCTCCCCCACTTTTGCGGCTATGTAAAATTGCCTGACCCGTTGCCCCAAGGGAATGTATTCCTGTAACAACACCCGATTGATTTCCGTAGGCTCCGTAAAATCTACCGTAAGCGAAGCGGTAGTGACGCCGTCATCCGCAGCCCAATAGCTCGTGTTGTTGCCGTCTGTTGCGTTTTCAGCGGCATAGGAGTCATTATTTCCCCGAACATTGGTCGCTGAAACCTTGGCACCACCAGCGAGTTCTTCGGCAAAGTCGGCGGCTATTTGTTCTTTTAAAAGCATCAATTGGCGGGCATCGGTTTCATGCACCAAACCTCTGGCATCCACAGGAAGGTTCAATAGGAAATTCCCGTTCCTACCTACGGATTCGTAATACGTATCCACTAGGCGTGTGAGGGATTTCACCTGATGGTCTTCCCCAGGATGATAGTACCATCCAGGCCTGATAGAGGTATTGACCTCAGCAGGCAACCAATGTGTTCCGTCCTCGTGTCCGGAGCGCAATTCCACATATCTAGGCCATCCAGGATAAATTTCATCGCGTCGCATAATACTCCAGTTGGTCTCATTGGCGAATCCTTCTTCCGTACCCACCCAACGAATATCCGGCCCGCCATCGCTAAAAATAACGGCGTTGGGCTGCAGCTCACGAACAATTTCCGTAATTTTATCCCATTCGTAGTAGGTTTTACTATCAATTTTTCTGGTTTCATTGGCACCGCCGTAGTAGCCGGAGCCACCATTGGCACCATCGAACCAGACTTCAAAGACTTCTCCGTAATTGGTCAACAATTCCCGCAGTTGTTCATGAAAATCGGCCACGTATTCCGGCGTTCCGTAATTACCTGCATTCCGATCCCAAGGCGATAAATACACCCCGAATTTCAACCCAAATTCTTTACAGGCTTCGGACAACTCTTTGAGCACATCTCCATTACCATTTTTCCATGGCGAATTTTTTACCGAATGTTCGGTAGTTTTCGTTGGCCATAGGCAAAACCCGTCGTGATGTTTGGCGGTAATAATGACACCCTTCATACCAGCATCTTTAACCACTTTTGCCCATTGGCGGACATCCATTTCCGTAGGGTCAAACTGCGCCGGAAGTTCGCCTCCCGTACCCCATTCCATATTGGTAAAGGTGTTCATGTTAAAGTGGATAAAGGCATAGTAGCCCAATTCTTGCCATTCCAATTGTCGCTCGGATGGAAGTGGCCCCACAGATTCTGGTGGAGCTACCTGGGAACAGGAAATACTCAAAAAGAGTACTATGGAAAATGATAAGATTTTGAAAGAGGAGTTCATACTGGTATGTAAGGGTTTAATTTTAAAAATACAGTTATTGGGACAATAAATCTTTCACTTGATGCCATTCCTTCCCATTTAATTGGAGGGTTGCGTTTGGCTGTGGAGTACCTGCGGTACTTCTTCCGTTTTCAATATACGAAACCATCAAGTGGGTCAATTCGGTTACTACATCGGGATGCCGGGCTATTACATTTTCACTTTCTGATGGGTCGGCAACTACATCATACAATTGATATTTTGGCAGACTGCTTACATCGTCCTTACCCGGTATAGGATAGCTCCACCCGCCGGAACCTGGAGCAAAAATGAGTTTGTAGTTTCCTTTTCTAATGGCAAAACTCCCGTTTATAGAATGATGGACGGTGGCTTCGCGCGCAAAAGAAGTAGTATCCTTAGCATCGAACAGCGGCATTAAAGAAAAGCTGTCTTCGCCTTCGTTATCCTTTAACGGAGTATTGACAAAATCAGCGCATGTAGCCATGAGGTCTGTCAGAGAAACGGTAGCATTGGAAGTACTGTTGGGTGCAATCTGCGCCGGCCACTTCACGATAAAGGGAACGCGGTGACCACCTTCATAAATATCGGCCTTATGCCCTCGAAATCCTGCGTTGGGATCGTGTCCGTGTTCCGCTAAAATTTCAAAATCCGCCTGCGGGGAACAGCCATTATCGCTGGTAAAGATAATGATAGTGTTCTCTGCGATGCCCTGAGATTGCACCGTGGCCATTACTTGTCCGACATAATCGTCCACTTCCATCATAAAATCCGCATAGGGATTTATACCACTTTTACCTTGCCATTCCGGTGTAGGCAGAATAGGCGTATGCGGCGATGGCAATGCCAGATACAGAAAGAAAGGCGCATCCTGTTCCGACCTTTCCTTGATATACGCCATCGACCTTCTAAAAAAATTAGGAGTAACATCTTCATGCACAAAATCGGCCGCCGTCGGGCCTTTGCGCCACCACGTATATTTTCCAGTGTCCTCCGTCACGCTATCTATATCGGCAGTTATTCTTTCATTTTCGACGTAGACGTATGGCGCCATATCCAAGGAACCCGAATGTCCGTAAGCGTAATCAAAACCTAAATCGTTCGGCGAATGGCTGATGTTTTTCGTGAAATCGAGGTTATTAAAATCTTCAAAATTCCATCCTTCGCCACCAAAATTTGCCGTGTCCTTTTCGGCCCAGTTCCAGCCCAGGTGCCATTTCCCTATAAATGCCGTATGATAACCCGATTTTTTGAGCAGCGACGCTACCGTTGTCCTGGTTTCGGGAATCAATGCTTTTGATTTTCCGGTAAGCACACCGCTTTTTAAGGGGCTTCGCCAACTGTAGCGTCCCGTCAGTATTCCATAACGCGTTGGTGTACAGACCGCAGACGGACTGTGGGCATCCGTAAACCGAATGCCTTGGGCAGCTAGGGTATCGATATGGGGCGTTTTGATTTTTCCCGATGGATTATAGCTTGATATATCCCCATAGCCCAAATCATCGGCCAAGATATAAATGATATTGGGTGCTTTTTGCTGTACAACAGGAGCGACTTTTTCTTCCTTACAGGAAATGAATATGAGAAGTAGAAAAATGGTTGTCACTTGAAGGTGTGATTGTTTTGGCATTGCGACACGGTTTTAATTATATCATTAGCTAAAATACACAATAAAGACTATTAATTCTTCTGACATAACTGATCCTAAAAGCACTCGTTCATTTCGGCTATCCCAACGCCTGCCGAATGTCCGCTATAATATCATCTATATGTTCCAAGCCAACGGAAACGCGCACCATGCCGTCCGTGATACCGGTTTCTTCCCGTTCTTGCACGGATAACTTGCTGTGTGTTGTGGATGCCGGATGCGTTACAATACTCCTACTATCGCCAAGATTGGCAGAGAGCGATAACAATTTTATGGAATCGAAGAATTTTTGTCCGGCCTGCAATCCTCCCTTAACTTCAAAAGCCACTACGCAACCTCCGGCCTTCATCTGCTTTTTGGCGACTTCATATTTTGGATGTGATTTTAGGAAGGGATATTTGACCCAGTTTACCTTTTCATGTGCTTCCAAAAACTCCGCCAACTTTAGTGCGTTTTCACAATGCCGATCTACACGAACGGCCAAGGTCTCCAAACTTTTGGAAAGCACCCAAGCGTTAAAGGGCGATAAGGCCGGCCCTGTAATTCGGGCAAAGCGATATACCTTATCTATCAATAGCGAATTGCCAACCGTGATACCTGCCAGAACCCGACCTTGTCCGTCCATCAGCTTTGTTCCGGAATGGATGACCAGGTCGGCACCAAATTTTATGGGCTGCTGTAAATAAGGCGACGCAAAACAGTTATCGATAATCAAAATGAGCTGGTGTTTTTTTGCAATTTCTCCCAAGGCTTCCAAATCGAGTACATCTACAGCGGGGTTCGTAGGCGTTTCCGCATAAATCAGTTTTGTCTTGGGCGTAATCAAGGCTTCTATGCTATCTAAGTCGTCACTTCTAAAATAGCTATGGGCAATATTCCACTTGGGAAAAAAATTGTTCAAAAGGGAATGGGTAGAGCCGAAAATACTACGAGCCGAAATCATGTGATCGCCACTTTCCAACAAGGCCGCCAAAGTAGAAAAAACGGCCGCCATACCGCTAGCAAAAGCAAAACCGGCCTCGGCACCTTCCATTTGGCATACTTTCTCTATAAATTCGGACGAATTGGGATTGGAGTACCGCGAATAAATATTCCGTTCTTTTTCCTCTGCAAAAGAGGCGCGCATATCCTCCGCGTCCTCAAACACAAAACTAGAGGTCAAGTACAGCGGAACGGAATGTTCCAGATGTTCTGTGCGTTTCAATTGAGTTCGGATAGCGTTGGTTTCGAATCGTTTTTTCATATTTTTTTCATTCCCGTGCTTTTGCTGCCCCGACGCTTCCGGGCATTTCAGTATAGGCGAGAGTTTTTTAATGTTTTCTTACTTTTTGTTAGGTGCAGCGTTTTACACCTCCCTTAATCCCTCCTTATTAGGAGGGAAATGCATCCGAACATCAATAAAATTTGTTCAAAAAATAAGCTTTCTCACTAATGAGTTACTATTTATTTTGTGATTACATGCCCCTTTGACATACTTTCTAACAGTGCACTTTTTTCAAATCTTTATTCACTTTTAATCTTACTACCGTCTAACAACTACCCTCTACCCACTATTTATTCACATTTTCTCCGCAATCCTCAAAATATCCCCAAAAACACCTCTTGCCGTAACTGCGGCACCGGCACCGGCACCTTGGATTACAAGCGGATTTTCTCCGTAGGATTCGGTATATATTTCTATGATGGAATCGGAATTCTTTACTTGGCCCAGTGCGCTTGTCTTTGGTACGGAGACCAGTTTTACGTCCAGCATTCCTTTTTCCTTTTGCAAATTACCGTGCAGATCGCCCACATAGCGCAGTACATGATCCGGTTTCTGATTGTTTTTGATTTGCTTGAATTTTTCGTCCAAAACGGCCAAGTTATCCATAAAGAAATCGGTCTCCACGGTATGTAGGCTTTCCGGGATAAGATTTTCGATGTTGATATCGGAAAACTCATTGCTCAAGTCGAGCTCACGGGCCAAGATCAATAGTTTGCGGCCTACGTCGTTGCCCGATAAATCTTCCCTCGGGTCGGGTTCCGTATAACCACGCTGCATGGCCTCTTTAAGGATGGATGAAAAAGACGCATCCACCTCGGAAAACGTGTTAAAGATATAGCTCAATGAGCCAGAAAACACCCCATTGATTCGGGTAATGTTCTCTCCGGATAAATGCAATAATTTTATGGTATCTATTAACGGAAGCCCCGCGCCCACATTGGTTTCGTACAAATATTGCTTTTGGTGCCTGGCCAATTCCTCACGCAACAATTGATAATAATCAAAGCCCAAGGTATTGGCGATCTTATTGGAAGACACCATATCAAAACCGTTCTCCACAATATCGAAATAATGGGCCACAAAATCCTGACTTGCCGTATTATCCACCGCAATCAGGTTTTCTAAATGATGTGCTTTGGCAAAATCAAAAATATCCTGCTGGCTGTAGGGCTGCCCTTTGGTGTCGAGTTCCGATTTCCAATTCTTGGAAACTCCATCGGCATTCAAGACTACCATTTTGGAATTGGCAATGGCAAAGACCCGCAGGTCTATGTGCTTCCTTTTGGCTATGGACTTGGTCGATTTTAAAATCTGGTCTATCAGCGTACCACCCACATTTCCATGGCCAAAGATAGCGAGATTCACTTTTTTACTGAATCCGAAAATTTGTCCGTGCATGACATTCAAGGCCTTGATCAAATCATGCTTGTTTACCACCAAACTCACATTCTTACCTGACACCGTGTTGTTAAAAAGCAAGGGCGTTATCTGATTTTTGATAAGCGCATTATACGGTTTATGGAAGGTACTCAAATCCTGACCGACAATGGAAATAACCGATACCTCGGCAACTACTTTAATCATACTGATGTCCTTGGCCTGGAAATCCCTTGCAAATTCCTGTTCCAGGGCTTCCTTGGCCTTTTGGGCTTTGTTTCGCTTTACAACAAGTCCGATACCACGTTCCGATGAGCCTTGGGAAATAATGCTTACGCTAATATTATTGGCTTCCAAGGTCTTAAAGATCCGGGCATCGATACCTACTTTCCCCAAGAGTCCCCTACCCTCTAAATTTACCAATGCAACATCCTCTATAACAGACAAACTCTTGATGCCTTCCTTGCTGGATTTGGCACTGATCAGCGTTCCTTTGCTATCATCGTTATAGGTATTGAGGATACGTAAGGGAATATTTTTTTCGATAAGCGGGATGATGGTCTTGGCATGCAATATCGTTGCGCCAAAATTCGCCAATTCATTGGCTTCGGCATAGGACAGATGGGACAAGCGTTTTGCCTCTTTCACATAATCGGGATTCGCCGTAAAAATACCGTCAACGTGGGTGTAGTTCTGTAGCTCATCGGCATCTAAAAAGTTGGCCAAAAGGGCGGCGGAATAATTACTGCCGTTTCTTCCCAAAGTCGTCGTTTGACCATCGGCCGTAGCGGCTATAAATCCCGTAATCACCGGAACGGTATCCGCGGGCAAGTCTTCCATCAGGGCAATCAGTTTTTCTCTAGATGGCTTTTCCAACACTTTGGCGTCGCCAAAAGTCGCATCCGTAACTAAAAAAGTGCGCGAATCGATAAAACTTGCTTTGACACCTTTTCCTATCAATAACTTCGTGACCATTTTTCCCGAAATAAGCTCTCCATAAGCGAGCACCTCATCCTTGATTTTGGCACTATAATCGCCCAGGAGGGATACACCTTCGAACAATTTGGCCAAACCTTTGAATTCGGCCGAAAGGTCTATGTTTTTGTAGGTGTGCCGTTGGTATTTTTCAAAGGCCTCAAAATCGGCAATATAGTCCTTTCCCTTGGCCGCTTTTTCCAACATAGTTTCCAATTGGTCGGTCGCCTTTTCCCTAGCGGATACCACAACGGCAAAATGCTCTCCTCCTGTAATCTTATGAGTTATGAGTTCCAGTACATGTTCCAGTCCTTCGCCGTTACTCAAGGATTTCCCCCCGAACTTTAGCACCTTTGGCTTTCCTGTTTTTCCGTTGGCATTGAAAATATTGTCCAACAATTTTTCCAACTGTTGAAACTCTATCAAAAAGGCATCATGACCGTGTAAGGACTGAATTTCTCCGTACGTAACATTGCTATTGGCCTGCGCAATTTGCTTAAAGGTATCCTTGTTCTCCTTTGCCGTGAAGAACAGGTCGGAGTCCACGCCCACAATATGTATGTTGGTATCACTGTTCTGCAGGGCGATAAACTTTTCCTCTCCGTCCCGCGTCACATCAATGGTCCTCAGCAATTGATTCATGAGCTTATAGGCCGATAATTGAAAACGCTCCTGCAGTTTTTTCCCGTGATGGGTTAACCAACTCTCTACATTGAAGACTTGAAGCTCTTCGTTTGTGCTTCTTTTGAAACGCTCCTTGAACGATTCCGGAGTGCGATAGCACAACATGGCATGCATACGCGCATCGTGCACCGGTTGTTTGGAATTGATCAAGAACTGTTCCTGTATCTGGCAGTTGGCAATGAGCCAATCGGTAGATTTCCAATCGGAAGCCACGGGGATCAAATGCTCGGTCAAATTAGGATGTAAGACCGCCATTTCCCAAGCGATACCACCACCCAAAGAGCCCCCGATAATGGCGAACAATTCGTTTACACCCAACTGCTCCAGTCCCAATAAGAATATGGATGCCATGTCGCCCGCCACAAAATCCTTATAGTTTTCTATGACAAATTTATCGTGACCATTGCCCGGAATATTAAAGGCAAGTATGGTATATTTCTGCGTATCGATACATTTTTTGTCCCCGATCAGGGTAGACCACCATCCCTCTGGCCCGGTAATATTGGAATTGCCGGTTAAGGCATGATTCACCATAACGATGGGTGCCGTGTGCAGCTCCCTACCAAAAACCTGATACGACAATTGAATATCCTGTGTTACGCCGCTTCTAGTGCGGAAGTCCTTTATCTGTAGCTGTTGTAGCATTGTAAACTTAAAAAGTGTCCCTATAATTTAAAAAAGGAGGATATCTATATCCAATTCCGTACGTCTTTGCCAAGCACGAAGCAATCTGTGACTTCGTCACCGGCAAGATAAAAATGACTTCACTTTTCTAGCATAAACGGCTATTAAAGTTCGTAATGACGCTTTAGATTTAGTCTACAGACATCCTCCCAATCTCATGATTTTTAAACCAAAATGGCCTTATCTACTTTGGCAAAAGCGTTTTCCAAATCGGTCTTCAGATCACCTAGATCCTCCAATCCTACGGATAAACGAATTAAATCCTGACCTACGCCCGCACTTTCCTGCTGCTCCACCGTTAATTGTTGGTGCGTGGTACTGGCAGGATGTATGATCAAGGATTTCGTATCCCCGATATTTGCCAATAAAGAGAATATCTCTGTAGCATCCGTGAACTGTTTTGCGGCCTCAAAACCACCTTTAATACCAAAGGTAATCAAGCCACTTTGTCCCTTAGGCAGGTATTCCTGAGCCAAATCGTAGTATCTGTTTCCTTTTAACCCGGGATAATTTACCCAAGCGACCTCGTCCCTACCTTCCAACCAAGTGGCCAGTTCCAATGCACTGGCACTGTGTTGCTTTATCCTTACCGGTAAGGTTTCCAATCCTTGGATGATTTGGAACGCGTTGAACGGACTCAAAGCTCCGCCGTGATCCCGTAATCCTTCCAAAATCAGTTTGAAGGTAAAAGCGGCTGCGCCCAAAGCCTCGCTGTATACCAATCCATGATAGCCAGCGGACGGCTCCGTAAACTCTGGGAATTTGCCGTTGGTCCAATCAAAGGTTCCGGCGTCTATGATGGCACCACCTAAGGTTGTTCCTTGTCCGCCAATATATTTTGTTAAGGAATGGATGACCAAATTGGCACCGTGTTCAATTGGATTCAATAAGCTGGGTGTAGCCACCGTATTATCAACAATAAATGGCACCTCGGCCGCCTTGGCCTGCTTGGATATCGCTTTTAAATCCAATACATCCAATTTTGGGTTTCCTAGGGATTCTACAAAGAAAGCCCTGGTGTTTTCCTGTACGGCGTCCTTAAATTTTTCAGGTTGCGATGCATCTACAAAAGTGGTGGTTATGCCCAAACGTGGCAGGGTCACATTCAATAAATTAAAAGTTCCACCGTACAGACTGCTGGAAGCTACAATATGGTCTCCAGCTTTTAAAAGTGTCATTAATCCTGTAGCGATTGCCGCTGTTCCCGATGCAAAAACAACTGCGCCTATACCACCTTCGACAGCGGCCAGCCTATCCTGTAAAATCTGGTTGGTAGGATTGTTCAAACGGGTGTAGATAAAGCCTAATTCCGCCAAGGAGAAAAGATTTGCGGCGTGGTCCGTGTCGTTAAAAACATAGGATGTTGTCTGATAGATGGGTACCGCCCTGGTGCCTCCGTGTTGTTTGGTGTCGTGACCTGCGTGTAATGCGTTCGTTGCTAATTTGTGCGTGCTCATGATTTTAAGGTTTTAAATCGTTAAAAATAATTGTTAAAAGCCAAACCCTAAACAGCCGACGTTGCGGTTAGGTAAAATCAAAAAGTTATAAGAAAGTGAAAAAAGATGCCGAAGGCAATTGGTTTTCCGTTATCTATTCTTCGTCCTATTATTAATTAGGTACTGAAACGCTGAAACAAATTCAGTGCAAGCGAGTTCAGCGTGAAGATAGAATGTAGCACCTTCTTTGTTTGTGGCAAAGGGTTGCTAAGGTTTCAAAGGGTCTAATCCCTCCACCTTTCTTGATAACTATTCAATATGTGTTTGAACTTTGAAAGGACAAATTAAAGTCAGAAACTTTTAAAAACCTAATGATTTTCAAAAATTTCACAAAATCCTAGTGAATTGGTGGGGTAAATTAGGAACTAGCTTCTTCGGCCATTCTAAAGATGCCGCTCAACAAACTGACCCAAAAATGGCTCCAGGATGTAGATTCAAAAAAACAAAACGGATATGCTTCGGTTTTTATCTCGTGAAATTTCTTGGTTTTATAAAAAGAAATGGCCAATATAAAGTTGTAATACCCTATTTCTGTCCGTAGCACTTGCATCGCTCATATCGGATAATCCAAGGTTATATCGAAAACCGGGATTAAGTCCGTTATCCCATTTATAACCTACTGAAAATTCACACTAAAATCGACCGAATTTAGGGTACCCTTTGTATCCCTGCCTTAGTTGTCTGCGGACAGTCCCGGTTGAAAGGAAAATTTTCCCTGTCAATTAAAAATTAGCTAGCTGTCTCACACCATAGTATAGCATAAGTCGGCCCGACTTTTCAATAGTCGACAAATAAACCCCAGATTACAAACTGACGGAAGCCATTGAAACCGCTTGAAACCATGGGCTTGTAACGAAACAAACTATATATTTTGACTTGCTCTTTTGCACATTAACTCCGTTAAAAATACTCGCTTTAGCTATAGCTATGTTTTTTGCCTAGTTACTGCACAAAATAACATCGTCAAATCTGTACACTTTATTTATTCATACTCATGCTTAATGAGTATATAAGCCCTAAAGAATGTACCCTGCAGCAAAAATATATTTAATGTTTAAGATATTTTTAAAATAATTAAACAAAAAAATACATACCTTTAAATATGATTGGAAAAAAAATACTGGTAAAAGGAATGTTTTTAGCTTTTATGTCTTATAAAATGGCTAAAAAGAAAAAGAGAAAAATTAAATTCATTAAAAAAGTAAGCAAATTATGTTAAGTAAAAAAAACAACAGGGAACAATTGCCCTTGGCAGATATGCACACGGACGGAACACGTTTTGACGAGAAGACGCTTGCAGCCCTAAAAGCCCAGCGTGAGGTTGCGAATTTGGACAAGGATAAGGAATAAGGAACTGCTACCATAGCGTATTTTTAATGTCAACTTGGTTGTGTTCTCTTTTTTGTTTGTTGAGGCAATAAAAAAATTGGAAGTATTTGGGAGGCGTAGTAAAGCATCAATAATATTGGGCTTGCCAAATGACGTTATTTCAATACCATATAAACGGCACACTGCTTTTTTTTAGTGGTTACTGGATTATTTTTTAGTGTCTTTATCAGTTAGTTTACCTCTGGTTTTGGCAGCGGGAACGGCAAAAGATGATGGTTAAAAACAGAATTAATTTGTAAGTGCCATCCAAAGTCTCGGAACATTACGGGGTCTCTAAGTCTCACAGAACCCCATAACACTTTTTTGACAGTCTACGGACACGAATTTGACCGTATTTTTGTATTATACTCCTGCCAAATGAAAACCCGAGTTTTTGTCTCTTTCTTTTTCCCTTTGCCGTCGTTAAAATTATAAACCGTAGCTACGGCTATGCTTCGCCATCGCTACGGCTCGCCCACAGCTTTCGCTGTGTCGTGCCTAGGCAAAGAAAAAAATAAAATTGTCAAAATTTTCGGGTTATCATTAAGCGTGAGTATATCTTGTGGATGATAAACCTTCAAACACAAAATTGTGCTTAACAAGATGTTTTTTGCCGCGGTATTGATTTTTGGAATTGCACACAGTAATGCCCAAGAAAACATCGTAAAGGCGAGTGCGCTAATAGGCAATGTGGGGCTGCAATATGAACGGGCACTTGGCAACCGTTTTTCGGTCATAGGATGTAAAGTATTATTTTTCTTACACAAGCTCGTTTTTATGCAAAATGATTGAGGAAAAATTCCTAACTTGTTGGTATAATGACTTCTTATGAAATTATCGAATCTTCTCTTTCTAGGAATTTCAACCTTGGCACTTACTGCAGGCTACGCTCAGGAGAACGGAGTGCTCCAGAACATCAACGGAAAACTCATTAGCTACCAGAAAACCAGAAGCCCCGAAAAAACATATATCCATACCGATAAGGACGTTTACCTTAACGGTGAAACGGTCTGGTACAAGGTCTATCTTGTAGATGGTATCAGCCACATTGTCAGCGATAAGAGCAGGGTGGTATATCTGGAGCTGTTAAATGCATCGGACAGTACGGCAGTAAAGCAAAAGCTCTTTACCGATACCATTGGAGCGTCCGGGAACATAGACCTGCCCGAAACGATCGAGGAGGGAGTTTATACCCTCAGGGCCTACACGAAATACATGCTCAATGAAGAAGAACCGGTAGTTTTCTCCAAACAGATCAGTATCTGGCGCACCGAAAACGCGGCACAAGGGGAGGTGGGCAAGCCTCAAAACAATACGGTGCAGCCCCTAGGTGCGCCAAAACATGGGCTGGCTCTCGACTTTTTCCCGGAAGGCGGAAATCTCGTCTATGGGATACAGGGTACGATGGGCATTAAAATTACGGATACCAAGGGCAACGAAATTTTGACGCGCGGAAGGATAATCGACCAAAACAATACCAATATCCAACAATTCGAGACCTTTGAATATGGACTTGGCAAATTTACCTACCTGCCCGAAACAGGAAACACCTATTATGCCAGCATCGTTGTTGACGGCCAAGAAAAAAAGTATGCACTGCCCTTGCCGGAAAGGAACGGATATGTACTCAACCTTGTACACTCAAGGGAGCAGATTACCATAAAGGTAACGAGCAATATACCGGACGGCCTTAAGGGGTCCTTGCTCGTTGGGCATCTAAGGGGGCGTATTTTTTTTCGGCACGTAAGAGAGTCGAGCAGTGCCAGTTACATGGTCAAGTTCCCGATCGGAAATATGGCGGACGGCGTAGCGCATTTTACCCTCTTTAGCCCACAGGGCGAACCGGTATGTGAACGGTTGGCCTTTATCGACAATCCGGGAAACGACGATGTGTTGAAAATAGAGACCCCACTGCCCATATATAAAAAACGCCAAAAGGTAGACGTAGCGTTGAACCTGAAAAGCACTGGGGACTGGGGCGCCGTAGGTAGTTTTTCGGCTGCCGTAATAGCGGGCTCGGGGCAAAAGAACGATGCGGTGCAAAATATCGAGAGCTGGTTGCTATTGAATTCGGACGTGGGCGGCACCGTTGACAACGCGGGGTTCTTCTTTGAAGAGGATACCGCAAAGAAGAGATATCTACTGGACGCGCTGATGTTGACCCATGGCTGGCGCAGGTTCGTCTGGAAGGAACTACTGGACGCAAACGTTTGGAAGCCAAGGCCCTTTGAGCCGGAAAGGGGCATTATGGTTGAGGGCAAAACTACGGATTTTCGTAATAAATACCGGTCAAAGGCATCACTTGTCAGCATAAATTTAATGGGTACGGAGCAATATTGGGAAGAAAAAAATACAGACAGCAACGGAAATTTTACCTTTGGCCCCTATTTTTTTCAGGACAGCATCCTGGCGAGTATCGCCTCCGCACCGGCGACCGTGTCCAACCGTACCTCTCAGAACGAACTTGCCGTCCTTCTGGACGAAATTCATCCGATACTCCCCTATAAGGCTTTTCGCGAACGTTTAAAGAACGGTGCCATGTATAAGTTTCCCCGGGAATACGTGGCATTGGCAACGCAAAAAAGGATAGTCGACTTTAATATAGACCCTAAGACCATCGAGCTGGAGGAGGTCACCGTCGCGGCCGAAAAGAAGAGCCCCGGGGAAATACTTGATGAAAAAATGGATAGCATCACCATTCATGGACGACCTGACGCGCGATTTATTATAGATTCGATTACGGACAGGGGTGCAATGTCCATTTTTGATTTAATGCGCAACGTGCCCGGTGTTCTAATTAATTTTGCTGAACAGACTATTCTTATTCGTCGCAAAAAACCTCTGATTCTCCTAGACGGTGTGCGGATTGAACAGCGGGACGCAAATTTTCTAAGTCTCTTAGAAATTGACTTCGTTGATGTTTTAAAGCGTCCTAACATATACGATCGCGAGACCATTGCCATTTACACCAAAGGAAGGTTGAACCTTGGCACGGACAAGCCGGAACCCCTTCCGAACATTGCCAATGTAATTATTAAGGGCTTCTACAAGGGCAGGGAGTTCTATAGCCCTAGATATGATGTGCCCGAACAGAACCATAAGCATAAAGATTTTAGAACGACACTTCATTGGCAACCGGATATTGCCATGGACAGCAATGGAACCGCGAACATGGCATTCTTTACGGGCGATGTAGCCGGCACCTACCTTATACATGTGGAAGGTATAACGGCCAACGGCGTACCGGTAAGTACCGTCCAGACTTTTGAAGTGGAAGACCTGTAGCGGTCCCTGGTGCTTTTCTAACTTTAGATTTCAACTTAGGGTCAGCACCGCACTTTATGCGTACCCTCAAAAAAACCCACGATACTGCAAAACCCTATAATCCAAAGTAGAAAACTCAGTATTTTCCGATTTCATTTGTTTATAGGCATCCAGACCACCCACGGCCCTGTTCGCCGCTCCGGAGGGCGCCGTCAACGACACCGTTTGTATCCTCAATCCTGTTTTAGGATGCTCAAAGGCATGAATACGGGGCACGACATCGGAAATCACTTCTAGGGGCACTCCATTTTCTTTTAGATGCCTTCTAAAGAAGTACTCCGGCCCGTTTTTACTGTTTCCGCCCGTGAACAATAAGGTAGCTACCTTCGTATATTGTTCCAAATAGCCCAATATATTTCGCAGTTGTATATTCATCATTCCCAAATCCGAGGCGTCTATTTTTGCCCTTTCGGCCGATGCTACAATATCACAGACACCAATATTCCGACCTTTTAAAAAAGCCTTACGCTCCAAAATGGCTGCTTCCGTAGTTTCAAATTTCAGATTAAGGTCAAAAATACAATCTAGAATAGGCCACAATTGTCCGTCCCTGCTACCATAACAAAAATTCACATCGCCCTCTTTTAAGTCGCCTTGCGTAAATCTTGGTGGAGGCAAGGTACCTACAATAAGTTTCGTGGCCGCTTTGAATAAAAAAGGTTCGTACGGATGGGTGTGAAAAAACATTAAAGAACTGTGCTTAATAATTCATTTGCTTTTTTAATAAGTGTTCCATTTTGACGGTAACTTACCTTTGACATGCCTTCTGATTCCTTTACTATTTCTTCTAACAGCGTGGTAGCCTTTTTTGTCTTCGCATGCCTTATATAAAACTTTGCCAATTCTAGTCGTTCCTCATATCTAACGTATGGCGCATCCAAACCTTCCAATAGTTCTTGGGCTAGGGCAATCTGACCCTTTTTTTCCATAGCAAGGGCATATAGAAATTCGGCTTTTGATTTTTTGAACTTCGGGCTTTCCTTTATCTTTTCTGACCACAGGATGGCAGTATCAACTTGTGAAGAAAAATAATAGGCCTCCACTAAACTAGATATGACATAAAAATCATTTTGAAACACATCCTTTAAGGCAGCTTCATAATTGCTTATTGCCTTATCATATTGTTTAGCTTCTAAAAAAGCATCGGCCAACGCTACTTGATTTTTGAAAGTATTCGTAAAACTGAACTTCTTTTCCAAATCGATTATCTTTTTGGTTGGATGTATCGTGGTTGGGATATTTTCCTGAACAATGGCTAAATCCCTTTTTTGAAAAACATTCATAAAAAGGTAGCCTATGGAACCAAAAAGAGGTATAAACAAAATAATGAAAAACCAATAATAGGAATTCTTGTTCGTGAAGCAATGATAGATACAAAACCCTTGAAGGGCAACAATGAAATAATAGTACATATCGCTAAAAAAGATTTTAAGGAAACGATTAAAACACAATCGCGCTTGGGTTCATTTCAAATTTACTAACTTTAAGGGAATAAGTTGGGAAATGAGTATAACTTATAAAATAAAGCTAGGTTATGGGCAAGGGAGACAAAAAATCGAGAAAAGGAAAAATATCAAATAATAGCTACGGTGCCAGAAGACCAAGGAAAATAAAGAAACGTCCTACGGTAGAGGAAAAGATAAAGGTGGGTAAAAAGAAATGATGTTAATCTACCTTAAAATTGAGTTTTACTTGATCGCTAACGTCAAACGAAAGTTCGTAGGTATAAAAACCGATTGGCAAAGGCTCTTCAAATTGGGCAGTTGATATAAAATTAAAGTTGGTGGAATCAGATTTTATCGTTAAATCCGTTTCCTGAAAGACACGCTCGTACGCTAAATATTCGGAATAATCGCCAGCTGCAATGTTCCCATAAACGGTATCCTTTCCCACAAAGCGGACCTCTGTAAAAGCAATTGTGCTACTGTTCTGTATCCTAATGTTTACCGCAGTAAGTTCATCGTCCCTATCCGTACAGGCGGCTAAAATACCTGCTGCCAAAACCACGAGACAAAAATACCTTTTCATACCTTTTATGTATTACCGTTCCTACTAGCTATAGAACGGTAATCCCAAAGAAATATTTTATCGAATAAAGACGGGTTCGTTTTCTTTTAAGGTGTGGGCCTGACTGAACTGATACTCATCCAAATTGAAACTCCTAATATCATCCAATGTCTGTGCCTTGGAATCTATAATGTACCGCACCATAGAGCCTCGTGCTTTTTTGGCGTAAAAGCTGATTACTTTTAATGTATCGTTTTTCCAATCCTTAAAAACAGGTGTAATTACGGGGACTTTTAAAGCTTTGGTATCTACCGCGCCAAAATACTCGTTACTGGCCAAGTTCACGAACAGTTCGCCCTCCTGTAATTCGGAATTTAAGTGTTCCGTGATGTCTTTTTTCCAAAACTCATACAGGTTTTTATTTTTGCCCATAGCTAAGGAGGTTCCCATTTCCAAGCGGTAGGGCTGCATAAGATCTAAAGGCCGCAGCACGCCATAAAGACCGGAAAGGATGCGTAGGGTATCTTGAAGCGTGTCCAGTTTATCTCCCGCTATCGTATAGGCATCCAAACCGTGGTAAACATCGCCGTTAAAAGCATAAACGGCAGGCCTTGCATTCTCTTGGGTGAACGGGATACTAAAATTTTGGTTGCGCTCCCAGTTCAACTGCGCCAAATTATCCGAGATGGACATAAGACTGGACAAGTCCGTTGGTTTTTTCTTTGCTAAAACTTTATTCAGTTTCTTAGCGGATTCCAAAAATACGGGTTCTGTATATTTTGCTGTAGGCAAGTCGGTTTTATAGTCCAGGGACTTGGCCGGCGATATTACAATCTTCATAATGGCTATTTTAATGGAACTATAAAAATAAACAGGATTTAACAGATTACCTAAATTGGCAGGGAAAGAGTTTTGATACTATACTCATGCTTGGGTACTACTGTGGCTGTAGCTACGCCATTTTTCTATACATTGTTGCATATCCTCGGGGATTTCGGAATCAAATCGCATGTGTTTGCCGCTTACCGGATGTACAAATCCCAAAGTCTTTGCATGCAAGGCCTGTCTTGGCAGTATTTTAAAAGCATTGTCCACAAACTGTTTGTATTTAGTAAACGTAGTTCCTTTGAGGATG
>Ga0306871_1000373_pt1 | contig 17422 bp, 11 predicted proteins | sample AntRauMeHopE1497_FD_190447 | JGI IMG/M metagenome (GOLD analysis project Ga0306871, IMG submission 190447) | Saline lake microbial communities from Rauer Islands, Antarctica - Metagenome Hop E1 #497 (v2) (version 2) | ecosystem: Environmental > Aquatic > Non-marine Saline and Alkaline > Saline ... | reverse complement strand
CGATAAGCGGTAAAAACGTCAAAAACCTATGAATTTTTGTTAAGTATTGGCGATAAACCTTTTCGCAACTTTGAGGTATAAACCCAAAATCTTAATATCATGAAGAATACCCTACATCAAAAAGTCTCCATTGGATGCTTTGCAGTCCTATTCAGTATGGCAATTAACGCGCAAAGAACAGCCTTTGCATCCATAGATAAGCACAAAATGGATGCGACCGTAAACCGAATGGAAAATTTCAAGGAAATGAAATCCATGGGCTACACGGAAAAAGAAATCTACCAAGACCTTGGTAATGCCCATTTTCTATCCGAAAATTACGAACACGCACTTTTTTGGTATGATCGGTTAATCGACTTGAGCGATGATGGACTTTTGGAAAGCTCCTATCAAAAACGCTATAATCATGCGGTTTCTAAACTTGGCAAGAGTGAAACGTCTGAACCGGAACCGGATGAAAACTGGACGGAGCTGGTACGTGCCGATTATCAAATGACCCAGGCTTCCCCGAAAAAGGGGTCGGTTTCCTTTCGAGATAGATTTAGACCTTTGAATCTAGTTCCGGATCGCGAAAAGCTGGCCTCGAACGACTACGAATCATATAATGATGTCGCAATCGACAAAAATAAGCTGGACTATGAAACTCCGGTTTCATTGACCACGGACGGAAAAACCGCTTACTACAGTAAAAAAGTCTATGTAAAGCCCGGCACCGGAATTTTTGCCAAAAAAGAACCGGTTCATAAAATTTACCGTGCGGATAAGGTACAGGGCGAGTGGGGCACCATTCATGAACTTGCCCTATGTCCTACTGAGTTTTCAGCGGTGCATCCGGCTGTTTCGCCAGATGGTAAGCGTCTTTTCTTCGCTTCCAACATGCCCGGTAGCTATGGCGATTTTGATATATATGTAGCCAACCTAGGGAGTAACGGTAGCATTGGCACCGCCAAAAACCTAGGAGAAAAAGTAAATACGGAGCGGAACGATATGTATCCCAAGATGCTGGAAGGAAATACCTTGGTCTTTGCTTCCGAGGGACATAAAGGCTATGGTGGTTTGGATGTGTATTCGGTTCAGGTGTCTCAAAGGAGTGTTGGTCTTGCCATTAATATGGGCGGTTCCATAAACAGTACGGAAGATGATTTTACGCTTCAGTTGGCACCACAAAAAGGGATGGCCTATGTGGTCTCCAACCGTAGAAATAAAACCAAGTCGGCCCACAAGATTGCCTATACCTATGTAGGGGAAAAGGGAACTCCCGAAACCGATTTCCGCTTGCTCGAAGCTTTGAATTCAGTCGAACAAGAGAACTATTCATCTTCCGTATTCGAAGACGAATAGCAATTCTCATAGCGCATGAGGCATACCCAACCTCGGAAATGCGGAGATAAATTGCATTAGTAGCAGAAGCTTTGGCATTCGATTAGAAAAATAAAAGCTTTTGTAGGACATCACTTTACCTAAAACATAAAAAATACTCAAATGGACTATCTATATAATAGTGTTAGAAGCATAGGTCTTTACCTTGTTCTAGCCTTAGTTCTAGGAAGCGTATCGGCACAGGCCCAAGAGACCCAAACGGAGGTCGGAAATTCTAGTGCCTACCACAATCAACTTTTCTTTAATCGTTTTCTTATCAATCCGACCTTTTCCTTGGTTAGGGAAAACAAATCCTACCTAAACATCCTGCACAGGAACCAATATGCCACGTTTGATGATAACCGTCAGAATTATTTTCTGGGTTTCAGCAATAAATTAAACGAGAATACGGCCGTTGGTATTGGCGTTTATAGTCAATGGTCCGGAGTGATACAGGAATTTGGCTTTAACGCCAATTACGCCACATCGGTAAACTTGGGCGCCAATAGCAAACTTGCCTTTGGAACCAACATTACGTACGTGAATCAGGGTGTGGATAAAAATAGGGTTATCATATCCCAGCAAGATCAAGAGATTGATGATGCCCGAAAACAAAGTAAAATCGCCATTCAGCCAGGAATCAATCTATCGCTAGGTAATTTCGATTTTGGACTTTATGCAGAAGATTTGCTGCGATACAATCAGACTACAGATGAATTTATTACCAACTTATCGGCACGTAGTGTAAAGGCATCGGCACAGTATACGCATGAATTTCAAGCGGGTAGGGGCCTCTTTAAGGAAGCGCGTTTAATGCCCCTTGCCCAGGTCGGTCAAAATTTGGACGGGAGTCTGTATTATTTGGGCTCAGTGGTTTTGGCCTTGCCCAAATATGGTTGGTTGCAGACAACGATCGATCAGGAGTACGGAATTTCCGGAGGTATCGGTTTTAACCTTAGTGAAAAAATGTCCTTGGGTTATTTGATGGAAAAAGACCTTAACCAAAAAGAGGCCAACTTGGGCTGGAACCATGAACTGTCCCTCGCCTATACCTTTAAAGAAGATACTGGCAAGGGCAACAGCTATGTGGACAGCTCCAATGATAGTAAGATAGACCGTATTGTACGTAATTACGAAGAACAAATATCCGATTTATTGGCAGAGCGGGACAAGGAGCAAAAGAAAGCCAAGTTTAACGAAAAAATGGCCAGTGGAACTGTGGACGAAACTACGCTGGCCTACCAGAACAAACTTATTTTGGACGAATTGATGTTGCGTCAAGATTCCATAGAAGAAGCTCGTATTGTTGCCTTTGAGGAGCGTTTTGAAACAATAGTACGACTATTACGGAACGATATTAAGGACAATATAAAGGCTAATTTGCAAGATTTTAGCACGGATACGGGTAACTATTTGGCACAAAATGATAAAAGTCGAGAAAAGGAAAATAAATACCGTGATTTTGCAACAACCGGGTATTCCGATTTACCGGTAAAGGTCTTGGGAGACTCGGACGCTATAGGCGTGGAATCCGGATATTATGTCATTGCCAACGTGTATAAAAATAAAAAATACTTAAATGCCTTCATGGAGAGTTTGCAGAAAAAAGGCTTGGATGCCAAACAGTTTTACAATAAGGAAAATGGTTTGTATTATGTTTATTTGGCCGATTATGAAGCAAAACAAGAAGCGCAAACGGCGTCCGTTTCCAATATAGGTGGGAAATATAGTGATGAAAAATGGATCATGCAGGTAGATCGGTCAACGGCAACCGCATCAAATCAATATGAAGATGATGAGGCGTATTATAGTAGGGATTGATGAAGGCCGAAACCAATACATGTGAGATATGAGATGTGAGACATGAGAAATGGGACATGGGACAAGAAGCAAGAGAAAAGCCTGCCTGCCATAGGAGGGAGGCAAGACCTAAAAATACATCTTTTTCATTTAAAAATCGAAGTAAATTTTTGGAGTGGAGTTGATAGTGCCGTTTAATACCTTGCAATCAAACTTACGTCCAGCACCCGTCTGCCTGCAGACGAGTCTAACATCGAGCATCGAGCATCGAGCATCTAACGTCTAAAATCTAACGTCTTATTTTATATGTTTTAGTGAATTGTCGATAAGAGGAGGGAAGGTATCCGGGGGGATGGCCAGACCCTCCTTTTTTCATAGATAATACTGGTACTTTTTTTGTTAAGAAAAAGTGTCGTTTATGGTAGTTTTATCGGTAAACGGTTAGTGATTGGTGTATTTGAACGAAAATAGCCACAAATTCAACTAAGATATTTTGTTATTTTCTATTTTTCTTTTTTAAAAGAATATCAGAGATACTAGTTTAACCCCAAATCCCCCCAAAACATGGAAAAATTTTACCTACGATTCCGTATTAAAAAAAGTACAGGAGCTGTCCTGAAAAAAACTTCACATTACGAATTCAGAAATAAACAGAAATTTCTTTGGAGTGCCTATCGCCCAAAGTGTACTCTCAGTTCCCAAATACCCATTGGATAGGGATATTTTTCCCTGACTTTAGCAACGTATAGTTGAGTTCAAATACATGGTTAGAACTTTTACTTATCGACATTTTGTATGGATGTTTGACAAGGGGTGTCGGCCTGTGTCATTTTTTTTAATGCCACGCTTCGCATTTCCTTTTGTAGTTGCTTTGATCCTTTCGGGTTTAACCTGCCGTTAGGCTGGTTTGGAATTTTCCCTTTTGGCCCCGAAATTTCAGGGGTTACCTCGTAGGCTTGCTTCGAGTTAGATTATTTGTCAGGAATTCTATCGTATCCTTTTAAGCCCAATTCACTACTAACCAGTGCTATCTTATTCATTTTGCATAGGATGCATGCTAAACCTATACTATGAAAAATCAGGATTTAAGAATTATTGTAATAGAGAAAAATGAAATCTTAAGCAGTGCTTACCAAGGGTATTTTGACACGTTTTCCGATTATATCTTGGCCGGCACCTATACAGATGTACAGAAAGCATTAACCGATTATAAAAAAACTAAGCCGGATATTATTGTTTCCGAAGTCGGCCTTAAAGGAATTAATGGAATAGATGCCATTCGCTTATTTAGAAAGAAAAACAGAAACGTACAGATTATTATGATCAGTACCATCAATGATTTTGATGTCATTAAAAAAGCTTTTAAACACGGAGCAAACGGATATCTTACCAAGCCTATGACTGCCGATAAACTGCATCACGCACTTACCAGTATGAAGCGCGAGGGAGCGGCCATGAGCAGTGATATTGTTAAAAAGGTAGTGGCCAACTTTCATAAGAAGTCCTTTAACTTCTTTTCGGAAAGGGAGAACCAGATTGTAGACTACCTGTTTAAAGGTGCTACGTATAAAGTCATTGCAGAGAAGTTATTCGTAACAACCAGTACCGTCAATTTTCATATCCAGAACATTTATTTAAAGCTGGATGTCAATTCTAAATCCGAAGCACTTACGAAGTTGGAGCGGATGTAGAAATGGGTGTTGTGATACCCCTTGTGTTTCTTTTTGAAGCGCATGAGTTTCCTTACTAATAGGCGACGCTGCGACAGCAGTGGGTTAGCTGATGCGGTGTCGAGGGAGGTGTCTTTCGGATGAATTTTTAGACAGAGGATGGCTGTCATGGCATCCTCTCGTGCTAGTCAGTGCTTCAATAGCAGATGGCGAACTCATACCTTCCCCACCACTTTATGCGAAAGCGTTTTCGAGGGTGAAATTCACTTGAATAGTATATGTTAAATGTTAACAATCAATATATTATGTATTTTTGAGTCGATTTTTTTTAAATCGATATTCTAGAAATATACGGGTTATAGTTTCAGGTGCAGTCCTTTTACGCTATTTTTAAAGAACCGAACTATTTTGGTAGCAAGTTAAAACACGAACATGTATTATTTAGGTCTGGATATAGGAAGTTCTTCAATTAAGGTAGCTCTTGTACATGCCGAAACAGGGAAGAGTTTAGGAGTGGTGCAGCAGCCTAAAACAGAAATGTCCATGCTGGCGCTTAAAAATGGCTGGGCGGAGCAAAATCCAGAGGATTGGTGGACACATGTATGTGCAGGAATTGCAAGGATTAAAGCTGAAAATAGCGTTGCGGATACCGAAATAACAGGTATTGGTATTTCCTATCAAATGCACGGTCTGGTCTTGTTGGATGCAGCTGGAACAGTGCTCCGAAATTCTATTATTTGGTGCGATAGTAGGGCGGTAGAAATCGGAGAAGAGGCTTTTGAGGCTATAGGAGAAGAGAAATGTGCGGCCCATTTGCTCAATTCCCCTTCCAACTTTACAGCTTCCAAACTTAAATGGGTAAAGGAAAACGAGCCTGAAATTTATGGGCGAGTCCATAAATTTATGCTCCCAGGGGATTATATCGCATACCGATTATCAGGGATTATGAATACGACGGTTTCTGGACTATCCGAGGGTATTCTATGGGATTTTAAGAAAGATGACCTTGCTGATATCCTTATGCACCATTACGGTTTTGATGACAGTAAAGTGCCGGATATTGTACCCACGTTTTCAGAACAGAGTACCGTGAACGACCAAGGAGCTTCTGAAAGTGGATTACAAGCCGGAACGCCCATTTTATATAGGGCGGGCGATCAACCCAATAATGCCTTATCGCTAAACGTCTTCAACCCAGGAGAGGTAGCGGCTACGGGTGGTACTTCGGGGGTTATTTACGCGGTTACGAACAGTCTTTCGGTCAAGGAAAGTGCTAGGGTAAATAATTTTGCGCATGTTAACTATGTATCCCGAAAAGTGTTACGTATCGGTAAATTACTTTGTATTAATGGGGCTGGGATTCAGTATCGCTGGTTGTTGAATAATTTGGATGTGGATTCTTACGAGGAAATGAACGATTTGGCTGCTTCGATTCCAGTAGGTTCGGATGGCGTTTGCATCATCCCTTTTGGTAACGGAGCGGAGCGGATGCTTAACAATAAGGATATAGGCACAAGAATCATCAACATCAATTTGAACAATCATAACAAAGCACATTTATGCAGGGCGGCTTTGGAGGGCATCGCTTTCTCTTTTGTGTACGGAATGGAAATTTTGAAGTCGGACGGTAGTAAAGTAAACGTAATGCGTGCGGGGAACGATAACCTCTTCCGTTCAGAAATATTTTCAAATACGGTGGCCACGCTTATATCGCACGACATAGAAATATATAACACAACCGGAGCCATTGGAGCGGCTAGGGCGGCAGACCTTCACAAGGGAGATTTTGAGGTGTTTGGGAAACGTATTATGGAAAACGATTATGTGATGACCTACAAACCTTCCAATGACAAGGAAGCATACCAAAAGGCATACGAAACATGGAAAAACGAATTAGAAATACTATTAAAAACAACATAAGATGGCAGTATTAGGAGATAAGGAATACTTTAAGGGAATTGGAGAAATTAAGTTTGAAGGGAAAGAATCGGACAATCCCTTGGCTTTTAAATATTATAATCCGGAGCAGGTTGTGGCTGGCAAGACCATGCGCGACCATTTTAAATTCGCAATAGCCTATTGGCATACCTTCTGCGGACAAGGTTCAGACCCTTTTGGGCCTGGAACGCAAAGTTTTGAATGGGACAAGTCCTCCGACCCCATCCAAGCTGCAAAGGACAAGGCGGATGCCGCTTTTGAGTTTATAAGCAAGATGGGATTTGATTACTTTTGTTTTCACGATTTTGACCTTATTCAGGAGGCAGCGTCCTTTGCCGAATCCGAAAAGCGCTTGGCAACGATTACGGATTATATAAAGGAGAAGAAAACCGCTTCCGACATAAAATTGCTTTGGGGAACGGCCAACTGTTTCTCCAATCCCAGATATATGAACGGTGCCGCCACCAATCCCGATTTTAATGTGGTGGCACGAGCGGGCGGACAGATAAAACTGGCCTTGGATGCTACCATTGCCCTGGATGGCGAGAATTATGTCTTCTGGGGCGGACGCGAAGGCTATATGTCCCTTCTGAATACCGATATGGGCAGGGAATTAGATCACATGGGTCGGTTTTTAAGCATGGCACGTGATTACGCAAGAGGGCAGGGATTTAAGGGAAATTTCTTTATAGAGCCCAAGCCGATGGAACCTAGCAAGCATCAGTACGATTTTGATACCGCTACCGCTATTGGCTTCTTAAAGGAGTACGGTCTGGACAAAGATTTTAAAATTAATATCGAAGTGAACCATGCTACTTTGGCGCAGCACACCTTTCAGCATGAAATTGCGGTTGCCGCAAAAGCCGGAATGTTAGGGAGTTTGGATGCCAACCGTGGCGATTACCAAAACGGCTGGGATACCGATCAGTTCCCCAACAATATTCTAGAAACCACGGAAGCCATGTTGGTGTTCTTGGAAGCTGGCGGATTGCAAGGTGGTGGTGTTAATTTTGACGCCAAGATTCGAAGGAATTCAACCGACTTGGACGATGTCTTCCATGCCCACATAGGTGGTGCCGATAATTTTGCCAGAGCGCTGATAACGGCGGATAAAATTATAACATCTTCGGCATATACGAGCCTTAGGGAGATACGGTACAGTTCTTTTGATTCCGGAAAAGGAAAGGCTTTTGAAGAAGGAACACTGGACCTTACGGAGCTGTACAACATTGCTGCTTCTAACGGCGAATTGGAACTACAAAGTGGTAAGCAGGAGTTGTTCGAGAATATTGTGAATCAGTATATCTAAAGCGCTTTGCGCTATACGCAATACGCTTTTCGCGACCAACTAGAACCCGAATTGGCTTAGCTCAGGGCAGAAACGTAACCTTTTATCCGATTGGCATATTGTGTTAGGGCTTACGGGTATCTGAACCATACCGGTTTTATTTACAAATACATGGCGAAGGGATTTGGTTTTTAGACCAAATCCCTTCGCCATTTTCCTGTTATACCGCTTGTCCCGATAATTATTGTTATGTCAGTCCCCTCGCTACCGCCAGTTTGTAACTGGTGGCCACAACGTCCCCTCGCTACCGCCAGTTTGTAACTGGTGGCCACAACAGTAAGCCACGACCCTCTTATAAAAAACAGCACCGCCCTAGGTTTTTTGTATGTCCCCCACTACCTGCGGTAGCAACGAAGACTTCGACAATAGCTGAAAATTTACTTGGAAAGTCCAATTCCAAAAAGGTATTATACTCCTGCCAAATGAAAACCCGAGTTTTTGTCTCTTTCTTTTTCCCTTTGCCGTCGTTAAAATCATGAACCGTAGCTACGGCTATGCTTCGCCATCGCTACGGCTCGCCCACAGCTTTCGCTGTGTCGTGCCTAGGCAAAGAAAAAAATAAAATTGTCAAAATTTTCGGGTTTTCATTAAGCATGAGTATACTTCATCAAATTGTAGTAATTTCGATTTCCATGAAAAAAATAACCCTTAAGGATATTGCCGCCCACTTTTCCGTATCTGTTTCCACGGCCTCAAAAGCTATCAATGGGAGTCATGAAATCAGCGTGGGGCTCAAGGAGAAAATCCAGAAATACGCTAAGCAAAAACACTATAAACCCAATAGACTCGCCCTCAACTTATTAAACAAAAGTAACAAGACCATAGGGGTAATCGTTCCAAATATTCTTAATTATTTCTTTGTACAAGTGCTTTATGGTATTGAGAAAGTGGCGAACGAGAAAGGCTATAATATCATTAGTTGTATCAGTGACGAGTCTTTTGAGAAGGAGTCCAAGACCTTGGAGTTCCTGGATTCGGGTACCGTGGACGGACTCATAGTGTCCCTTTCCGAGGAGACACAGCAAAAAAAGCGGGTTAAGGCCTTGATGGATATCGTGGACAACCATATTCCCATAGTGTTGTTTGACCGGGTATCAGATTTAGTAAACTGTGATAAAGTAGTGGTAGACGATTTTGAGGCCGGTTATAAATCCACCAAGTACTTTTTGGATACGGGTTGCAAAACCATAGCCTTGGTCTCTCCCATTTCCAAGTCCAGCGTAGGCAAGCTTCGATTTGAGGGCTATAAAAAAGCACTTTCGGAAAAGTACATCCCTTTTGATGAAAACCTGGTTGTAAATTTTGGAAGGAACGATGACCTGGATGTACTCATGTCCTTATTGTTGAATCACGCACCTGTTGATGCCATTTTGGGCTTGGACGAGATTACGGCAGTTAAAATACTTCAGATTCTGAAATTACGAAGGTACCGCGTGCCGGAGGATATTTCCGTCATCGGTTTTACGAATGGCCAGTTGTCGGAATTTGTCAGTCCAGCTTTGACTACCGTAAGTCAGCATGGAAAATACATTGGCGAGTCTGCCGCAAAGCAGTTGATTGAACGAATAGAAAACAGCAAGGAGGAAACGCAGTCTCCCTTTCAGACCAAGGTCGTGAAAACGAGTCTTGTTGTAAGGGGTTCTACGAGGGAGTTGTTGTAGTCATTTTACTTGTTAGGAAGCATATTTTTCTAATCCTTTTAATGGTTCTAGTACGAATATTTTGGAAATGAACCAATAAACTAGTCCGACTTAGGACTTTTAGACGTAGGACATAAGACCAAATATCATTAGCCAGTAAAACAACAAGAATGTAACTATCTACATGCTAAAAACTTGAGCAAAAAAATAGTCCTATGTCTTACGTCCTTTCGTCCTATATCAAGTTCCAGGAACTCCACAAAATAAGGGTAGAACCCTTTTAATTTATCCAAAATCAACCACTTCTCCTCTTGTGCTGCCCTTGTCCCAGTATCGGAGAGTGCTAGGGAGATGAATTTACACTTTATCCGGATGCGGATGTATCCAAGGTGCTCTATATTCCCGAGTCAAGAGCTGGGTTGCTTCAACATCATCCAAAACAGTTCTAGTTTTTGGATCGTATACCAACGGGCGACCCAAATCCATGGCTAAATTCGCCAAAATACAGCTGGCGGAGGAAATATGTCCCTCCTCAATATCGGCAATGGGGCGGGTGTTGTTCTTTATCGCTTCGAGGAAATCGATCATATGTCCCCGGGTTGCGGGTGCGGCATGCAGTTCGTTGTCTTTTTCTATGAGGTCTTCGGGATATTTTTCCTTTTCGTAGCGGACGTCAAAATGGATGGGCGTTCCTTCTCCGCGCGGTATAAAATCCGCCTGCATCGGACTTCCTTTTAATACCCCTTTATCGCCATAAATTATAAAAGCCCACGGATATTCTGGATCAACGGCATTGCCCCACGATCGGTGTTGCCATATACAGTTGAGTTCGGGATACTCAAAAACGGCCGACTGGGTATCGGGAGTGTTGGATTTCCCTCCTTTTTGGACATAGATACCACCTTGGGAACTAATCTTTGCCGGCCAGCCCAAGTCCAACATCCACCGTACGGTATCTAGCATATGAACACACATATCGCCCATAATACCGTTACCGTATTCCCTAAAGGTACGCCACCATCTTTTGTGTGGAATTCGGTCATAGGGTCTTAAAGGTGCGGGACCTGTCCATAGTTCGTAATCCAGAAAATCCGGTACGGGTTGTTCGGGAGGATTACCGTCCGCACGCATGTGATAATAACAACACATTTCTACATGGGCAATGTTGCCTAGTAGCCCGGCATCCACGATTTCTTTTTTCACATCTATTAAGTGGGGCGTACTCTTACGTTGCGTACCCACTTGCACCACGCGGTCGTATTTCCGGGCGGCCGCGACCATGGCCTCGCCTTCCATCACATCTACACTCGTGGGTTTTTGTACATATACATGAGCGCCGGCTTTTAACGCATCTATACATTGGAGGGCGTGCCAATGATCGGGAGAACCAATGAGCACGATATCCAGATTACTTTTGTCCAGCATTTTTTTATAATCGGTATATAGTTTGGGTTTTTTACCAGATTTTTGGCGTTGCGCTACTAATTCAGATGCCTCATTTAAATGATTCTGGTCAACATCACAGATGGCAATTACTTCCACATTTGCCACTTGTATGAGTTTAAAAAGGTCACTTGTGCCGTACCAGCCGGCACCTATGAGACCGACCCGTTTGGGGCTTTCGTCTTTAAAATATTCAAAGCCATAACTACCAAAAGAAGATAGGAATACCGATGCCGAGGTGCCTTTTATAAAATGTCTTCGGTTCATGAATTCAGTTTAATTTATTTGAAAGTGATATCGGTCGTTTAAAATAGTTGCTAATTATGGTTCAAGATAAGCAATGGTTTTGGTTTGATAAAGCGATAATTTGTACATCACGAGAACAAATAGCCTGTTAATCGCTATATTTAAATCTGAATACGAATCATTGTACCATGAAAACCAAACTTTTTCTTTTATCCGTTCTTACTTTTATTCAGTTTTCCTATGCCGATATTTCTTTACCTCAGATTTTTGGCAGCGATATGGTGCTTCAACGGGAATCGGAAGTTTATCTATATGGATGGGCTGCTCCTGGCGAAACGTTTAGCATAGGTACAGGTTGGGACGGGAAAACGATTGAAGTCAAAACCGGGATCAATGCGAAATGGAGGGTACCAGTAAATACTCCCGCAGCCGGTGGCCCCTTTGAAATTGCATTTACGGGAAAGAACAACAGCATTGTATTGAAAAACGTACTGATCGGTGCCGTTTGGCTGTGTTCCGGACAATCCAATATGGAGTGGAGCGCCAATAGTGGGATAGATAATAAGGTAGAAGAAATAAAAAATGCAGACCACCCAAACATTCGTTTTTTTACGGTGGACAAAAGGACTTCGGCTACCGCGCAAGAGGATGTGTCAGGCGATTGGGAGGTCAGTTCGCCAGAAACAATGGCCGATTTTAGTGCCGTTGCCTACTTCTTTGCCAGAAGGGTTCAGGAAGAACTAAATATTCCAGTAGGGCTTATAGATGCCTCTTGGGGAGCCTCATGCGCAGAAGTTTGGACTCCGGAGTACGTATTCGACGAAAATCCGGAGCTTTTGGAATCCCATAATTTAATTCAGGCGAATCCATGGGTGCCTAGCGAACGTTCTACCTTATATAATGCTATGATTGCGCCTTTGACCGACTTTAAAATTTCAGGGGTTTTATGGTATCAAGGTGAATCCAACACCGCTAATGGCGTAAATTATAAGGAGCTGTTTACCAAAATGATAAGCTCTTGGCGTACCGAATGGAATACGGATTTCCCTTTTTACTACGCGCAAATCGCCCCGTACAAATATGGCAGACCCTTTGAAGGTGCCGTGGTACGCGACCAGCAAAGGCAATCGTTGTCCCTTAAGCATACGGGAATGGTCGTCACGAGCGATATTTGCACCGTAGACGATATACATCCGCAGAACAAACAAGATGTAGGACTCCGATTGGCGAACATAGCTTTGAAAGAGTAGTATAAAGTGTTGGATACTGAAGTTCATGGTCCGCTCTACAAGGATATAGAAATTAAAAATAAGGAGCTGATCGTACATTTTAACCATGCCGATGGGCTCTATTTTAAGAATAAGGACGAATCATTTTTTGAGGTGGCGGGTGCCGATGGTATTTATCATCCTGCAAAAGCAAAGATTAAGGATACTACTGTTGTTTTGAAGGCTAAAGAAGTAGATCGCCCTGTATCGGTTAGATTTGCATGGGACAATATTGCAATGCCAAATTTGTTCAATGCCGCCCAGTTACCTGCATCGACCTTTAAAAGTAATTGATGGGTTACTTGGATGAGGCCAAATTTATGTAATTTAAGGATGTGCTTTAAAGGTTTTCTAAAAACTGGCGTTGCCCTAAACTTTACTTTCGTATTTGGGTTTAATATGAAGGGCTTGCCTGGTACTTTTTATTGGAATTTGTAGTTTGCTATTTTGGAATTTTAATGCTTGCTCGCTCCGCCCCGAGGTCTTTACCTCCTTTATAGGCAGAACTGGGGTACCAAATGCCAGTGCTGCGAAAAATACTAGCCCTGTGTAAGCAACTCAAATTGTAAAAGTCCTACGTCTTATGTCCTCTTGTACTATGGGTCTGTGATGAAATAACCTGACTCTTTCTACCGGTTCTTTTGCTCGCCAACTGCGTTGAAAATAGGCGCCATAGCTATGGCTATGTCTGCGTTTTTCGCCTTGCCGTCAAACAAAATAACTTCCTATAAATTAGTCACTTTATTTCAAAACAGACCCTTTGTCAAGTTCTAAAGCCAATAATTATAATCAAAGACTTATACTTTAATAGGGGTAGCCAAAAATTAGGGTAGTGACAGTACTATTTTGTCATTCTCTATACTTTTTATGTAATTCAACACTATTTTTTTGGTCGTTGGTATAAAAAGTAGGGATTATTTTGAGCTAAAGCCTTAACTTGTCTCAAAAATTACTATTCATGCAAATTAAAGAACCCACAGAAGTTTTTGATGTTATAATTGTAGGCTCTGGTGCCGGTGGTGGTATGGCCACCAAACAGTTGGCGGATGCAGGACTAAAGGTTGCCGTGGTGGAAGCTGGGCCGTTTTTTGACCCCGCAGACCCCAAAACCATGACCCAGATGAAACAACCTTATGATTCCCCTAGACGGGGGGCGGGTACCGATCGGGCTTTTGGCGAATGGGATATGTCCTATGGAGATTGGGAGGTTAAGGGAGAACCTTATACCGTGGAAGCAGGTACCACGTTTAAATGGTGGCGCTCCAGAATGTTAGGTGGCAGAACTAACCACTGGGGCCGTATTTCCCTGCGTTTTGGACCAAAGGATTTCAAAGGGAAAACGCGCGATGGTTACGGAGAGGATTGGCCCATTGGTTATGACGACGTAAAGCCGTACTACGATAAGGTGGATAAATTAATCGGAGTTTTTGGCACCAACGAAGGGCTGGAGGACGATCCCGATGGCTTTTTTCTTCCCCCGCCAAAACCAAGATTGCACGAACTTTTTTATATAAAAGGCGCTGAAAAATCGGGTATTCCGGTAATTCCCAGTCGTATGTCCATGTTGACAAAGCGTATCAATAACGATCGAGGTGTTTGTTTTTATTGTGGACAATGCGGCCGCTCATGTTCGGTGTATGCTGATTTCTCCGCTGGTAGCTGTTTGATATTTCCGGCACAGAAAAGCGGTGGTGATGTAAAGCTATTCGTTAACGCCATGGTTCGTGAGGTAACGACCAATGCGGAAGGAAAAGCAACGGGCGTTTCTTATATCAGCAAAGAGGATAGAAAGGAATACAAACTAAAAGCTAAAGTTGTTGTTTTGGCAGCTTCGGCCTGTAGTTCCGCGCGTATTCTTTTAAATAGTAAAAGCAAGCAACATCCCAACGGTCTTGGGAATAGCAGTAACCTCATAGGTAAATATTTACATGATTCTACCGGTAGTAGCGGTATGGCTTTTGTTCCAGGACTTATGAATAGGGATGTTTCCTACAACGAAGATGGTGTAGGGGGTATGCACGTGTACAGTCCGTGGTGGGGAGATGCAAAAAAATTAGATTTCCCAAGGGGTTACCATATTGAAGTATGGGGCGGTATGGGGCAGCCTAATTATGGTTTTGGATTCGATCAGGGTTCCTTTAATAAATTAGTGGGTCTTCCTACCGGTGGTTATGGAGACAAGCTACGTGACGAGGTGAAATCCTATTACGGCGCAATTGTAGGTTTTGGCGGAAGAGGAGAAGGTTTGGCGGTAAAAGAAAATTACTGTGAAATAGACCCGACTACTGTTGATGATTTTGGTATTCCTGTTCTTAAGTTTAATTATAAATGGTCGGATATTGAAGTACAACAGGCCAAACACATGCAGGATACTTTTGAAGAAATATCACATAATATGGGTGGTATTTATTTGAATAAACCTGGGGCAGATAGGGATTACGGTCTTCATGCTCCCGGTGAAATTATCCATGAAGTGGGTACCACGCGTATGGGCAACGATGCTACAACATCGGTTACTAATAAATTCAGTCAATTACATGATGTGGATAACGTCTTTATAGTAGATGCCGGGGTTTTTGTTTCCCAGGCCGATAAGAACTGTACATGGACCATTCTGGCCCTATCTTGGAGAGCAAGCGATTATATTATTGAACAATTGAAACAACAAAATATCTAGCGTATGGCAATGGATAGAAGAAAAAGTATACAGACCATGATTTTAGGTGCCGGAGCATCGGCTTTGGCTTTTCATGGTTGTAAAACGGAAGACAAGACAGCTGATGAAGCGTTAACACTTGTGGAGGACACCAATTATTTTGGTAGGACACCGGATGAATTGGAGCGTATTGAAAAATTAAATGCGGAGCAGCTTTTTAACGGACATGAGATGGAGACCATAGCGGTCTTAAGTACGGTTATCCTACCCCCAAAAGAACCGCACGGGGGACCAATTGAAGCAGATGTACCGGAATTCATAGAGTTTATTGGTAAGGATATGCCCGATATGAAAAATACCCTGTTAGGCGGATTAATGTGGATGGACCATAAGAGCAATACCGAATTTGATACCGAATTTAAGTCGGCCACCTTGGAGCAGCAAAAACAGATCTGTGATCAAATATGTTTTCATGATCCGGAAACCCCCTTGGATAAACAGCCCTTGGAAATTCAGTTTTTCGCTTTAATGCGGAATTTGGTGGTGACCGGTTATTATACCTCCAAAGTGGGTATTGCCGATTTAGGTTACAAAGGAAATATGCCCAATGTTTGGGACGGTGTGCCACAGGAGGTATTGGACAAACATGGTGTAGCCTACGATCCGGAATGGCTTGCAAAATGTATAGACCAAAGTACGAGAAATACGGTAGCTACTTGGGATGACAAGGGTAATTTATTGACCTAGTACACGCGTGTGATGAACCTCCTTCGGTCTAGATTTTAGAGATTCTATTGAACCTATTAATTACAAATAAACCCATCGATACCGGTGGGTTTTAATTATAAACTGAAATGGTGAAAAAAATCGGAATTTCTGTTCTTTTGATATGCTTTAGTTTGCCTATTATGGCGCAGGAAATAGGTTTGCAGCTGTATAGCCTTAGAAACGAATTTAAGGAGGATGTTAACGGCACTTTGGATATTATTGCCACTTGGGGAATTACAAAATTGGAAGGCGGAGGCACCTATGGAATGTCCATGGCCGATTTTAAAATGGAACTTTCTGAACGAAATATGGATGTGGTAAGCGTTAGTGCCGCTTACCAAGACCTGAAAAATGGAGAATTCGAAAAAATTATTGCCAATGCCAATGCTTTTGGTGCCAAATATGTGATGTGCGCTTGGATAGACCACCAAGCCAACACTTTTGATATTGAAAAGACCAAAGAGGCAACGGAGGTTTTCAATAAAGCTGGGAAAGTATTAAAATCAGCAGGACTAACGCTGGCCTATCATGCACACGGTTATGAGTTTAAGCCCTATAAATCAGGGACCTTATTTGATTACATGGCCAAGAATGCGAAACATTTTGCTTTTGAAATGGATGTGTATTGGGTACACCACGGAGGAGAGGACCCTTTATCCTTACTGAATAGATATCCAAAAAAGTTTGTATTGCTGCACCTTAAGGATATGGAGAAAGGAACACCTAAAAATCACAGTGGCCACGCAGATGTGGAGACCAATGTTGTTTTGGGTACGGGTGAAGTAAATATTGCAGGGGTGGTGAAACGAGCCAAGGAACTCGGCATTGTGGAGTATATGTTTATTGAGGATGAGTGTTCAAGGGTGGTGGAACAGATACCACAAAGCCTAAAGTATCTGGAGGGATTAGACTAACTAGGCTCTAGTATAGAATGGTTACTATGGATGAAATATTCGATTTTCTACGTTGGAATCAACTTGAAAAATTCAAAGTTTCAATTTTAGAAAAAATATCAAAACTAGATCAAACGAGAGCCACTAGAAATAAAAAACCATAAAATAAAAACTATTCTATATGTCTGCATCGGTTTGTTGTTGTTTGGTAGTTGCGCGACACAAGAAACGGAAGAAACAAAGCTTGGTATTCAGTTGTATATACTCCTGCCAAATGAAAACCCGAGTTTTTATCTCTTTCTTTTTCCCTTTGCCGTCGTTAAAATTATAAACCGTAGCTACGGCTATGCTTCGCCATCGCTACGGCTCGCCCACAGCTTTCGCTGTGTCGTG
>Ga0306871_1000372_pt1 | contig 17443 bp, 12 predicted proteins | sample AntRauMeHopE1497_FD_190447 | JGI IMG/M metagenome (GOLD analysis project Ga0306871, IMG submission 190447) | Saline lake microbial communities from Rauer Islands, Antarctica - Metagenome Hop E1 #497 (v2) (version 2) | ecosystem: Environmental > Aquatic > Non-marine Saline and Alkaline > Saline ... | reverse complement strand
AGCGATGGCGAAGCATAGCCGTAGCTACGGTTTATAATTTTAACGACGGCAAAGGGAAAAAGAAAGAGACAAAAACTCGGGTTTTCATTTGGCAGGAGTATAATTTATTATTCATCGCTAAAATTGAATGATGGGTATTAAAGTATTCCGAACAATTTAAAGAAATTGGAGCTATAGTGATTGGAATCCCTAAACACAGCTACTTAAAACCCCAACTTCACATTTTGAGATAAATAATCTAAATATTTGGTTTTATCCAACCTATAAAGAATAGGCGGACGACTCCCGGTCTTTTCCTTGGAAGTGCCAATTTTAACCAAGATCTGCGTTTTTAAAATACGTTGTCGAAAATTACCGCGGTCCACAGGTCTTCCCAAAATGGCTTCATAGAGTTTTTGAAGTTCTGGAATGGTAAAGCTTTCGGGCAAAAAGCTAGTGATCAACGGCCTGCTTTGCAGTTCCGAACGAAGTGCTACTAATGCTTCCGAAACCAATTGTGAATGGTCCATAGCCAATTTATCAATTTTCCCGACATTCATCCATTTGACGTCCTTGAAAAAAGGGCCTGTTCGCAAATCGGTCTGTTCTTGACCTACGATACTGTAATATCCAATGGTCACGAAACGTTGCGAGATCCAGTTGATAATATCTTCGGGAAAGCCTAGGGTGGAAAAACTGCCGATTTCTTGTGCGAACTCTCGTTGCGCAGCTCCGAAGGTGCCAAACTGACCTAATATAAGATTGTTCAGTTGGGTTTGTTCGAAAAGAATTCTTTTGGCCGCAATTTCAATATCTTCTGTTTTACGTACAAAGCCGCCAGGTATTGTCCACATATCGGCTTGTATTGGTTGAACAACGGCAACCTGCAATGCCTCTCCATCGAACCTAAAAATAACGCAGTTGATTGATAATTGTGGAATACACCGCTTTAGTTCTTTCCGGATAAGGTCTAGGGTTTCTTCTGTGAATTGGGCCATTCTGTGCGCGTAAATAATGGATTGAAAAACGAATATAAAGTATATAAATGTAAACGGTAAACTATTTTTTCTATATTTGAGTGAATTTTACTCATATAAATATTCCAGTTAAAAATGACCAACTTAAAAAAAGGAAGAACGAAAAGAAGAATCTTGAGGGTTCTTGCCGTTCTGGGAATAGTAGTCGCAATTAGTGCGGTTGCAGCTTACTTTATGTTAAAGCCGGCCGAGGTAAAGGTTTTGGTATTCTCAAAAACCGAGGGTTTTCGCCATGAATCCATAGAACCAGGTATCGAGGCCATTAGAAAATTAGGTGCAGCGAACGATTTCACCGTAGTTGCAACCGAAAATGCAGAAGATTTCAATGAAAACAACCTGAAGGATTTTATGGCCGTGGTCTTTTTGAACACCACTGGTAATGTCCTAGACCCCGTGCAGCAAAGTCAAATGGAACGCTATATACAAGCTGGTGGCGGTTATGTTGGTATACATGCGGCAACTGATACGGAATATGGTTGGCCTTGGTACGGAAAACTGGCAGGGGCTTATTTTGATAGTCATCCGATGAACCCTAATGTACAGGAAGGAAAGGTAAATGTTGTACAACCCAATCATGCTGCGACAGATTCCCTACCCGATTCTTGGACCGTAGCCGATGAATGGTATAATTTCAAGGCCTTGGATCCAACAAATATGGTATTGATGACGGTTGACGAGGCTACTTATGAAGGTGGCACAAACGGTGCAAATCATCCTATCGCATGGCACAAAGAGTATGATGGCGGCCGTTCTTTCTACACCGCAATGGGCCATACAAACGAACAATTTTCCGATTCAAAATTTTTAAGCCATTTGTTGGGAGGCATCAAATATGCAATCGGCCTTGGTCAACCTGTCGATTACAGTCGCGCTTACGCTGAATTGGTGCCAGAAGAAAATCGATTTAACAAGGTTATGTTCACACAGAACCTAAATGAGCCCATGGAACTGGATTTCCTTTCCGACAACAAAATCATTTTTATTGAGCGAAAAGGAGCTGTACATATTTATGATCTTGAAAAAAGAAAGGATTCCATCATCCATACTATGGATGTATTTTCTGGATTGGAGGACGGCTTGTTAGGTCTTGCCGTAGACCCTAATTACAAGAAAAACAATTGGGTTTACATGTACTATTCCAAACCGGACGAGGACAGGCAAAATTTATCGCGTTTTGAGCTGAAAAATGATGCGCTCGACCTAGCTTCCGAAAAAGTACTGCTTCAAGTCGCAACCCAAAGACAAGAATGTTGTCATTCGGGTGGGTCTTTGGAATTCGGTGGCGATGGTCTGCTCTATCTTTCCACAGGGGACAATACCAGTCCGAGAGCTGACGGTTATGCTCCGATCGATACCCGAGAAGGTCGCATGCCTTGGGATGCTCAAAAATCATCTGCGAACACGAACGATCTTCGCGGAAAAATTCTCCGTATTAAACCCGAAGCCGATGGTACATATAGCATTCCCGAAGGCAATCTTTTTGCCATAGGAGAAGCCAAAACAAGACCTGAAATCTATGTGATGGGCAACAGAAACCCCTATCGAATTTCGGTAGATTCCCGCACGGGCTTCCTGTATTGGGGCGAGGTAGGCCCCGATGGAAATAATGATTCCTTGAATTTGGGGCCAAGAGGTTATGATGAGATCAATCAGGCACAAAAGGCCGGAAATTTCGGTTGGCCTTATCTCATTGCCGATAACCAAGCGTATAACACCCGCAATTTTACAGCCAAAACAACCGGAGCCATTTATGATTCCTTAAAACCAATCAACGAATCCCCCAATAATATGGGATTACGGGAATTACCGCCGTCGCAGCCCGCTATGATCTATTACCCGTACGCAACCTCAGAAGTATTTCCGGCATTGGGTACAGGATCTAGAAATGCCATGGCGGGACCTATTTATTATAGTGAGGACTATCCAGAAAGTGGAAGAAATTGGCCGGATTATTTCGATGGAAAACTATTGGCCTATGATTGGATGCGGGGTTGGATATTTGCCGTAACCATGAAGGAAGATGGTTCTTTTGAAAAGATGACCCAGATTGTTCCGAACATGAAATTGAACAATACCATCGATATGGTTTTTGGCCCAGATGGTGCATTGTATATTTTGGAATATGGTACGGGCTGGTTTTCGCAGAATGCCAATGCCACGCTTTCGCGAATCGAGTTCATCAAAGGCAATAGGGCGCCCAAAGCAGAAATAGCGGCTGACAAGACCATTGGAGCAAATCCCCTGACCGTGAATTTCGTGGGACGAAATTCCATTGACTATGATGGGGACAAGTTGACCTATAAATGGACATTTGGGGATACTCGCGAGGAATCGACTGAAGTAAACCCTACCTATACGTTCAATGAATCTGGAAAATACAAGGTGCATCTGGAAGTTACAGATTCTGAGGGAAAAGTAGCAAACTCGGAAACAGAAATCATGGTAGGCAACGAACTGCCTGAACTTTCTTGGGAAATTATGGGGGGTAACGGAAGTTTCTACTGGCCCGATGCTCCCATTGATATCAGGTATAAGGTGGATGTCAACGATGTAGAAGACGGCAAACTTTCCGATGGTTCTCTAGATGCTTCCCGCGTCATTGTATCGTTTGATTATTTGGCGGAGGGAAGCGATAAGGTACTTGCGGCAAAAGACCATGCCAACATGGCCGATGCCGCGTATGCCTCCATCGGAAAAACCCTAATGAACGGCTCCGACTGTATTTCTTGCCATAAGGAAAAAGAGAAATCCATTGGGCCATCCTACCTTGATATTGCAAATAAATACGCCACATTGGCCGGCGCTTCTGAAATGCTTGCCAGTAAAATCATTAACGGTGGTAGCGGTAACTGGGGGGAAATAGCCATGGCGGCACACCCTGACCTGAGCGCCATGGAAGCAAAACAAATGGCCGATTACATCCTTAGCCTTTCCGAATCTGCGGTACCAAAGAAATCGAAATATCCACCAGCAGGCAGCTATACCAGCGAGGTACATATAGGTAGCAAAACCAAGGGCACCTATATTTTAATGGCAAGTTATACCGATATGGGCGGTGGAGCAATAGAAGGACTAAATACCCAGCAAACATTTTTCCTTAATTACCCTCAGCTAGAAGCCGAAAATTTTGATGAAGGCTCTGCCCAGAAAATGAATGTTCCCGCCGGCACGGTGCCAGATCTAGATGAAGCACTAAGCATCGCCATTGGTCAGAAAAACTCCTATTTTATGTTCAAAGATATCGATCTAACAGGGGTAAAGGCCATAAAAGGACGATTTGCCGTTGCGGCCGGTATCGTTAAAGGAGGTGAGGTTGAGTTCCGCTTGGGAAGCCAAGATGGGGAGCTTATTGGTACCGTGATAGTGGAAGTAGGGCTTACAGAATTTGGGCTTAAGGAATTACAAACAAATTTAAACAAAACGGTAAGCGGAAAGCAAGATTTGTATATCGTTTTCAAGACCGATGATACAGACGATGCTACCCTTGTAGGCATTGTGGATTGGCTAGAGTTCTACAATAAAGAACTTTAATGTATGATGCCAAGACCCAACACTAAGTAATGAGTAACAACCAAATTTAAAAATATGAAACGCATACTAAAAATTGTTTTAAAGGTAGCTCTAGGATTGATTTTATTGGCGGTTGTAACCATCGGACTTTTTATCTATAAAGCCACGTACGGATTTAATTTTTACGATAGCAACCCGCCAGAACTGCCATCGGATCTCTCGGGGAACTCTGTTCTTCTTTTTTCAAAAACCAATGGGTTTCGCCACGGGGAGGCCATTGAAGCAGCTATCCCTGCTTTTGAACAAATGGCGCAGGATAATGGCTGGCTCCTCTTTTCTACAGAAAACGGAGCGGTTTTTAATCCAGATCAGTTACAAAAATTCGATGTGGTCATTTGGAACAATACCAGTGGAAAAACCTTAAATGAAGAACAGCGTGGACATTTTAAAAACTACTTGGAAAACGGTGGCGGTTTTGTAGGAATTCATGCCGCTGGTGATAACTCCCACCAATGGGAATGGTACGAGGAAAAAGTTTTAGGTACTTTATTTTCCCACCATACCTTACACCCTCAATTTCAGAAAGCGACGATGCATTTAGAGCCAGGGAACGCTATTTTGGAAAACAGCCTACCAAAATCTTGGGAAAGGGAGGAAGAATGGTATATGTTCCATGAGAATCCGCGAGAAAAAGGATTTCAAGTGTTATATACGGTAGACGAAGAAAAGATGAATACTAGCGGCAGTATACCTATCCTAGCCCCGAACAAGGATTTTGGCATGGGAGAGGACCATCCTATAGTCTGGTATCATTCTTTGGAAAAAGGGCGAGTTTTTTATTCGGCGTTAGGACATTCAGGCAGCTCTTTTCAAGAGCCCGATCATCTTCAGCTACTTGAAAATGCTATACGGTGGGCTGGAAAATTTAACCCTAAACCATAAGACTAATTCGTAAATTTTAGGAAAAAAAATACTGAATTAAGGGTCAGATTATTTTTTAAAAATATAGAAATCAATATTTTAAGCGTTATTGAAAATTGATTGTAATAGTTCACCCATCCAATAATAAATTGTTTGAGTGCCAACTTTCGTCTTTCATTCCCCCAACCATTGCTACGAGATGTGAGCATTTTTATACGCTCTTTCATCCGTGCAACACTTTTAGGATGGATGCGTAGCCGTGCTTCTCCTTTTCTAATGTAAAAAGAGTACCCCAAGAATTTGATTTTTGAAATATAGTCTACCGTTGTCTTTTCTTTGTTTACTTTTAAGAAAAGCTTGTTTTCAATAAACCGTGTAGTTGCTATTAGCGTCCGCTCTGCGCTTCTTTTGCTCTTGCAAAAGATAACCAGATCGTCGGCATAGCGTACAAAGCGGTGTCCACGGGCTTCAAGCTCTTTGTCCAACTCGTTGAGCATAATATTGCTCAGCAAAGGACTTAGTGGTCCGCCCTGTGGTACAACGGCATCTGTCGTTTCAAACTTGTCGCGTACAACTACTCCTGCATTTAGGTATTTATGAATAAGCGAGATAACTCTCCCATCTTTTACCGTCCTTCCCAACACTTCTATCAGTTTGCTCTGATTTACCGTGTCAAAGAACTTCTCCAAGTCCATATCTACGACATGTTTGTAGCCGTCCGTGATAATTTTCTTGCATTCGTTCAATGCCTGATGTTGATTGCGCCCAGGTCTAAAACCATAGCTATACGGTGAAAACTGCCTCTCGTAAACAGGTCAAAGGACTTGTGCGATAGCCTGTTGCACAACCCGATCTACAACCGTGGGGATGCCAAGCTTTCGTTTCTTCCGGCCTTCTTTGGGTATTTCTACCCGTCGTACAGGATTAGGTCTATATTTTCCGTCCAATATCCCTGCTATCAAATCATCCTTATGCGTAGCAAGGTAGTCGCCCAATGATTCGACTTCCATCTTGACAACTCCACCCTTTCTTTTGTTACTCCGCACCCGTTTATAGCACGGTTCAGATTGGCGGGCGATAGAATGTGTTCAAGCATATCATAGTCGGACGGATCGGTATTTGTGATGTCGTTTTCAGTTATCCACATAAAGGTCTGCCCTTCTGCATAGCCTTCGGGTTCTGCCCTATTCTTCTGCCGACAGGTATCTTTAGATATTTTCTGCTTTTCTCCCTTCATTTGGTAACTTTCATTGACTAATCACTTCTTAAAGTTCAGCCCTTCGCTATCATGTGAGACTTCCACGCTGTTCTGCGCAGCTCGTTCCAGTAGCTACTATGGCTTTTGCTGACTTTTCACGATAAACCTGTTTCGACCACTCCTCATACGTTTGTTTTCAGAGTGTCCGTGAGATCTCCCGCGGTAAGACCACTCACTTTCGTTCCATGTACCCGCACAATTTACACCGCAGCACCCGTGTAGCTTTTGGACTTCGTTTTGTTATGCAAACTCATCCGCGCTGCATATGCCTGATTGTGTTCGTGTTCCTCGGGTCGGAACTTTGCCGCCGGCTTCCTTCAGATTCCACCTCGCGGGGAACACCCTTGCCTTGAGCTAATGGTAGGTAACTACAAACCCCCATAACGGACTTGCACCGTCTAGTTAGTGGCCATGCAAGGCACACATAAAAAAACCGCCTAAAATTCTTTAGACGGCTTCTTTCAAACTAACTCAACTAAAACTCTATTTTAATTTCAACAAATAAGAATTGACCTTTACTAGGAAGAATTTTAGCGTTCTTTAATCATATCTATATACTTTTGATCTAATTCTGGTGAGTCCTTATATTCCTCTCGCATATCTTTAAGCCTAATTTTCAGGTCAGCCACTATTTGAGCATATTCAGGGTCATTATATACACTATTCATCTCATTGGGGTCTTTTTTACGATCGTAAAGTTCCCATTCATCTACATCATAGTAGAAATGTACTAGTTTATATTCCTTTGTTACAATACCGTAATGTCTTTTTACCATATGTACGCTAGGGTATTCATAATAGTGATAATAGACGCCATCACGATCCCAGTTTTCCTTTTCTCCCGTTAATAAAGGCATCAGACTTTTGCCTTGCATATCGTTTGGAGCGACTATACCAGCTGCTTCAAGAAATGTTTGGGCAAAATCAAGGTTCTGAACCATTTCATTCTCAGTCGTACCCGCGGTAATCGTATTGGGCCAACGCACTAACAGGGGGGTCTTAAAGGATTCGTCATAAATAAACCTTTTATCAAACCAACCATGTTCCCCCAGGTAAAATCCTTGATCGGAGGTATAGACTACCAATGTATTATCGGTCAACCCACTTTCATCTAAATAGTCCAATACACGTCCAACGTTGTCATCTACAGAGGAGATTGTGGCCAGATAATCTTGCATGTATCTCTGATATTTCCAAATCATCTTCTCTCTATCAGTCATGTTTGGCCAATTTTCTTTAAAGTCCTTACTGATTGCATCTAGGATAGGTTTATAATCGGCCTTTTGATTTTCATTGGCTCTATTATAAGGCCCCCAAAAACTATTTTCAAACTCTGTTACGCTAGGTTGGACATTACCCATTTCTTTAACCGTTTCAGGGTAAACTTTACTATCGTGGCTATACATCATATGGTTTAAAAGATTCATCTCAGCTGTCTTTGCAGCAGTGCCCCTATTTTCATAAGTATCAAAAAGCGTCTCCGGCAAGGGAAATGTCTTTTTTGAAAATTCTTTGAACTTATCGGCCCTTGGCCACCAAGCTCTATGCGGGGCTTTGTGGAGATACATCATCATAAAAGGTTTTTCAGGATTTCTCTTTTCCTTTAACCAATCTAATGTCATATCTGTAATAATATCTGTGACATACCCTTCTTTGGTGATATTTCCGTTTTGTGTAATGAATTCAGGATTTATATAGTCCCCCTGACCAGGCAAAATCATAAATTCATCAACCCCTTTTGGACTGTTACCAAAATGTAACTTGCCAAACATTGCTGTTTGATAGCCTGCCTTTTGAAATAACTGGGGAAAGGTTACCTGCGTTGTATCAAAGGGCATAATGTTATCAATCTTTCCATTAAGGTGACTGTGCTTTCCAGTTAATATTACAGCCCTTGCAGGAGCGCAAATGGAGTTCGTAACACTTGCGTTTGTAAACAATATCCCTTCCTTGGCCAACCGGTCAATATTTGGGGTTTCAATAAGCTTATCACTATAAGCACTAATGGCTTGATAAGCATGGTCGTCCGACATAATAAATAAAATATTAGGTCTTTCCTTTATAACCGCTTTTTGCACCTCCGAAGTGGCTGCATTTTTACATGACACTGTACTGAAAATTAACAACAGCAAAACACAAAGTCGACTATTTATAGTAATATTGGCCTTATATATGTTTTCTCTCATACTTTCTTTCTTTGGAGTAATAATAAAAATCATTAATAACCCTCATTTTGAACGAGGTTTGTATTTCTCTCTATTTCGGTTTGTGGAAGTGGGTACCTCACCTGAAAAGCTTGCGCTGGCTTACCACGTTCTATGGCCATTTCAATAAATTTACCGTGCCGGATTAAATCTTGCCTCCTTAATGCTTCCGTATGAAATTCCCAGCCTCTTTCATCAAGAATGGCATCTCTTAATTCTAGTGTGTTGGCAAAATCGGACACTTGGTAAGTGGCAACCCCAGCCGCTTCTCTTACCATATTTAGTAAATCGACCGATTCTTGGTTCGGTCCGTTGATTTCATTTAAAGCTTCGGATCGGGAAAGAAGAATATCGGCATATCTGATAAAAGGAAAATCGTCGGATGATCTACTAGCGTCTTGGTTAGGATACTCAGGAAACTTTAAGCTAAAGGCATTATCTTCTCCCACAACAATAGTCTCTCCGGCCGCATTAATAAATTCAGTCCTAAATGCATCTAACCTTTCGTCTTCCGGATCAAATGTGTTTAGAAAAGCAGTATAAATCTTATATTTCGCAGCAAATATCTGTCTAGGTGGAAAATCCCATTGATAACCCCTAGGAACCACATGGCTCAACCAACCATTGCCGGTATTGTCGTCAGGGGTATCCGACATCACCGAAACAAAAATAAATTCGTTATCCCGCTGATTATCGGGACTAAAAAGTTCAGTTCTATCCGCCTCTATGAACAAATCATATTCGCCTAGATCCATGACTTGTTTTGCGGTAGTAGCGGCTTCCTGCCATTTTTTTGTCATCATATAAAATTTGGTCAAAGCGCCCAGTGCAGCCCCTCGTGTAGGACGGCCGTACTGATCTCGCGGTGGGTTTACGGGCAACCCTTGGGCTGCAGCGGCTAATTCATTTTCAATGAAGGATATAATTTCTTCTTCGGAAGACCGCTCGGGTCGATCGGTTACCTCGGTCTCACTACTGGTAACCAGTGGGACAGGACCAAAGAAGTCATACAACAAAAAGTAATTGAATGCCCTTAAAAATCTAGCCTCGGCAATTATCTCGTTTCTTCGTTCCTCGTCCATTTCTACGAAGTCAGCATTATCCAAAACAGTATTGGCCTTGAATATGCCCCGATAACGACGCTCCCAAGAATTTTGCAACCATTGATGGGTGGTGGTCCAGGTAAATTCCTCCATGGGCTCGTTCCAAGTGAAAATACCGCCACCTCGTTCAAACGCGATATCTGTGCATACTTCTTGGAGTGTAACGGCATCTCTTGTTATATCGCTATACCTTAACTCTCCATAGACTGAAAGTAAAACGACCTCAAGATCATCGCCCGTATTAAAAAAGTCATTTGGACTCAAAACAGTAAATGTTTTTTCTTCCAATCTATCCTCGCAGGATGAAAAAATTGGAAATATCAAGGTTATGACTAAAAGGATGAAATATGATTTTATAGTTTTCATGGTTTTAAAAATTTACATTAAGTCCTATTGAAAAAATTCTTGCTAAAGGATAAGCAGCGTAATCTATTCTTACATTTGAATTGCCCAAGGAATTTACATCAGGGTTAAAACCTCGATAATCTGTCCAAGTAGCCAAATTTTGGCCAGAGGCATATACCATTAAAGATGATACATGTTTTAAATTCAAGTTGGGGAACGCGTATGAAATTCTCGCACTTCTTAATCTCACAAAAGAAGCATCTTCTACCACCCTGCTATTAAAATCGTAGGCGCGAGAAGGGTTTACGAAAGAAGGTTGCTCGTTTGTAGGGTTTTGGGGAGTCCATCTATCTAATACATAGGTTTGTCTATTTCTTAAATCGTCAATAGGATTTTCGGAATCGATATTCGTAAAATTTGCCAGTTCAAAACCAGATTTGCCCTCAATGAAAACGTCTAAGGCAAAACCTTTATAACTAAAGGTATTATTTATACCAAAGGTAAGGTTGGGAAGGGGGTCTCCCAAAATAACCCTATCGTCATCATTAATAACATTGTCCCCATTGGTGTCCTGAAACTTTCTGCCACCTACCGCGGCATTGTTTTGGGTAGCTGAGTTGGCCACTTCATCCTCTGATTGAAAAATACCTTCGAATACAAAGCCATTATAAGAGTTTACCGGACTCCCCACTTCCAATAAGGTAAAATCATTTACAAATCTTACACCCCCTTGAAGAATCCGCGGCAGTTCGCCCAAATTTGTAACTTCGTTCTCAAGGGTAGCTAGGTTAACATCCGTTGTCCATGAAAAATCACCAACAAAATTTCTTGATGATATTGAAAGTTCAAAACCGCTATTTCTTGTATCGCCAACATTCTGCAAAGAGCTGCCAAAACCTGTGGTGGTAGGCACGGGCAAGTTTAATAAAAGATCTCTTGTATTGTTCTCAAAATATTCTACCGTTCCAGAAATACGGTTGTTTAGGAATCCAAAATCAATGCCTAAGTTGAAAGATTCCGTAGTCTCCCATTGTAGATTGGGGTTTGCAAGTTGCTCGGGTTGAATAGACTGTAGTTCAACTCCATCCAAAACTGCGACGGGTCCGGAACCCAATAGTATTAATGATTGCCCATTAGCGATTTCCTGATTACCGCTTAAACCGTAACTGGCCCTTAGCTTTAAATTGGAAACGAATGCATCTTCCGGAAAAAAGGATTCATTATTTATATTCCAAGCCACGGCACCCGATGGAAAATAAGCGACTTTATTGTTCTCGCCAAATCTGGAGGAGCCGTCTGCCCTGAAGGAACCTGTTACTATATACCTATCGTCGTAAGAATAATTTACCCGACCAAAACCAGAAATTAGGGTATTTTCTCCTCTGTTGGATCCCACTCTATATTGAAGGGGGTTCCCTGCACCTAAATTATTTGGTCCGAACGCCGTAGTCGGGAATTCTTGACCTGCAGCATTAAATCCTGAATTTGTAAACTCTTGAAACGAATACCCTCCTAAAAGGTTCAGTTTATGTTTTTCGGCTATTACCTTGTCGTAGTTCAGGGTAAGTTCAAAAAGATAATTGTTGTTTTCAATGAGTGCTTGGGTAGCCCTTCCTTGATTTAACTGGCCTATCTGGGTCTCAAGATCAAAGAAATTACTCCTTCTTCCGATTGTTTGATCAAAACCGAAATTCGCTTTCGCCTTTAAATCCTTTAAGAATTCATACTCGACAAAACCATTCCCGAAAATTCGGGTTGTCTTTTCATATTCGTCTATGGTCTCTGCTTGGGCTACGGGATTACTCAAATCCTGCAAACTTGTAGAATAACCACCCTCATCATTGAAAACAGATTCGGTAGGGGGTAATTGTAAACCAGCCGCAATGACCCCTGCACCCGCGTTTACCCCCAAACCAAGTGGTACTCTATTTTCATTTTCAAAACTGGTGTTCAGATTCATTCCTATCTTTAATTTATCCCCAACGGAGTGCGTAAGGTTTATCCTTGCGGCCCACCTTTCAAAACCTGAATTTATAACAATTCCCTCTTGATCAAATGCATTAAGGGACACGTAATATTGTGTATCCTCGGACCCGCCCGAAAAAGAAAGTCGATGCTCGTATATCGGTGCGGTTCTGAAAATTTCGTCCTGCCAATTGGTGCCCGCCCCCTGAGTATTAAAGTCCTCATCAGTGAATAAAGGTTCGCGTCCCCTATCTGCAAGTACATCGTTGTAAAATGACATATACTCTTGGGCATCCATCATATCAAGCGTCCGTGCTGCCGTTTGAAAACTGGTAGACACGTTATAGCTTATATCCAAGGCTGAATTCTTTTGTCCCTGCTTGGTGGTTATCAACACTACGCCGTTGGAACCCCTTGCGCCATAAATGGCCGTTGCGGAGGCATCCTTTAAAACCTCAATAGATTTTATATCAGAAGGGTTTAGGGAATTTTCCGGATTGGCTCCGGCGAGGCCGTCAATAACATATAAAGGTTCGTTTCCGGCGGAAATGGAATTGGTTCCCCTTACCCTTATAGAAAATGCTCCACCTGGCTCCGCACTTGACTGCGTCACTTGCACCCCAGGTAGTCTTCCTTGGATTATCTGCTCAACCGATGCCTGGGAATCCGTGTTTAACTTATCTGCCTGAATGGAACTTACAGAACCGGTCAGATCACTTTTCTTTACGGTACCGTAGCCAATAACAACTACTTCATCTAAATTAGCTGTATCTTCTTCTAAAACAATCGTAACTGAACTCTGACCATTAACCTCAACATCCTTTTTAATAAAACCTAAATAAGAAATTACCAATATGGCGTTTTCATCAGAAATTTGAATGGAAAAGTTTCCGTCGAAATCGGTTTGAACACCATTAGTTGTTCCCTTTTCCAATATATTTGCACCAGGAAGAGGGGTGCCTTGGACATCGGTTACAGTTCCTTTTACATCATATCCTTGCTTTACAATTGCTACTTTAACTTTTTCCTCTGCTTTTACATTGATAACAATCGCGTTGTTTTCAGTTACCGTGACATCTAAATTACCTTGAGCAAGACTCACTTCAACTAATTTATTAGTACTTATTCTTCCCTTTTTGACTTCTACTTTTGGAAAATCCTCAAAGATACCCTCTTCGTAAAAGAATTTAAAATCGGTATTTTCCATAATAAGATCAAACACTTGATCTACTGTCAAGCTTGCGTCTTTCTCTATTTTAATAGAAGACTTTTGAGAAAGTAGCTTATTCGGTGTTAAGGCGAAAATTGTGGTACAAAATAGAAAAATGAGTAGTTTCATAAGGCTCATTAGGACTTGCTTTCTGAGCTGAAAACAAGGATTGGCTAATTTAATTTCCATAAATTTATTAATTATTAAGTTAGTTCAACATTTTTGAATTAATCGATAATGGTAATTCGGGATAACGATCTCTACTTTTGCGGGTTAGACGTTATCCCTCTTTTTTAAATTTTAGTTCATTTCATATAGTCTATTTTAAGTAGTTACTAATTTTTCAACTTAAGATTATCGTATTATTTTTTATCTGGTAATTGTTGATGGAGCTAGATTTTATTATGAATAGAATCTCTTCTATTTCTAATGTCTTATCCAAAATTCCTTTAAACTTAACATCTTCCAACGCCTTATTTTCAAAAATAACATCAACATCATACCATCTAGATATTACCTTCATAATATCTTTTAACGGTTTCCCTTTAAAACTAAAAACCCCATCTTTCCATGAGATTTCTGAAGCAACATCAACCTCGTTAATTATTATTTTTCTATCAACAATGGCTACATCGGACTGCTCATTTGGCAACAAGAGCTGTTCATTTCCTCCAGCATTTATTTGCACTTTACCTTCTATCAAAGTAGTGTACACATTAGACTCGTCCCTATAGGCCTTGATATTAAATTCAGTACCTAGCACTTCTACATTTTGAACACTATTTACTACCTTAAATTTGGCACCATTATGATTTTCACTAGAAGATACTTGAAAATAGGCCTCACCATAAACAAGTTCGACTTCACGAATTTCATCATCAAGAAACGCGACGGGAAATTTTAGCTGCGATTCTGAATTCAACCAAACTTCAGTTCCATCTGCTAATCTCACTTGGTATTGACCACCTCTGGGAATCGTTAAATAATTATAAACTTTTTCAACTACGCGATTATCTTTATCGGTATCATAAGAAAGCTTTTGCCCCGTACTGTTCGCATTTTGTGTTCTAAAAGCAATTCCCTCCTCTAAAGGCACAACAGAACCATCTCCCAAAATTAATGTAGCTTTACTACTTCCGGTCTCAATGTTGCTAGTTGTTGAAATAGGCAGCGAAGGATTAACAGTGACTTCATCGCTTCGGCTATTATACTGGACAAATACTAAGGTTGATAAAGCGATAACCGCCACTGCCGCAGCATATCTTACCATATTGTTAGAGCTAAATACGATTCCTTGAACCCCAGACTCTTCTTTAATTCGTTTTAGAATTATGCCTTTTACATTTTTTCCTTTAAACCTTTCGAAACCAATATTTACTAATGAATTCGTTCTAATGTATTGGTTGAACAATATTTGATTATTCGGATTATTTATCCAAAGACCTAATTGCCTCAGCTCTTCAAGATTAGCCTCTTTGGAAAGGAATTTTACTATTAGTATTTCTATGTTCTTATCCATTTAAAAAACTATGTATAACATAGCGACGAAGCCAAAACCAATTACCCTCCTTATATTTAAAAAAAATAAATAAATTTGATTTAATTAATCCATCCACAAACTTGAGTAATAAATTCTTAAATCATAAAAAATTACTTAAAAACCTTAAAAAAGGCAATAGAGCGGCATTCAATTATTTGATCAAAACCTATTACCCAAGTCTATGTGATTATGCAACCAATCTAGCAAGAGATGACTTTAAGTCAGAAGATATAGTTCAGAATGTTTTGGTCAGAGTTTGGCGCCAACGGGATAAATTAAGTGTCGACATTTCAATTAAGAATTATCTATACAAGTCTGTTTACAATGAATTTATAGACCAGTACAGAAAAGAAATAGCTATTACAGTTCTCGAAAAAAAATACATCGAAGGTTTAGATATTGCCTTTGAGAATGAAGATGAAGCCTCTTTAGACCGCTTAATCACTCAAATGAAACTTGAAATTGACAATTTACCCGAAAAGTGCAAAGACACCTTTCTTCTGCATAAGAAAGAAGGACTTACCTATATTGAGATTTCAGAGTATAAAAATATTTCAATAAAAACCGTAGAGAAGCATATTTGCAAAGCATTTTCTATCCTACGCACGAAACTTATTAGGTCAAATTAGAAACCTAGAGACGTTATTTATGATTATAGAAAATCATTTGTGACTTTGAGCTTTCTCTTAATACGATATAAAAGGAGAGTATTTATTAGCTAAAGTTGCTAGTCATATACGTTTGATTTTTACTCTTTAACATCTGTTTTATATCCACCCCGCTCCCTATTTTTCTGTTCAACCATTACCTTATCTTTTTGGAGTTAGTAGTTCATACCTTGCTGAATATCCTTAAATTTTACTTTCATTTCCTTTTCAAGTTGAGCTGCTTCCTCCTTTAAGTTTCCATAGTCCGTTAGATGCTGCCTAAGCAATACAAAGGCGCGCATTATAGAAATGTTTACATCTATGGCCTTGTCGCTGTTGAGAACACTAGATATCATTGCCACACCTTGTTCAGAAAATGCAAAGGGAGTCGTTGGGCTATATTTGATGTTCTCGGGAAGCTTATCACAATTTGTGATAAGCTCTTTCCAGGTCTCCTTTGACAACTTAAACATAAAGTCTTCCGGAAATCGGTTAAAGTTACGCCTTACGGCTTGTTTGAGCACTCTAGTTTCCACTTCATGAAGCTCGGCCAAATCAAAATCAAGAATTACCTTGCTACCTTGAATATTGTGAATTTTGAATTTTGAATTTAATTATTGAAAGTTCCATAGTTTATTTTTTATGAAATATTAAAGGTTTTTATGGGTCTTCGAAACCGGTTGGCTTTCCAATTGATTAAAGTGGTTACGTAAGCGTTGCATATCGTTGCTTACCTTGCGTTCAATGACCTTGGCGTAAATTTGGGTAGTGGATATTTTTGAGTGCCCCAATAACTTTGAAACTGTCTTTATCGGCATACCGTTACTTAAAGTTACCGTTGTGGCAAAGGTATGTCTGGCAATATGAAAAGTGAGGTTCTTTTGAATACCACAGACGTCTGCTATTTCCTTTAAATATGCATTCAATTTCTGATTTGATATTTTGGGAAATACCCTACCCTGAGAAATCGCTTTTTGGTTATTTTTATACTTTTCAATAATATCCAATGCCCTCGGCAATAAAGGAATACGAATGGGCTTAGTAGTTTTTTCCCGATGGTAATAAATCCATAGCTCGCCATCAATACCGATCCGAATATTGTCCGTGGTTAAATTGATAGCATCAATGTAGCTCAGACTTGTATAACAACTAAAGACGAACAGATCTCTTACCAGTTTCAATCTAGATATCACAAATTGTTTTTCCTCTATTCTCTTTAGTTCAGCTAGACTTAGGAAGCCTCTTTCTGTCTTATCAAACTTTGCCTTAAAATTAACAAAGGGATCACGCTCCATCCAACCCAATTTATAGGATAGATTAATCAGTTTCCTAAAGCGTTCTATATGCTTCATAACCGTATTATTCCCCATACGTTTTTGATGGTCTTTAGGAATATAGGCTCTTAAAAATTTTTCGAATTTTATGATGAAGTCATAGTCCAGTTCCCTCAAATGCATATCTGTGGTCTTATAAGATTTTGAAAGAAATCTAGAAATATAAAGCTGTGTAGTAAAATAGTTCTTCTGGGTTCCCCATTTCAGCTTGCCTTTCATATCCTCGTTATGACAGCTTATGATATCTAAAACCGAACGATTATCCTCGTCCAAACCCAAAAACCTTGCTTTAATGGTCTGAGCGGTTATCAGCTTGTGTTCTGACTTTAGGTCACGATACGCCTCAAACAACTGATTGTAGGTTTCGTCAAGATAGCTATTGAGCAGTCG
>Ga0306871_1000371_pt1 | contig 17464 bp, 5 predicted proteins | sample AntRauMeHopE1497_FD_190447 | JGI IMG/M metagenome (GOLD analysis project Ga0306871, IMG submission 190447) | Saline lake microbial communities from Rauer Islands, Antarctica - Metagenome Hop E1 #497 (v2) (version 2) | ecosystem: Environmental > Aquatic > Non-marine Saline and Alkaline > Saline ... | reverse complement strand
CGTGGTCAAACCATTTTCTGATAGTTACTTATCGTGATGAATGTGTCATAGATGCGAAAGTTTGAGGAGCGGAGTGCGTGAAATGCGGGTCTGGAAGTTGAGGAGAGGACCGAGTACTGCATCCAGTTGTGGGTGCCTGGCAGTGCAGCATCCGGCAGCAGGTTGATCTGGCTCAGGACTCCCAGCGTAGCCTGGTGGCTCTCGTCCTTGGCCGCCTTCACCTGCTGCTCCTCCTCGTCGTCGTCCTCCTCCTCGTCGTCGTCGTCCTCCTCCTCCTCCTCCTCCTCGACGGGGTCTCGCCGCTGGAACCTGTCGAGGTCGGCCATCCGCCGGGCCACGGTGTACTCCCGCATCAGCTCCGTCTCTCGCGTCAGCAGCAGCATGTCGTCCCGGTACGTCTCAAGCTTGTGCTTGTGCGGCCCGCCCTTGCCGCCCACCTTGAGCACCTTGGCGCCGTACATGAAGAGCCGGAGGGCCTGACGTACGTTGCCCGCAGGCACGCCCAAGGCGACTGGCATCGGCCCGGCCACCCCTGTCGCTGCGGCCAAGCAGCGGGACTCCAGCACCTCATTCCTGAAGTCTTCCAGCAGCTTCTGCTTCAGGCCGGCGTGCCGAGATGCTTGGCTCCCGTCGCCGACCGACTCATCGCCACTGTCGGACTCCACGCTCTGCCCCAAGCTTGCAGCGACCATGTCCGCAGCGATCAGGTCACCCTGTTGCTGCATCCACGCCTCCACCTCCTCGGGGAAGGTCACCTCATACGGTCCGAAAAGCATGCTGCCGACCGCATATCGCCCCGCCACGATGTCCTCGTTGAGCGGTGCGTCCTTGGCCGTCAGTGTCTCCGGCCCGTTGCGGTAGGCCTTGCGCTCCTCCTGCAGACGCTTGTACTCCGTCAGCTCGCCCTGGTACCTCGCGTGCGCCCTGTGAGCCTGCTCCTGCAGGTCCGCAAGAAAGCGTGCCGCGTTGTCGCGGGCGCGCGGCGTGCCAGTCTCTGCTGTGAGGGTCTCCAGTGCGATGTCCACGACGCTGATGCCTTCCCACACAGGGCCTCCGTCTTGGCCGTGACCTGCTTCCGGCTCGTGCTCTCCTTGGCTTTGCCAATGATTCCACAGGTGTAGGCGCTCCAGCATACAGGGCACTGTAAACGTGGCGGGACCTTCTTGACCTCACGCAGTTTGCAGTCGCCCGGATGTGTCAGGAGGGCTCGTCAGTCGTATGCGATACATGCGGTTGTGTGCTGCCACGATGCAGGCGCAAAGCTTTGCGTGCGCTTTGCACGCCAAGAAAGCTATTGACCTTAGCACACAATCAGTCACAGTGACGCTTGAAGAACGAGCTGACTTCCGAATGGCTGGGATGACAATCGCTGCAGCAGGCATTGCCTGTTTCAGAGGAAGCGCGTCATTCGAGCTGGCCTCTTACGGGCGGAGTCCACCCAAAGATGACACTAAAGCACAGAGCGAGGGCTTCCGATTGTCTTCACGATCGGCAACCATCATCGGAGAAGAACACAACCACAGCATACCACCAACGACCCCGATCGCTGATAAGGCACCCTTCCTCCCCGCGCTGGGTTTCCACGCTGCCGCGTGCCAGGCACGCGGCAGCGCGTGTTTAGCAGCCTGGGTTTCAAAGACCTGCGTCACTTGCTGAAATGATCGCTACGGGCGCTTGCGCTGTGCCACTGCAGGGATGGCCACATGGTCGTCCCACTTCCTGACATCAGGGCCTTCCTTGATCCAGGTCCCGGCTGTACGGTCACACGCTGTGCCCCAGACTCTGCGCCAGTGGGGATAGTTCGATTCGATGTAAGCCTCGCATGCCTTGACGCCGGCATGTTTGATGTCGTCGAGGGCGATGATACCGCCGACCCTGACAAGCCTGTCGGCGCAGAACAGGTCGACCAGAGTGAAGTCGTAAAGGTGCATGCCGTCGACGAACACGAGGTCGAGACTCTCTGGGCCCAGCTCAGCCTCGATGGCCGGCATGGCGATGTGCGACATTGCCTGCACGTGGGCCGAGAGCGGATCGAGCCCAGCCCGCCGGACCTGCGCGCGCGCTGCCCCCTCCCACTGCGTTTCCTGGAACGGGTCCAGAGAAATGTGGAGGCACCCCTCGTCGGCCGCGGCCTTAGCACGCGTCAGGACGTCGGTTGGGGGCGCTGCAACGGCTGCGAATCGGTCTTCAGAGATGATGTGCTCGGCCGCCGGGCGCCAGGCCGTCGCAGGCTCGTCCGCCGGGCGCTGGGTCGTCGCAGGCTCGGCCGCTGTCATTGCCGATGCCGCCGACGCCGAAGCACCTGCGTCGCCGGCCGCCCCGTCAGCGCGTCCGCGCTTTGCCTCGGGCTCCAGGTCTGCTGCGTCGCGCTCGCGTTTTTCGCCGCTGGCGGCAGAGGCCTCGGCGACGCTTCGGTCGCGGTGCGCGTCCAGGATGCCCTGGAGGAGGTAGAGGGTGGACATGCCGCACGCCATCCCGACCTCCAGCGACCGGCGGACGCCGTGCTGCCTGGCGAGGTGGTAGAGGTGCATCCCCTCGAGGGGCGAGGCTGCCGACCCGAGCTTCCGCGTCCTGCCGAGCAGCGTCTTGACGTTGCTCTCCGCGTACGCGGCCCGGATCACCGGGTTGGGCATGAGCTCGTCCGAGGTCCACTGCGAAGACCTTGTGTAGCGGGTGTGGCCGGCCCAGACCTTGTCGCTCAGTCGTTGCTTCACCGGGAGGGGCGCAGGAAGCACAAACGCGCCAACCGATTCCATCCAGTACGTTGCCATCTTCATGTGGCCGACGGTGCGAAGGACCGCCACCGCAGAGTCCAGGGCTGTGGCAGCGCCGCCGTGGCGTGGCAACTTCGGCGCCCTGACGCCCAGGGCACCAGCGGCCGCTTCCCACATCGTGGCACGGTCTGTGGCATCAAGCTGGTCCAGCCTCCACAGCCCCTTGTCGCGCGGGCCCCTTGCGAACCCCGACAGGGCCAGAGTGTGCATGCTGAACGGCGGCTCGTATGTTGATGTCCCTCCCTGCTTGGACTCATCGGTTCTGTGCCAGTACGGCCGCTTAGTGGAGCGTGACCGGCTCATGGCCCATCCGGACTGCCACGGCGCCGCCATCGCTGCCAGTGAGGGTGGGAGCGGATTTACTCTGCATTGCCCTGCAGAGGCGAAAATCTCGCACGGCAGTCTTCCGGACCTCCCGCACAGCTCAAACTTGCCCCTGGACCCCAGATCTTTGCGGCAAGACAAGCCTGTGTTATGGCGCAGCGCTCAACATCTGATGAAATTCCTGATTCTGCCCTGATCGCCGATGGGCTCAGCCGCGAGGCTCCCCCGTCGAACGTGGCCGAGGCAGCGCGCTGGATGAAGGCAGTGGCGACCGGTGAGCGCCTGCTGGGCAACTTGGACGCCTTGCTGGGCTGAGGCGGTTGTCCTTCCGGGAGGCACGGCCTGCAGCAGCCCAGCCGGAGGCGTTGGAATGGTCATATTTTCGTGCCTCTTCCTTCCTCCCGCTGTCCAACGTGCCACGCTCCTGCGTACGCGACCTTTTCATGCGCGCAGATACCTCGCTTCCGCACAAGCACTCTGACGTGCACATCGCGTTCGGGTACGATGGCTACCTGATCGACGGAGAGGCGCTTCTGGTGTACCTCATGGGCGACCCGTCCACTGGCGGCTCCCCAGTCCGCCCGCAGACGCTTGCGTTCTTGCACGCGGCCGAGGCCCTCATGGCACGGCTCGTGGCCCGCGTCGGGTCGGTCCGCGTGATGTTCTTCGACGATGTCGCCGTGGACATGCATCCCGTCGCGCGCCTGCTGCGCTCGCTGCTGCAGCGCCAGCTGGCGGCCTCCAAGTCTGTCTCTACGGTCACCTTTCCGGCAGGCGGGGCTGTCTGGAGCGACGAGTACACCTCCTTCGTGCGCTCGGAGCGCCCCGCGTTTGTGCTGACCCTCGGCTTGGAGCAGGCCTTTGCCGCCGCCGAGCGTGGCCTGATCACCGAGCGCGCCGCCCTGTGCATGGGCGCGCTGTTCCTTCGCACCGTGACGGTTGACCGGGCGGGCGTGGCCATGATGCTCGGCGTCGCCCACTCCCCCGGCGCCTCGGACCGCATGGCCATGTCGGCCGGCAAGAGCATGTGCTTCTGCGTCAACCCCGTGTGGATGGACCCCTTCATCCGCGCGTGCAGCCCCTCTAGCGACGTCATGCAGGCCGTTCGGGCTCTCGTCGCCATGGACGACGCCGAGGCCCCCGACTCGGGCGCCGCTGCCGCCCTCGACGCCGTCGTCACCGCCACCGCGGCCGCCGAGGCCTCGGCGGAGACGGCCGTCCTGGCCTCGCTCCCCGCGGCCGCGGCCCTCGCCGGGCTGGCAGCGCCGGGAGCCGCCCGCGCGACGGCCGTGGCGTCTCGCTCCGGCAACGCCGACAGCGTGGCTGTCTCGCTCGTCGCCGCGGCCCTCGCCCGAGCTGCCGCCTCCGGCGACGCCACGCCCGAGCACGCCGACACCCTCGGCCGCGCCGCCCTCCTCGCCGCCTGCGTCTCTCGCTCCGTCCCGCTGCAGACCCGCGCCTTTGGTGACAAGACCCTGCGGACCGCCGCCGTGACCCTCCCTGCCTGCCGCGCCGTCCCCGACTTCGTCGTCCACCTCTCCCGGCACCTCGCGCACGTCATCGAGGCGTGCCCCGACGCCGCCGGCATCTTCGCCGACGCAGCGGCCGCCTCGGCCTCGTCCTCGTCGTCCAGCTCGTCGTCGTCAGCGGTCGCGGCTCCCCGCTCCGTCGCGAGCGAGCCCTGGGCCGACGTCCTCGACGCCCGCCTCCTCACCGCCATCCTCGTCCTCCTCGCCGACGTGGACGCGGACAAGACTGCTTCCGCCGGCGACGCCGCCGCCGCCGTGTCCTCCATCCTGCGCGGCGAGGGCGCCTCCGCCGCTTCGTCCGAGGCCGCGCTCGCCGATGCCATGCACGGGGCGGTCCAGGACGGCACGCTCACCCCGGCGGGCGAGGACTCGCTCTCCTGCGCTGCCGCACAGGCCCGCGCCATCGCTGCGACGGGAGCCGCGTGGTCCTGGCTCGCCTCCGCCTCGGCGGTGCCCGCCCCGGGCGCCGCATGGGGGGGCCTGGAGGCTGCGGACGCTTCCGCGGTCGGTGGCGGCAACGCGTGGCGCGGGATGCGGGCCGAGGCCACCGCAAGCATGCCCGAGGTCCCCAGCCTGCCCGCGCCCGTGGGCGAGTTCAACGAGGGCGTGCTGCAGCGCCGCCTGGACAGCATCAAGCCCTTCCTGGTGGACGGCGAGCACGCCCGCGGCTGGCTCGAGGACGCGGAGCGCGCCGCGGACGGCGGCGACGCCGGCGTGGCCGTGGACGAGTTCGTGGGCCTCCCCGACGAGGAGGACCCCCTGCGCCACATGCTGCGCGAGGACGACCCCTTCGCCGTGGAGCACTTTTCCATGGACGCGAAGCTCATGGAGGGCATCGATGAGGCGGTGAAGAAGGCCGCCAAGGCCGCCGCCGCTGTCGCCGCCGCCAACCCGGACGCCCCGAGGCGGTTCAAGGCCCCCTCCCGCGTCGTCGTCCCCGACAACGTGCACATCCGCGACATGACGCCGGAGCAGCGGGCGGAGAGCAAGCGCATCCAGCGCATCCGCATCACCGCGACCCAGGGCGGCGGCGGGCGCAACCTCGGCTTGGGCCACGCCGCGCGCAACGCCATGCTGACCCGCGGTCACGCAACTCGCACCGCGCCCCGCAAGCTCACGGCGCAGGAGATCCAGAAGCAGGAGCTGCAGCGCCGCAACAAGATCGTGCAGCGCATGTACGCCGCCCTCCAGACCGCCGCCGACTCGATGGGGTACATGAACATCCCCAAGATCGTCGTGGTGCCCGGGGCCACGGCCGCCGTGGACGTGACGCGCAGGAACATCACCGGCGGGGGCAGGCCGTCGAGCCTCTTCGACGTGCGCATCACCAACACCATCAGCTGGCTCGAGAAGGAGCTCGACAGGATGGAGCTCGGCGACGAGAGCATCCCCGGCGGCATCCAGAAGGCCACGGCGAGCGCCGCCGCCGGCTTTGCCAAGAGCGGCCACTGGAGCAAGGCCATGGAGATCATCCAGTCGGTCTCCGCGCCCTACAGCGCCAACATGGAGGCCATCTTCGACGACGCCATGAAGCTGGAGGCGCACCTCGACGCCGAGCTCATGGCCAAGGTCCGCTCACTCCTCCACCGCCGCCGCCTCCTCCGTGTCCGCCTCACGGGCGACAAGCTCCGCATCATGCACGCGCGCCTCCTGGCGTCCTACCGCAGCACCGCGACAGACACGTCGCGCGCGGCCTCGGCCGGCGAGGCCAGCAGCGTCCACCGCCTGCTCGAGGGCATCGACAACTCGGTCCTCCCCGCTCCCGTCCGCGCCCACCTCGAGGAGCACGCCGCGGCCACCCAGCTGCAGGGCAGCGACGTCGCCAACGACGAGATCGTGCGCGCCATGGGCGAGGCCTACACCCACGCCGCGGAGCTCATCACGTCGTACGACCCCAAGGACCTGGCGGCGGAGCCCGCCTCCGTGGCCTCGGCCATCTCCATCCTCGTCTCCCTCGGCTTCGGCGAGGCGGCGAAGGAGCTCGCCACGGAGCTCACTTCCGTGTCGTCGGGAGCCGACGCCTCCAAGGCCGGCGCCTTTGACAAGCAGCCCGAGGTCCTCGAGGCCTTCAAGGTCACGGTCATCCGCATCGTCGACGACAGCGTCACGGCCGACGCCGCGGCGGCCGCCTCGGGCCCCGGTGACGCGCCCTTCATGTCCCCGCAGCAGTTCCAGCTGCTCAAGGCAGGCGCCGAGCTCCCCCGCCCCAAGGGCGAGACCGACTCCCGCGTCCCCTTCAAGCCCGACCGGTGGCAGGTGGACCTGCTCAACGCAGTCGACGAGCAGCGTTCCTGCCTCATCACCGCCCCCACCTCGTCGGGGAAGACCTTCGTCTGCTACTACGCCCTCCAGCAGGCCCTGCGCACCGAGGAGGACCAGGACCTCGTCATCTACGTCGCTCCCAACGAGCAGCTCGTCTACCAGTGCATGACTGACGTCATCGCGCGGTACACCAAGGAGTACCCCGGCCGCTCCGGCTGGGACGTCGTCGGCGCCTTCACGCGCGAGACGCGCGCCCGCATCAACCACTGCCAGCTCCTGGCCACCACCCCGCTGTGCGCCCAGGTCCTCCTGCAGGCGGCGCACTCGGGCGCGCTGCGCCGCCGCATCCGCTGGATCATCTTCGACGAGGTCCACATGCTCCTCGAGGACCCGGCGTGGGAGCAGGCGCTCCTCACCGCGGACTGCGCCATCATCGCGCTCTCCGCCACCGTCGGCGAGCCCGAGCGCTTCGCCTCGTGGCTCGCGGCCCTGGAGCACCGCCGCGGCCGCGATCTGCAGCTTACCGCTCTGTCCGAGCGCTGGAACGACCTCGAGACCTTTGTCTTTGACGTCATGCCGCCCCGCGAGGAGGAGGTGGAGGAGGGCGCTGCCGCCGCGGCTTCGTCCGCGGCCGCAGGCGCGCCCGCAGGCGACGGAGCCGCCGCCGACAAGCCCGCCGCCAGCACGGCCTCAGCCGACGGGGCTGCTTCCGGCGACGGCTCGGCTCCCGCATCCGGGGCCGGCGATGCCGACGAGGACGACGAGGACGAGGACGGCGAGGACGGCGACGCCGAGGACGCCCTCATTGCGGTCCCCAAGACGGGGATGACGGAGCTCGGCACCCTCTGCCGCCTCCACCCGATCGCCACTCTCGCCGCCGACGAGATCGCCGCCCACGGCATCCCCGCCGGCACCGACCTCCTTCCCGAGCAGAGCATCACCCTTCACCGCGCCCTCACCGCCTCGGTGGACGAGCGCCTCGCCGCCTCGGGAGCCGACGGCCCGTCCGACGCCGCCAGGGCCGTCCTCACCTCCGTCGCTGGCGAGCTCGCCACCTCGCTCCACCCCGACACCTTTGCCTGGGGGAACCGCCTGCACATCACCCTGCGCGAGGCCCACACCTACGCCAGGCGCGTCCTGCGTCGCCTGGCTCGCGTCGGCACCGCCGACAAGGCCACCGCGAGCCGCACCATCGCCATGCTCGCCGTCTCCTCCGACGTCGCCCTGGAGCGCACGGAGGACCTCCTGACCAAGACCGGCGAGTTCGGCGTCCTCTGTGCCAACCTTCGCGGCCTCCTCATGACGCTCAAACGCCGCCGCATGCTCCCCGCCCTGTGCTTCCGCCTCGAGCGGCGCCGGTGCCAGCAGCTGGCGCAGTCGCTGTGCCTCGAGCTCGACCACCTGGAGTACATGTACCGCCAGACGCCCGAGTTCCTCGCCCTCAAGACCCGCATCGAGGCCGCCCGCGGCCGCCTCAACTCCAAGCTCGCGGCCGCCAAGGACCGCCGGCCCAAGAACGACCCGGACACCCCCACCACGGAGGAGCAGGAGGTCCAGGAGCAGCTCAACATGCTTCCCGCCACCGACGGCGTCGACGCCCGCTTCGCCTTTGCCGACACGCGGTCTGGCGGCTCCCTGTCCATCGAGGACCTCCGCACGTCGCTTGCCAACAAGCGCCTCAAGCAGGAGGACGTCATGTACAACCCCAAGTACCCCATGGTCAAGTGGCGCGAGCGCGCCCTGCAGCGCGGCATCGCCTTCCACCACGCTGGCGTCAGCAAGAAGTACCGCCGCGCCGTGGAGGCGCTCTTCCGCAAGCGCCGCCTGTCCGTCGTCTTCTGCACCTCCACGCTCGCCCTCGGCATCAACATGCCCTGCCGCTCCGTCGTCTTTGTCGGCGACTCCCCGGGCCTCCACCGCATGGCGTACCGCCAGATGGCCGGCCGCGCCGGGCGCCGCGGGCACGACAACCGCGGGAACGTCATCTTCATGGGCCTGCCCTCGGCCAAGGTCAACAAGCTCGTCACCTGCTCCGTCCCCCGCCTGCTGGGCACCCAGGTCCTCAACTCGGCCGTCGCGCTGCGGATGAGCCTTCAGCACAAGGCCGCCGGCATCGACATCCAGGCCTTTGGCGAGCTTGAGACGGAGTCCAACAGCGCCAAGGACATCGCGCAGGAGATCGGAGCGGTCGAGGGGCGCCGCATCGGCAAGAAGACCATGGCCCTCTACCCCGGCGGGCCCCTCGCAGCCCCCCTCCCCTCCGCCGTGGCCAAGGCCGCCCGCTCCAGCGCCGTGGCGACCACCCAGCGCCTGGCCGAGTGCTCCATGATGATGCACCGCTCCCAGAGCGACTTTGACGACGTCGGTACCGTGGTCGAGCGCGAGCCCAGCCAGTACGTCACCGCGCTGGACGTCGACTCCGACGACGAGGGGAGCGATGTGGCAGCGTCGGCCTCCAAGGGCCGCCGGGGCGCCAAGGGCAAGGCTGGCCAGGAGACCACGGACAAGGCCCGCCGCTCCCGGGGAGTGTACCGCAGCGTCATCGTGGACGGCAGCACCGCCAGCATCGACGGCCGCATGCGCGTCGTCCGTGACCTCACTGCCGAGGCCGCTGCCGCGGAGGACGCCGCCGCCTCGGCCGCCGCCTCTGGGTCCGGCCGCAAGGCCAGCGGCAGGTCGGCCTCCTCTGCGTCGGTCAAGAGCGAGCACTCGGCAGTCGCCGGCACCTGGGCGACCCCCGTGGACGACCCCGCCGCCATCGCTGCAGAGGAGACCGCCGCCGGGTCCGCCTGGACCGTGGCCCCCCGCATGTCGTCCCGCCTCGCCCTGGCCTTCATCCAGCAGCTCATGGTCCACGTCGGCGCCCTGGCGCCCAACGGCATGCCCCGCGGCCTCGCCGGCCTCGTCGCCGCCCTCTTCCACTGCGGCCCCGCCTCCCACGTGTTTGCCGGCCTCATCGCCAACGGCACCCTCTGTGCCTTCGCCCAGGAGCTCCGCGAGACGTGCCCGGAGCGTGACGATCGCAACATCGCCCTGCTGGAGCTGACGGCTTGCTTCTTCAGCCGCGAGCCCCTCACGCCGCAGCTCGTCGAGCGCGCCCGCACCGGCGAGTTCGCTACCAACATGGTCGTCCTGCGCCCCGCCGACCGCCTGCCGGCCCCCGTCACGACGTACGTGAACCGCTGGAACGCCATGGCCCGCATCGGCTTCGCTCGCTACCTCCGCGCCGCCGCCAGCGGCCTTGAGGACGTCCTCCCGCCGTCGTCGAACCTGCCCCTGTCCGGAAACACCGCAGGCCGGGTGCAGCGTGGGCTCGTGCCCCGGCCCGACGCTGCATCCGCAGCGGCTGCCGCCGCAGCGGTGGCAAAGCCCGGTGCATCCAAGCGCGCCAAGGACGCCGATGCCACCGCGGCTGTGCAGGGCTGGGAGATCGGCGCACCAGCAGACGGTGAGGAGAGCGACGGGTCTCTCGCGGACGATTGGGAGGACGAGCTTGACGGCGAAGAGGAGTCGGAGACCAAGGCCGATGATGCCGGAGCCGATTCCGCCGGGGCTGCTGCTGCTGCGGAGACCGCCGCTTCGACCGCTGCTGCTGCTGCTGCTGCTGCTTCTGCAGCTGCTGTGGCAGCCGACGCCTCCGCCGTGGCACCGAAGGCGCTTCTGGCGGCCATCCATGCCGTCTCGGCATCGCCTGCTCTTCGCTCGTCGTGCAGCGCCATCACCGGCCTGGGCGACGAGTTTGCCTCGGTTGAGGACCTGGTAATCAATTCCCGCCCCGGCCTCCGCCCGGACGTGGCTGAGCTGCCCGTCGTGGACGTGTCCGAGGGGGTGATGCTCAACCGCTTCGCAGTGGACTTCTTCGAGACGCGCTCCCGCGAGGCTCTGGAGAAGGACAACATGCTGAGCAACGAGGTCATCTACACGACCATCGAGGCCTTCGCCATGGACCTTCGCCGCATCGCCTTCGCGGTCAAGCATGTGTACGAGGCCGAGAAGGTCTGCAAGCCCAGCGCTGAGGCCTCGCCTGCTGCCGTCAAGGCCCACACCAAGCGTGTCAGCATGCTCGAGGTGCTCTCTGAGGAGTTCACCGACCTCGCGCAGCGCTACCTCGACAGGTTCAACCGCCACATCGCCAGGGACGAGGGCTGGGTCAGGCAGTACCCCAAGGAGGTGTGAGCGACGCCTGTGCGAGGCTGTGAGTTGTGTGTGCCCGTTACAAACCACGCCGCCATGCCTCGCTGATTTTTGGGGTTGTGCTTCGGCCATGCGCGCCCCGGAACATTCGTTTTCTGGGCTCACGCTTCCGCGCGCACATCGTCAGCTGAGAGTCTCAGCGATCGGTCCACTGCGGCCGCGCCCACGATGACGAGCAGCACCAGGTCAGGGCGCCATGCGCCCCACTCGTGCATGCGCTCCACGGCCAAGCACGCAGCCCGTGCGATGGGGCCGGCCACCGACCAGCCCCGCGGCTGATTCTCGAAGCGGCACTCTGCCCGCTGCCTGAGCGTGCTGGCACGCTCCTCGGTGCTGATCCGTGGCGTCCCGATCTGCTCGAGCGCGCTTGCGACGCCTTCCTGTCCCTTCACGAGGGCCGGTAGGAACTCTGAGCCGCCCGAGACCGTCCCAGCGGGCGCTGTCTCGGTAGGAGGCTCCGCAGCCTTCGACGCGGGAAGGGCCCCGGTCCACCAGGGGGCCGAAGAGCCGTTGCGGTGCCACACGGACGCCAGCCCGGACCAGCTGACCGCCGGGGTGTCGTGCAGGATCGCGCCGGGAGCAAGGCCCGGCTCCATGAGCCTGGCCCACGGAGAGTCGAGGCGGGTGAAGTCGAGGTGAACAAGGCGAGCGCGCACGGCGTCAGGACGGAGAACGAAGCGCCCGCCCGTGGCTGCGACGCAGTCCGCGTCGGCACCGGCCTCGCAGATGCCAGGCTCCGGGAGGAACGGCCAGGCCGACGTATCCAGCAGGCCGACCACGTCAGGGGATCCCTCCATGAGCTTGTCGACGAGCGTGATGACCCAGGGCGACTGGTTGTAAGTGCCGAGCGCAGCGAACCACATCTGCCAGTCCAGGCGAGGCTGGTGCGGGAGCGCAAGCGCGGGTGCTAGCTCCACGATTCCAGGCTTGTAGGCGAAAGGCAGGTGTGCCCACGTCTTGCCGGCGTCACGGGTGCCTTCGACGATCACCTCCGGCCGCGCGCCGAGCTGGTAGAGGACCCCCGTGACGGGGTCCTTGACCGAGCGCCCCATGCCCGTCATCTGCCGGAAGAGCCCGTAGGTGGAAGCGAGCTTCCAGTTGTGCGCGGCGCGCGTCGCTGCCTCGGCCTGGTGCGACACGAACGGCACAGCACCTCGCGCCCCGGCGCCTCCCCGGACCAGGGTCACTGCCATCATGTGGGCCGACACGGCGCAGAGAGCGAGGCACGCCGCGGCAGCCGCGAGGGTCCAGACTGAAAACGCGATGCGCTGCGCCACCCCGACCGACTCGCCAGAGGAGGTGGGGCTTGGTCTTGCGGCAGCCCCTGCCTGGGGACCGGAGGTCCCGGAAGCTGAGGCGGCGGGCTTGGCCGCGGTGCGCTTCCGGCCGCCTCTGCGGTTACGGCGGCGCCGAACCTCCTGCCCCGGGGACTCATCCTGCCCGCCTGACGGCGTCATTTCCGCCGGTGAGCTGGGGCCGCGCTTGGCTGGCGTGGCTCGGTCCGGGGTGGAAGGGGGCTCCGCGCCGGCGAAGGAAGCGGGGCCCGGGGGCGTCACCGTGGCTTCCTGCGGCCCCGCTTCGGCCTCCTCGTCGGCGCCGGGGCTGCAGAAGAGCGGCTGGAGCTCCGAGGCCACCTGCCACAGCGCGGAGGTCGCGATGAGGGCAGCGACGGTGAGGAAGGCGCGGGGCAGGAGGAGGCTGACAAAGGCCCTGGTCGTGGCGGGGAGGTCGTCACGCATGGCGAGGTCCCAGCGGCGCCACCAGGCCATGGTCTCGTCCCCGCCGCTGACGTCGTCGAGCCGGAACATCACCGGGGCAGACACCACGGCGACCGCAACGTTGACCGCAACACCGAGAGCCCATGCAGGCCGAGACGACGACACCGCAGCCCAGAAATCCTCGGCGCGGCTGCAGCAGCCACGGGAGGCGCGCGGCCGGGCGTCGTCGTCGGTGGTGGCGCGGTCCTCCATCGCGGCGACACAGGCGAGCAGGATGGTCGCGAGGTTGAAGAAGTTGTAGCTGCCGGAGAGGAGGATGGTCAGCTGCAGGAGGATCTGGAACCAGGCGGCGACGGCGCGCACGGGGCGGAACGGCACCAGGAGGAGGGGGACCAGGGGGCCCTCAATGAGGAGGGTGGCGGCGACGCCGGCCTTGAGGAGGAGCGGGGGCGCCTGCGCGGCCCACCAGGACAGGGCGTGGGGCAGGCACTGGCCCTGGAAGTGCACCGCCAGAGCGGACATACCCTTCCACGCGGGGCAGTCGGCGAACACCTTGACCACGCCGGCCATGAGCATGAGCTTGAAGAGGATGAAGCGGAGGAGCCAACGGCCCGCGTGGGAGTGCCCCTCGCGGCGGCGGGAGCACGACCCGGATCCAGGGCGAACGCACACGCAGCGCCCGAGCACGCTCCCCGTCCACCACGGGAGCGGCGGTGCGTGAAGCGCCGCAGCCACACACACCTCCAGGAGCAGCAGGTCCCACTGGAACGACATGGTGGTGCCGCCCGACCCGTAGGCCGTCAGGTACAGGGCGTACAGGGACGCAAACACCAGGGTCGATGCCCCGAACGCCAGGCCTGCTGCGCTGATCACAGCTCCGGCCAGCAGCGCGACTTCCATGGCCGTCTCGAACGGCAGGCCGGCCTGGGGAGCCCACCAAACAAGCGACGGCAGTGTTCGTGCGGCGGTCCATGGGTCGGGCGGGCCGCCCTCAAAGTCGGCAAACCTGGTCAGCGTCTTCCCTGCCGGCTCGATACCATCCACCCCGAACAGGCCCCTGGCCTGGGGCGCCAGTGACGCAAACGCCACGAAGCACACAGCGAGCAGCGCCCTGTCCACCGCAACGGCCGACCACCCACACCCACAAGCCCTGCACGACATGGCTGCCCGGTTCTTCGTTGCTGCCGCACCCTGGCGCGCGTGACCGGTGCTCCTGGGCTGAGGGTGCCCGGTCCGACGCAGGATGCAGGCTCTGCTCCGCTCCCACCCCCCACACTGACTGCGCTCGAGCCTATTGCCACACGTCACATTCGGGTTGACACCTGCGACCAGTAGGTCCGCTGCCAGCCAGCTGTGCCGACCACCGATCGGGTCGAGCTCGTTGATTCTGCTATCATGGCTGATTTGGCGGCCAGCCGCGCCGGCAAGCGGGCGCGAGGGGCCTCTGAAGACAGCCCGGCATCGCATGGGCCCGTTCCGAAAAAATATTCGGGCGTCGGAGACGAAAGCGGGGCCGGAAGGCCCACGGAGCAGGACGAAAGGCGCATGTTTGAGGATTTCACTGAGTCCCAGGCGGCCGAGGCCTTCGCGAGGCTGTTTGAGGTGGAGCCCAAGCGCGAGGAGATTTGCAAGAGGCGGCGGTGCTCGAGGGCGGATGCGGCCGTGATCACAGACAAAGAGCCGGGGCCACACGCCTCCAGGGCGATCAACCTCTCGGAAGGCTTCCTGAGGCAGGCAGGCAAGTGGGCGGCCAAGGGCTGGCTCTACGACCCTGGCAGGCGCCGCTTCGTCCCGCACGCCGCGGGCGTTGACCCCGAGCCGGAGTCGGCGTTCTTCCTGCACCGCCCGCTTCCCTGGCGGGCCGACGGGCCGGAGCGGGACGAGAGCGGCCTGCCGCCGGCGAGGCCGCTCGGCCTCCATATCCTCCACCCTGACACGCAGCGCCAGCCTGCCTCCATGAGGCTCCTGGAGCGGCACCTTGCGAGGCGCTTCGTCGGGGCGCGCGCACGCTCCGTCCACGTGGTGAGGGCGTCAGCCGCCGACACTGAGAGCCAGCGCAAGGTAACGGTGCGGCAGGTCGCCCGGACGCGCACCGTGCCGGAGCGCGACGAGTTTGAGGCCGCCGAGGCAGGGGCAGACGATGGGCCGGCGCCCGCCGCGCACGGACCAGCCGTGGCCGGCGCGCGCGCTGACGAGCCCACCGTGAGCGAGCGCATGTGCGGCGCCCCGCTGGGCCGCGGCGTGAACGAGGCCATCCGCGACGCCATCGCGGCGGGGGCGGACCTCATCGTGGTGGAGTGCGGGGACCCGTTCAGCCTGCGCGTGGCCGGCTCGGTGGAGGTGGACGACATCGTGCCCGTGTACCCCGTGGTCCTGGACACGGGCGCGATCGTCCTCACGCCGGCCCAGGCGGAGCAGCTGAACGGCGTGGACCCGGGCGCCGACACGCCGGCGGACGTCGTCAACTCGCTGCTCACCAGGGCCGGGTCCACCATCGGCGCCGTCCTGGTCCCGCCGGGGGTGCAGGCCCCGGCGCCGCCCAGGCACGCGGACACGGGCTGGCACGCGCACGGCCTGAGCTCGGTGCGCGACGGCCTGGAGAGCGACGGCCGCGTCACCCGCCTGCGCGCGTGCACCGGGCGCCACGCCGCCAGGGTTGGCCACGGCTGGCTGAGCCAGGACACCCACGCGGGCCTCCTCGCGGCGCTCCGGGCCGCCAAGCCCACGTGCGTGCTGGAGCTCGGCTCCTGGTACGGCAAGAGCACGAGGGCGATCCGGCGGGAGGCGCCGGGCGCCACCATCCTCGCGGTGGACTGGTACAAGAACAACGCCCGCCTGGACTGGCCCATGAAGAAGCTCGGCCCGGGCGACAAGCTGTTCCTGAACCACCCTCGGTTCGAGGCCTTCGCGGCCAACATGCTGGCCTGTGAGGCGCAGGTGGCGCGCGGTGCTGTGGCGGCGGGACGTGCCGGAGCGGGTTCGGCCTCATCGGCCGCCACGGCTGCCGCAGATGCCGCGGCAGCATCCGGCGCCGAGGACGCGGCCGACGACGAGGCCGCATCAGGCACCGAGGCCGCCCCCGACGGCCCAGCCGCCGCCCTGGGAGTGGGTGCGACGTACCTGGTGCAGGCCGACGCGCACGAGGCGGTGGAGATGCTCCGTGCGCTGGTGGCAGCGACCCCCGCGGTGGACACCCCCCAGGTGGTGTTCGTGGACTGCGAGAAGAAGACAGCCAAGCTGCGGTCACTACTGGCGGGCATCACGGCCGCCTTCCCCCAGGCCATCATCGTGGGCGACGACCTCGTCTACGGCTCTGTCCAGGCCGTCGTCGACGCCCTCCCCGCGGGGCGCTGCATCCCCCTGAGCGAGGCGTACGTCCTCGCGCCCGAGGGGTGGCCCGCCGCCCGCCGTGCCGGCCTCAAGGCTCTCATGGCAGACGCCAGGGAGGAGCTCCGGCCATCGGCGGAGCAGGACGCCTCGGCCGCGTTCGTCGCTCACTCGCAGCTGACCCAGCTCTTCGAGTGGCACGCTCCGCCCGCCGTCCTCCACGCGCCGCTGCCCTTCTCGATGGGGGGCACGCTGCTCCACGACCTGTGCCGCCGGCGAGATGCCAAGGCCCTTCGCGCCGTGTGGCCGAGGTTCGTGGAGGCCGCGGAGTCATGGCGGGCCCCCCTGGCCAACTCCGCCCAGCTGACCCCGTGGGACTACCTCGCGCACTTTCTGCAGTTTTTCACGTGAAGCAAAAGACGGTCCATCAGCATGAGCAAGGCGAGCAGAGGGTTCCGAAATGGCAACGCCTGCGCACTTATGGCATGCAAACACGCACATCCTGTACGCTGCTAGCAGGCCCAGGCTCAGGCGGGTGCGCTGATCCGGAAGCAGGATGGCCTGGGCCGTTCGGGGCGCGGTGCGCCTAGCGGCCGCAGCCCGGCCTTCGCGAAGCCTGCGCACGACGGCCGCCGTCCTCGCCGGGCATTCCAAGTGGGCGAACATCAAGCACAAGAAGGCACGGGCCGATGAGACCCGGATGAAGGCCTTCTCCAAGACGTCACGGCTGCTCACCGCCGCCACCAAGGTCGGCGGCCCGCTGCTGGAGGACAACCCGCGGCTCGCGGACATCGTGGCGTCGGCCAGGGCGATTAACATGCCTAAGGCCCTCATCGACGGGGCCATCAAGCGGGGAAGCGACCCGGACACCGATTCGATCGAGGAGCTTTGGTACGAGGGAACCGGGCCTGAAGGCTGCGCCATCGTCGTGCAGTGTTTCTCTGACAACAAGAACAGGACACGCGATCTGGTCCGCTCGGCCTTTACAAAGCAGGAGGGGTCGTTCGGGGCGACCGTCGGTTTCCTCTTCGAGGCGCGGGGCGAGGTTGTCGTGGTGGCCGAGCCCGAGCAGGAGGACGAGGTGCTGGCGGTGGGGATGGATGCGGGCGCCGACGACGTGGAGTGGGGCACCGCGATGGACGTCCGCGTGGACGAGGAGGTGAGCGCCGCCACGGTGATCGTCGACCCGGCCGACGCCGCGGCGGCCGAGGAGGCGTTCTGCCGCGCCGGTTGGCACGTGCTGTCCGCGGGGACCGGGCGGCACCCGTCCGCCATGGTGGAGATCCCCGAGGACAAGCGGAGCGCCGCGATGGCGCTGCTGGGTGCCATCGAGGAG
>Ga0306871_1000370_pt1 | contig 17469 bp, 7 predicted proteins | sample AntRauMeHopE1497_FD_190447 | JGI IMG/M metagenome (GOLD analysis project Ga0306871, IMG submission 190447) | Saline lake microbial communities from Rauer Islands, Antarctica - Metagenome Hop E1 #497 (v2) (version 2) | ecosystem: Environmental > Aquatic > Non-marine Saline and Alkaline > Saline ... | reverse complement strand
GTCAGCCACGGCACATCCGTACGTTTTTCGGAGCGGAGCTCCGGTTCGGCCTCGAGCTCCTCGGCCAGCGGCCTCAGTGCTGCCAAGTCCGGAGCTGGCGTCGTGAGCGTTGCGCAGCCGACACTGACCCAGGTGGTGCCTGCGATGCTGGTGGACGGCCCCCCGCGAGGCCCCGTGAGGCTTGAGGGCGCCACGTTTGGGCACTTCACGGCCCGTGACAGCAATTCGCAGCGGCCCGCCCCGGCGGGCACTGTGGCCTTTGATTTCCTGGGCCACGCGCCGCCGGCCCTCGCTGTCTGGTTTGGAGACCGGCCTTGCCTCCGCGTCCTTTGGATCAGCGAGTCCGCGGCCGTGTGCGAGTGCATCGCTCGCAGCAGGGCCTCTGACAGCAACGGCTGGTCACTGGTATCTTCTGGCCTGGCTCCAGCCGAGACGCGCAAACAGCAGCGCTCCGATGGAAGCCGTGATCATGCCCGGCTTACAGCCGCTCAATCCATCGTTGCCGGGGCCTACATGACAGAGGCGGTGCATGCAAGCACAGTGACGGGCACGCAGGTCCCGAGCTCTGGCTGGCCGATTGACGTCACTCGTGCTGACGAGGCTGCAGCCCCCGCAGGCACTGCGCTTCTTTACCGCCGTGGCAAGCCCACCAGCCCTGTCCGTTTCGAGCTGCTCAAGCCGCCGGGTGCCGGCCCCAAGCGAGCGAGTCTCGTGCGCCGAATCTCGCAGTCGTTCTTGCGCGCCCTCTTGGGTAGCTTGAAGGACAAGATTAAGCCGCCTCCGGAGCAACCGGCGCTGCCGAGCTGCCCGACGGCGTCCGCAGTTGCCGCGGCAGTGGCCGCCGCGAAGCGTCGCCCGGCACCCGGATTGGGAGCATCCCTCATCCAAGCCGGGTCCGCACAGGGAAAGCTTCGTCTGCGGCACGGGCATTCTGCCGCTGGGGCGTTCGATGCGGGGGCAGGGGCATGGAGCGTCTCGCCCGGGTGCACCGTCAGGGTACCGCAGATGGAAAGCATGTTCCAGACTCCGCTCGAACGCCTTGGGAGCGCCGCCCACGTCTCAGAGGGCTGCGGCTGCGAAAAGATGCTCCGATCAGCCAGGCTGGGCGTCGGCTTCGAGCAGGCTCTAGAGGGCAAGGACGTGAGCCCCCAATGTCGCGACTCCTTGAAGGAGTACGGGTGGGTAGTGGGGTGCTTTGACATGGCCAGGGCCACGGCACACGCTTGCGGGGAAGGAGCACTACCGCAGGGCAGCACACTGGACGCTGCTCAACTCGAGGATGCGACGGAGCAGCAACCTGACGCTGACCCAAGCGACGTCCTGGGATCGATCCGCCAAGAGGCGAGCACCGCCTTCCAAAGAAGTAACCTCGGTGTCATGGCAGACGCCATGTCGCTACTCGAGGAGCGGGCCTCGGCGAGGAGTGCCGTGTCAGCTCAGTGCCAGACGATGCGAGGCCTTCTGGCAAGGCGATGCAACACTGTTTTTCGGAAGCGTGCAGCGTCGCTTGGGTCCCTTGCGGGCAAGCCGACCCGGTCATCGGCTACAGCAGAAGTAGAGGCGGCCTCTACTGATGGCGCCGGTGCTGGCGAGAGGGCGGCCCGGTTCGCCTCGACCGCCGCGCGAGCGGAAGCAGCGGTGCAAGGGCTGCAGGGCCGGCCCGGGCAGGTGACAGTGCTTTCTGGCGTCCCGCCAGGCACAAGTGGGAGCTCTAACGCAACCAGGGCGCCGTTTGCCGCACCGACCACTTTGCAGATCTTGGCAGCTCCAGGATCATTCCGTGTGACCATCGATCGGCCCGACTCCGTCTGCTTCGCAGGGAGGCCACCCACCCCGCGGCTTGGAATGCCCATCGTGGTTCTGGCTGACGGGATCACTGCGGTCGCGTACGGCGGGCTGGGGGAGGTTGCTGGCAGCGCTACGAAGAGCGCTACCATCTCGGGGATTCCACGCATCGAGCAGTCCATGTTCAACCAGACGTACGTGCTTCGCCACATGACGGACGCTGAGGCGAGTGAGCACGGCTTTGGGAGGTTTGCGTGCGGAGAGGAGCAGTCCAGACAGATCAGGAGCCACCGAGTGCTGCCGGACGACGCATGAGGAGCTGACGGGTGAGAGCTGTTCGATTGAAAGACTACCGATCCACTGCTCCGTGCGCATCGACTGATTCAGAACGCCAGTGCTGCACTCAACTCCCAAACGACGCGGCGCTGCGGCAGCCCGCGCCTTCGTTGTACCACTCTCCCACAAGGGTGTTCAATAGTCACACCGTCCCACCCGTTGTCCAGGCCTCTGTTGTCAACAAGTCACGGCCGGCGGCCGTTGTTGTGGTTTGTTCGGGATGTTGCCCGAGGTGACTCGCGGCCGTCACCCTTTGTTCGCTTAGCGAGCTTCCTGCCGGCCGGTGGGCGGGGGCTCTTGTGCCTCCCACTGGTGCCGGGGCCAGTAGCAGCGGGAGCCGGCGGTGCGCCTGCCGCCTTGCCGTGCCGAGAGCGGGGCTGCGGCCCGGAGCTGGGATGCGGCGTCGCTTCTGACGTGCTCGCCTTCCCGTGGGACACGGGCGGGCCGGGAAGAGCCGACGGCGCGTGGGCCGTCGCTGCGCCGGCAGGCGAGCCACCTGTGGCCTTTGCCACGATGGCCGCAGCCTTGATCCCGCGTGCAGCGGCTGCCGGGGAGACGTGCTGCCTCGGGACCGCCGCCAGGCAGGCGGCGCACCAGCGCTTGCAGCAGCAGCAGCAGCTCCCTCGGCACGTGACGCATCCGACAAGCTGGCAGACGCACCAGAGGCGGCGCCTGCAGCAGCGGCGGCAGTAGCGCGGGAAGACGCACAAGCCGCACGCGTTGCAGCAGTTGCCCGCGCGCTGTCCCAGCCTGCCCAGCCCGCTGGACGTGTTGGGTTTGCCGTCCTTGTCAAGCTTGCCCGCCTGGCAGAACCTCGGGAGGCAGCTGCGCTCATCGAGCAGGTCCAGCAGCTCCGCCAGCGCCACCACGAGGATGTACAGGAATGGGGCAGCCAGCAGCACCAGCTGCGCCCACGTGACCCACGACGGCCCCTCCACCTGGGAGATGAAGTGGAGCTCCAGTCCGGCGGTCGCGACAACGACGGCGAGGGAGACGGCTGCGAACTTGTTGTCCATCGGCTCCTGGAACGGCGCCCGGGCGATCTGCCAGAAGAGCCAGCCCATGAAGTAGAGGAACAGGACGGCCTGCTTCACCGCCGGCTGCTGGGACAGGAGCACGAAGGCGAGCGTCGCGAGGCCGCGCCGGAGCAGCAGCACCGCGTATCCCGTCGACCGGAACTGGGCCCGGAACGGGATGAGAAGGCGCGCAGTGCCCCGGAAGTGGGGCGGGATCTTGTCCAGCCGCAGTGCCTGCATGGACGGATCGTCGTTGAGGATGTTGGCGCGCTTGGCCGCGATGGTGGCGTTGTTCCAGATGTCTCGCTTCAGCTCCGTCGTAGGGTCGATACGGCGGATCGACCGGGCGCCGGCCTGGAGCGCGAAGGCGGCCTTAGCCCCCGCCTTGCCGGCGGCGCCCTTGGCGGGCTTCTGGACGGCCCTGAAAGGGACCGTGCTGGCGACGTGTACCGTGCGGGGGCTGCTCCCGTCCGAGCCGACGTGCGAGGGGACGCCATCCTTGCTGCTGAGAGCCGCGCTCTCGACGCGGCCGGAGGCTTGAAGGCCGAGACTGAAGCCGGCCGCGCCGGCGCTGGCCACGTCGGTCATGTCCAGCGGCGCCGCTGCCGCCTTGGTGTCCGCATGCGCGTCGTCGTCGTCGTCGCCACCACCCTCCGCCTGCACCTCCTCCACCAGCTTCCGGAGCTGCTCCGCGGCGCCGCTCACCCGCCCGCTCATCATCGTCAGCGCCATGGCCCGGCGCAGCTTGTCCGGGTCGTTGAGGATGGAGCCGCGCCGGCCGCGGCCCGCGCGCGGCGGTTTCGCCGCCTCTGCCGGCGTCGTCCCGGACGTGTGCGCCCGCTGCATGCGGGGCCGCGCTCCCGCCGCTGCTGCCGCCGCTGGCCCGCCGCTGGCCGTGGACGCGTCGGACTGGAGCCGCTGCAGGTCGACGCCGGCGGCCGACGCCGTCAGCCGGGCCGGGAGGATCGTGCGCTGGCTCTTGGAATGGACGGAGAGGGTGTCTGGCGAGGCAGTGCCGCTGCCCCGGCCGCCGTCGGCGCTTCCCCGCTTGGGCATGTCGGTGTCCTCGCCCCACGCCTGCGACGGGGTGCGCGTGCCCATCCTCGTCACTGCCACGGCGGCGTTCATGGTCTTGCTCCGCCGCCGCACCTTGTCCAGGAGGGCGAAGGGAGGCTCCGAGCTGAAGTCCACGGCCACGAGCTCGCCCGACTGCGGGTCCAGGGCGGCCGCGATGGCCTTGCTGACCTTGGCCTTGCGGCCCTTGCGCTTCTTGGAGCGCCCCACCCCGGCCTCCGCGCCCTCCTGGAGCGCGATGTCCACCAGCCTCTGCGGCACCAGGTCCCAGTCGATGCCCCTCCCCACCCCCACGGCGGAGGAGCCCGGCCCGCCCTTGCCGTCGGCCGCGAAGGACGGGTGCACGAAGAAGGGCCCAGACGGGTCCTTCCCCGCCTCGCCGTGCACCCAGAAGTATCCGTTGGACACGTTGTCGAAGATCCAGCCGGAGTAGGCCGGGTCCACGCCCAGGGCGGACAGGCGCCGGCGACGTGCCTTGCGCTTGGGCCCGCCAGCGGCGGCAGCGGCGGCAGCGCCACCACCCGCCCCGTCACCCGCGCCGCCAACACCGCCGCTCGGCGCTGCCTCGTCGCCCTCGTCGCCCACGTTCACGACCGACGCCCTGGGCGCGCCAATGGCCGTCATCTCCATGCCCACGACCTCCGCGCGCATCCTGGACACCTGCTCCTGCCAGGCGATGCTCGCGCGGCGCTGCGTGCTGTCGGACCGGCTGCGGGCGTCGGGCGTGGGCTTCGTGGCCTCCGGCCCGCGCACGGCGTCGGCGCTGTCAGCATCGATGCCGACGGCCCCGTCGGCGATGACTTGCTGACCGGCGACGGACGCGCGCTGGATGCGCTTGCGGACGCGGCGGGCCCTGGACACGAAGATCTGCAGGGCGTCGGTGGCGGAGCGCGCGACTCGGGCGGCCATGTGCACGCTGTGGGCGGCGTTGTGAACGCCCATGGTGCGGAGCGTGGAGATGTTGGTCGCGTAGACGAGGAGTGGGACGCCGAAGAGCGTGGCGAAGGCCACGATGGCGGTGGAGGCGGCCATGATGGCGTACGGCGTGCCGTCGCAGCGGATGTCGGGCGCCGTGGCCACCACGGCGACGCCGTCGACGGAGCGGCAGGTGATGGCCTCCACCCCGACGCGCGAGAAGGCGGAGTACGCGATGGTGATGATGACCCAGAGCACCATCTGCAGCCGCCAGGCGCCCCAGGAGTACTTGCTCCCGCGGCCGCCGCACACGCAGCGGATGAAGAACATGTAGAGCCATGCGGTGGCGAGTACGGCGAGGAGGGTGACGGGGATGAAGAAGGTGGACACGAAGCGGAGCAGGGGCGGCATCGGCACGATGCACTCCCGGCTGAAGGGCGCCCCCGTCAGCTCCATGGTGGCCACGCCGAAGGAGATGGTGAACTCGAACTGCCGGGCGGGGCTGAAGACGAGCAGCGCGGAGTTCATGAAGTCGATGGCGATGGACAGCGACGCGCTCCTCGCGTCGTGGTTGCGCAGCAGCATGTAGAGCACGAACACTGAGCAGAGCCCGATGAAGGCGCCGACGGGGATCCACTGCACCCGCTCGCACCGCCCGCAGCCGTTGGCCTCGGACACCAGGACCTCGCCCCCCGGGCAGCTTCCGCACAGCAGGCCGGTGCGGCCGTTGTGGCACCGCGTCTGCGCCGCCTCCTCCCGCTCCTCCAGGGACAGCGCGGGGTTCCCTGGGTGGGAGCAGTTGCCGCGGATGCAGCAGGAGTAGGCGTTGCACTGGTACAGCGTCCGCATGTCGTCGGCCACCCAGTGCCCGAACCGGGCCGCCACGTGCGCGCCGCCCTCGCAGATGGCGGCGGCGGGGCAGGGCGAGCACGGTGCCCCGCGCACGAGGCTGAACGTCGTCTCGGGGCACTTGAAGCACTGCGCCAGCTGCGGGTTGCCCCCCGGCCCCTGCCGGAACTCCTCGCCGACCTGGCACGAGGACGCCTGCAGGTACGGCGCGCCCGAGGCCACGAAGACCTCGGTGTCCAGCTGCCCCGCGGTCAGCCCGGCCTCGGCCCAGGCCGCCGCGGACCGTGCGGCCGCCGCCGTGGCCGCGTTGCCCGCGTCCGCGAGGAACCGCGGCGCGAGGACGAAGCCGACGGCGCCCGAGCTGAGGCCGAACGTCACGGGCTGGGCCGCCGACGCCGACGTCTGCAGGGACCGCCGGCCCGACCAGCCGCCGTCGATCGGCTGAAGCTCGACCGCGGGGGACGCGGCGGCGTGACCCCACGGCCCCGGCGTGTCGAACTGGAGGCGCCGCGAGGGCGCGACGGCGCCGGTCTGGACGTCGTACCGCTGCTTGGCCACGAGCTGCACCACGCCGCTGACGCTCTTGCGCACGGAGCCGACGAGGAGGGCATCGGCGGCAGGGGTCCGGCCGCCGAGGGTCGCGCTCGCGGCGGCCAGGGCCGACGAGGACGACATGATAACGGCGATCCCGGCCTCGGCGAGGGCGACGGCCACGGCAGCGGCCTCGCCGGCGGGGAGCGCCGCGACGAGGGCCACCTTGGGCTTTGGCTGGAGCGCGGCGGCCAGGAGCGCCGCGGCTCTTGCCGCCTCGATGCTCGCCTGCGTGCCGTCCTGCGCCACACCCTCCGTGGTGCGCTCCGTCACGACGCAGGACGGGCAGACCTGCTGCACGCCGCTGGCGAAGCCCGAGAGGACGCGCCGCTCCGGCGTGGTCATGTCCCGGCCGTGCACCACGGCGATGGCCCGCTCGGCGATGGTGTCAGCCTGGCCGTCGCCGTCGAGGTCGCGGGCGGCGACGCGGGACCGCACGCCCCCCGTTGCGCCGGGCAGCACCACCGGCGCGCCGCTGGCGGCCAGGCACAGGGCCGCCGCCGCGGCCCCCGCGACGAAGGCCGGCTGGTCCTCGCTGAACCGCACGGTGACGAGGTTCGGCGGCTGGTCGACCGTGGACACGCCGTCGCGCAGAAGCAGGAAGGTGGCGTCGGGCTTGCGGGCGGCCATCTGCGCGGCGGCGGCCGCCGTCGCGCCGTCCTCCCCCGGCGACACGATGAGGTGGAAGCCCCTGTCCGCGAGGGACTCCAGCTCAACGAAGAGCTGGTCGACGTCCGACGCGGTGCTGACCGCGGCGGCAGAGCCCCGGATGAGGGGCCTGGACGCGGCGATGCGGAGCTGCTCGGCGTCGGAGTTGAAGTGGAGCAGCACGCGGGGGAGGGTGGCGGAGAGGTTGGACATCCCTGCGATGACGGCCGCGACGGAGGCCTCGGTGACGTTGAGCCGGAGGCGCCGGGCCATGCCGAGGCGGAAGGACACGGACAGGTCCGGCGCCGCGGCCAGCCTGCCGCTGCCGGGCCACCACCACGCGGCGCCGACGGGCAGCGGCACGGCCACGGCGCTCGAGTTGGCCCGCGGCCCCGCCATCGCCCCCGACGCCGAGTACAGGTCCGAGGCGCTCTCCGAGGGACTGCTGGAGCCGGCGGGGGCCGCGGAGGCCCCCGCCATGCGCCACCTCGCCACCTCCTCCCAGGTCGACGTCGGGCCCAGGACGCCCTCCGAGTCGCTCACAAGGGCCATGTCCAGCCCCGCCGACGGGCCGAGCACGGTGGGGGAGCTCGCGGCCCCGAGCGCGGACCACCGGGCCGGAACAAGGGGCGCGTCGGCGCCCAGTGCGGCCCTTCCGAGGGCGTCGGCGACGGCCGACCGGGACGGCCGCGACCCGGCGCCCGAGCAGGAGGCCGGCCCGCACGCGCGGCCCACGGCGGCCAGGGCCGCCTGCATGGCGTCGAACACGCCCACCCACGTCACCGACGTCGAGCGCGGCGACGTCGTCCCGGAGCGCACCGCGAAACCGCGAGACGACCAGGCGTCGAGGAGGCCGGCAACGGTGCCGTTGGTGGCCGCCGGGAGGCCGTCGCGCCACCAGGGGAGCGCCGACCAAGCGGAAGCCACCTCTGCCCGCCGGGCGAGGCCGGACGACGTCGTCGACGGCCGGGGGCAGAGCGCCAGCCGGCCGCGGACCGCCGCCGCGACGGAGTCGCGCACGGTGGCGTTGCTGGCCGCGCCCCGCGTCGCGGCGACGGGCCGTGCCTCGAGCCACATGCGGCCCTCGAGGCTGCCGGCCTGGGCTGCCGCCGCCATGACCGCCGCACCAGCGTCGGATCCGGCGGCGAGGAGGACCGCCTTGGTCAGTGGCTGCTCCTGCAGGCGCGCGAGCGCGGCCTCGACGGACGCAAGTGCCGCGAGCGCCGCAGCCGCGCTGTCAACAGGAGTTGCCGCGGGGAGCGACCGCTGGGCCACGGCCACAGTGGCCGACGAAGGAACGCCCGCAACAATCAGGTGTTGCACGAGGACCCACGGGGCGCTGTACGCAGCCAGTGGCAGCCAGAGGGCGACCTCAACGCCCGAGCCGCGCATCCTCCGCACCCCCGCGCCCACGGCCTCGGCGGCCGCTCGGCCGCCCTGGTCGTTTGAGAAGAGCACAGCCGCCTGGGAAGCGGAGAGAACCCTGAGGGCGTCCGCCACAGCGGCGCCGTGCACCACGGACGACGAACCCATCGCAAGGGTTTCCGCAGAACTCGAGTGGCCCACGCAAACGATCGGAAGGCTGAGATGGAACAAAGGTGGCGCAGCAGAAGGCAGAGGAGCATGGTGAGCCGCAGCCACATGACGCAGAAGCGCGCAGGCGGCCAGGGGAGGACGCTGCATGGCAAGGAGGAGGCCAGAGGCCAGTCGAAGCACGCCGCTCACCTTGTCGACGCAAAGCAGCCGGCGTCGGGGACCGCTACCACGGCCGCCACGACCGTGGGGTCGGACTCTAGCGCAGCGAGCGCCGCAGACACCGATGCACGAGACCCGTCCGTTGGAACGAGGCGGGTGCGGGCGCAAGTCACGCCTGGAAGCGTTGCGGCCGCAAACGCGGCGTCCCCCGCCGCCAGCGCGGCGGCTGTCGCCATGTCCATCGCATCCTCGAGCACAAGCGACGTGTTTGAGGCTCCGGCAGCCACGCGGACGACCACGGGCACCACAGAGCACCCGCGGCCGGTGGCGGCAAGAAGGCAAAGCAGGAGGACGGACGCGGCCCTCGCCCTCCGCTGGCAGCGGGGCAAGACCTCCGCGGCCATTGTACCGCGGCCCGTGAAGATCGAGGGCGTGCCCTGGCCCCGGTTCGTTGAAGGGGGGGCGCAGGAAGTGCGCGCTCGGCAGCGGAGGACGGGCGATGATGCAGGGAACCCTTGCCACCGTGAACGACTGCTTGCTTTGTGGCACGGCGGCTGGCCGATACCACCTGAACAGGTGACCACGACTCGTGAGCCGCCATGGTCGGTGCTACATCTCATTGTAGTCACCATACCGGGCACACATTGCAGGATTTGTGCGCACGGCGTGAGGTGGTGGGGGCAACCCTTTTCGTGACCGAGCGTGGTGCTGCGTCCCGTCGTTGCCTCGGTCGTTTCTCGCCACGGCACTCGCGCGCTGCTACTCGGGGTTCGTCTCCACCGTGATCATCTTGATGGCCTCGAGCGGCCGGTCCGTGGCCGAGGTGCGCACCCTCTCGATGGAGCGCACCACGTCCATGCCCCGCACGACTCGGCCGAACACCGAGTGCTTCCCGTCGAGGTGCGGCGTCGGCGCGACGGTGATGAAGAACTGGCTGCCGTTGGTGCCGGGCCCCGCGTTGGCCATGGAGACGATCCCGGGTGCGCTGTGCCTGAGCGCCGGGTGGAACTCGTCCTCAAAGGTCCCGCCCCAGAGGCTCTCGCCCCCCGTGCCGTTGCCCTTGGGGTCTCCCGTCTGCAGCATGAAGCCCTGGATCACGCGGTGGAATACCACGCCGTCGTAGTAGCCCTTGTCCGCGAGTCCGCAGAAGTTCTGCACCGTCCTCGGCACCAGCTTCGGGTAGAGCTCCACGATGACGTCACCCATGCTGGTGCGGATCGCGGCTCGCGTCGGGAGGCCGTCGCCGGACGCGGCGCCGCCCTCCTCGTCGTCGGCGTCCTCCGCAACGGCCTCGTTGAACACGTCGCGGTCGTCCGCGTCGGCCGCCTCGTCCTCCCCAGCCACCGCCTCGCCCGGCTCCCTCCTGGAGAAGAGGAAGAACCGCTTCGACCCGTAGGCCGCCGCCACGAGGGTCGGGTCCGGCCCTGCCGGCCCGCCGCCGGCGGCGGACCCCGCCACCCTGTGCCTCTTGTGCGCGGCGTGCACCCTCGGGGTCCCCTGGTAGAGAGCCAGCGACGTGAAGCGGCAGGACGACTCCACCCTGCCCAGCGTCGTCACCACGCGGTTCCCCTCGAGAGACACCAACTTGACCCCCGCGAGTGTCGGGTAGGCGACACAGCTCCCTGACTCGTCGAAAACCACGTTGCCAGGCTTCCCGGCGCCGTCCCCGGCAAGGCGGCCCTCCTTCTCCGCCCGCGCGTCGAAGTCCTTGCGCGTGATGCCGCCGAGCCGACCCGCCGCCAGCGCCGCCAGCTGCGCCTCCACCGACTCGTCGTACGCCCTGATCAGAGAGCCGGTGCGGGCGTCCAGGACGCGGACCACGCCGTCCGTGGACGTCGTCGCGAGCATTGACCCGTCGCCCGCCACCGCCACCGAAGTGACCGCCGCCCGCCTCTTGGCGATGTCAAGCAGAGCCGTCTGAGACCGCAGCCGGTACGTCACCGTGGGAGGCTTCGCCGGCGCGTACGGCGGCGCGGCGGACCACACCTCCAGCACGCCCCGGGCGTCCCCGCTGACGACGCAGCCCATGGGCTCGTTGAAGGCCATCGCCGTGACGGGAGCGCGGTGCAGCGAGCGCAGCCGCGCGACTAGGCGGGGGTTAACGGCCTCGGCCGGGGCCGCCGCCGCGTCGTCCCCCGCCTCCGCCGCCTTGGGCGCTGGCGCTGCGGGCCCCGCGCTCATCGTGATCTCCCCCTCCCTGCCCATGCCGTCGTCGCCGGCCTGCGCCGCGCCCGCCCCGGGGCGGGACTCGGGCGCGTCGGGGTTGAACACGAGGATGTCCGAGGACGCCGAGTCGGCCACCGCGATGCGATCGGGCTCCCGCCTCGAGGCCCGAAGCCAGGTGAGGCAGGACGGCACGCAGCCGACGTCAAGCACCCCCACCATGTCCAGGGCGCCCACGTCGATCACCTTCACCGACCGGTCGGCGCCGCCCGTGGCGAGCCGCAGGCCGTCGGGCGAGAGCGCCGCGGCCGTCACGCTGCCGCGGTGGGCCTTGAAGCCCTTCGCGTACTCCACCCCGGCCTCCAGCTTCACCCACAGCTTCACCACGCCGTCCGCCGAGCAGGTGACGATCATGTCGCTCTTGGCGCTCGCGAGAACGTGCGTGACCTGGGCCCGGTGCATGAATGACTTCTCGTACAGCTCGGCGCTCGGCAGGGCGTCGACCACGGCGCGGGGGACCGGAATCGCCGCCTTGCTCCTCTTCGCCGAGGCGCTCGCGCCGTCAGATGGCCCGCCGTCGGTGCCCTCGCCCGTGCCGTCGTCGTCGCTGGCCTCGGCGGGGCGCGGCCGTTTTCTCTCGGCGGCCGGCTTGGGCTTGGGCGGCTCGACCCCCAGCCCCTCGCACAGCTGGTTGATCTGCGGCGCACATAAATGAGGCCATCGGCGGTGGTTGGCGCGCCAGGCGTGCGAGCGTGCTGTCGCCGAGCGGCGGCTTGGCTCGCGGCCTCACCAGCGCCTCCCTGTCGCCCTCGGACGGAAGCCCATGCTCCTTGAGCGCGGCCCGGAGCTGGTCCGTGTCCAGGGCCGATAGCTCCGCCACCAGGTCCTCCATGGCGGGCCGCACCGTGCCACCGGCCGGCTGCGGGCCGTCGGGCCAGGCAGAGCCGCACGGAACAAAGGGGCGGCCCGTTCCGCCGGCACAGAGTGCTCGGAGCGGCAAAACCCGCCCGCACGGAGTGTTCTACCAATGCCAAAGGGAGGCAAGGCCGGCCGCAGCGGCGGCAAGAGCGGAGGAAGCAAGCGGAAGCCCAGCGGGCCGGCCGTGAGCGCAAAGGGGCAGCTCGGCAAGAGCATCTTCAAGCGCCGCAACAAGGATGCTATGGAGCGCGTCAGGCGGAGCAAGGAAGAGTGAGCTGGGCCGCCGCGCGATTCTGCTCCGGTCTGTCGGGGATGGAACGCCCTTCACATGCTGCGCTGCTCCGTTCTGCGGCGCCCCGCGTGCGACCTCGTGCTGGGCCAGCAGCCCATCTCGCGTTAGATGGGGTGGTCGGGCCAACGCCGGAAGCTGCAGCGCCTGCTTGGCGGCACCTTGCCCTTCCGTTTCCACAAGCCACGGCGTCACTTCCGCCCCACCACCCCTACCGCAGGACTGACATCGACGCCATGGGCCTGAGCTCAGCCGGCTCCAAGATGATCAGCGTGACCGACACGTCGACCGTGGAGGAGTTCATGGCCGCCGCCACGATGGCCGAGCGCTCCTTCGCGGCCGAGCGGCGCAGCTACGGCCAGCACGACGAGCTCGTGATGCTCGGCACGGACGGCGAGGTCGTGGCGATGGGCGCCGGCGCCGCGGCCGAGGCGGCCAAGCCCGACGTGACGGACGAGTCCGGCGTGATGCCGCTCCGCGTGCCCCGCCGCCCCGCGTGGGAGGAGGGCGTGTCGGCCAAGGACCTGCACCGCTCCGAGAACAAGGCCTTCCTGACGTGGAGGCGCGCGCTGGCGGAGCTGGAGGAGCAGCACACGTCGTCCGTGGCCTCAGGCGCGGGCGGCGAGATGGGGGGCGTGGCGGTGACGCCGTTTGAGAAGAACATTGAGATGTGGAGGCAGCTCTGGCGCGTGGTGGAGCGCTCCGACGTGGTGGTGCAGGTGGTTGACGCCCGCCAGCCGCTGCTGTACCGCTGCCCGGACCTGGAGGCGTACGCGCGCGAGATCAACCCGCTGAAGCAGACGATGATGCTGGTCAACAAGGCGGACTTCCTCTCCACGCGGCAGCGCCTCGAGTGGGGGCGCTTCCTGCGCAGCAAAAAAGTTCGCTTCGCCTTCTTCTCGGCCCACGCCGAGCTCAAGAAGCTCGAGGATGAAGCCAGGCACGCCTCCCGCGTCGGGATGGGCGTCTTCGTCGCGCTGGAGGAAGGGGCGGACCTCCGCGAGGGCGCCGACAGCGACGGCGCGTCCGACCGCGGCTTCGGTTCGGACGACGACATCGAGGAGGACGACCCCGACGACGACGGCGACGAGCAGGAGCAGGCCGACGCCGCGGCTGCCAGCGGCGGCGGCGATGCCGCGGCCGGCACCGGGACCCCGGCGGGGGAGGACGACGAGGCCGAGGCGATTGGGGCCTTTGTGGGCGGGGGCCGCCGCCTCAGCATCGGCAGCACGGGCAGCGCCGCCGAGGCGGTGAGGGCGGCCAAGGCTGCCATCGCCCTCGAGGCCTCCCTGGCCGAGGCTGCGGCCGCGGCCGAGGCCGCCGAGGCGGAGGAGCTGGACATCGCGGAGGAGCTGGGCATCGACGAGGGCCTGCGCCTGGCGTGCCGCGTGCACGACCGCGAGGGCCTGCTGGAGATGCTCCGCGACGAGTTCGGGTACCTGCGGGCGCACGTGACGGCGGGCATGATGACGGAGAAGGCGGCGTCGAGGCTGCAGGAGGAGGCGGACCGCGCGAGGCGGCGCATCGAGGAGACGGAGGCGGCCGAGGCGGCGGCAGATGAGTACGGCGGCTTCTCGTCCGAGGCCATGGGTGCCGGCCCCGAGGAGGACGACGACGCCGCGACCGCGGCGGCGGCCTCGGCGTCGTCGGTGGCGGACTCGTCGGAGCCCAGGCGGCGCGTGGGCTTCGCGCTGCCCGGCGGCCCGGACGCGCAGGAGGCCGAGACGGCCAAGGAGGGCGTCAGGTGGGCCCCCGACGTGAGCGACACGGCGGCGGCCTCGGCGGCCCTGGCAGAGCTGGAGGGGCGCAAGCTCATCGTCGGCACGGTGGGGTACCCCAACGTGGGCAAGAGCTCCGTGATCAACGCCCTCCTCGGCGTCACCGCGTCCTCGCACAGGCAGAAGCGCGCCGGCGTGGGCGCCACGCCGGGCAAGACCAAGCACTTCCAGACCCTCAAGCTCAGCGACGACATGACGCTGTGCGACTGCCCGGGCCTCGTCTTCCCGTCCTTCGTCTCCAACCGCGCCGAGATGGTGGTGGCCGGCGTCCTCCCCGTGGACGAGATGAGGCAGCACTACCCCCCCGTCACGCTGGTGTGCCAGCGCATCCCCCGCCTGGTGCTCGAGCGCAAGTACGGCATCAAGATCGCCCTCCCCGGCATGGCCGACGACCCCACCCGCCCGCCGCACGCCCGGGAGCTCCTCGACTCCCTCTGCCACATGCGCGGCTACATGGCCTCCACCCACGCGGGCCCCGACCACCCCCGCGGCTCCCGCCTCGTCCTCAAGGAGTTCCTCGCCGGCGACCTCCTCTACGTCCACGCCCCGCCCGACCTCCGCGGCGTGCGTCGCTCCGTCTTCCTGGACGACACCACGGCCGACCGACGCATCACGCTGGCCGCGGACGAGCCCCTGAGCGCCGCGGACATGGCCGTCAAGGCGTCCGAGCGGTCCTCGGGCGGCATCGGCTGGTCCGACAACGTCCTCAAGCCCTCGGCCGCGGCCCTGGGCGCCGAGGCAGACGACCCCGAAGTGGGTGTGGACCACCTGACGCAGAGCGTGATGGCGGCGTTCGAGGCGGAGAAGGCAGCCGACGCCCGCAGGCTGGCGGCCGCCATCAGGGAAGGCTCGGCGGTGGCAGCGGCGGCGGCGGGTGCCGGGGCCGGAGACGACGACGAGGAGGCTGCCTTTGCCGAGGCTGCCGCCGAGACTCGCGCCAGGGGTCTCGCAGCGTCGGCGGTGTCCGCGGCGGGTGCGAGCCGCGAGGAAGGCCGCACCCGCAAGTCGGTCAAGGGTCCGCGCAAGCCCCGCCGCGCGCGCAAGGGGCAGCGCGACCCCGATCCGTACGGCACGCAGCTGACGGAGGAGGAGATGCTCGTCGGGATCGTCAACGACAGCAGGCGCGGCCGCCAGCTCGGCACCGGCGTCGACGTGCGGGTCATGGGCGGATCATCAGCGACGCCCGACGGCGTCGGCATCGGGTCTAGCTTCACGCGAGTGCAGCGTCCGTTCCCGGCCCACGCAGACCAGGGCGGGCCGCTATGAGTGCGGCTCCTGCGGCAGGTGCTTGGTGTGTGTGCAGTGCGCGAACCGGCCACTCGGAATCTGCAATGCGGCGGACTGCGCCGATAAGCAAGCGTACATCGAGCGCAGCAGCGCCGCCCCCCGGCACCTTGCAGCCCACCCCTTCGTGTTCAGATGTTGTCGTGCGCTGCCCCTGAACATCGCGCCGTTGTTGAGGCAGGCCCGGGGGGTTTCCGATATACAGCGCTGGTTCCTCGTTCAAGGGCAGCTCGTGCAGCAGAGCTGCAGCGGCAGGGCTGAAACCGCTGAAAGCATTTTCCATCACTTGCCAAGCGGGACGAGAAGGAAGGCCCGAGATGTCAGATGTGAGCCCACGTGTGCAGTAGCAGGAGAAGGGAGCCTACCTTGCCAGCGAGAATGCGTCGCCGAGGTGGTGCGCCAAGGATCACGGCTTGCGCATTTTCGCAGTCTGACGAACCGGAAGCCAAGCGCTCTCGCCGCATGCGAGCATACCTCACCCAGAATCGGGCCAAAAAGCCGGCTAGGGACCCTGGAGGAGCGGCAGCCGCTCGCAGGCACGAAGCGGCAGCCACGAAGCCGAGGCTCATCGAGCGGAGGCGCAAAAAGCCAGCAGGAGTGGCAGCCAAGCCCAATGACCCTCGGAATAAGCTCCTGGCAGCTCTCTCTGGCAGCTTAGCCGCAACAGGTATAGCGCAGGGACTTGCAATTGTCGCCGTGGATCTCGGGACAACGCGCAGCAGCTAAGGTTGTCCTGGAAGTCCGGAGATGATACCAGGTTGTTTAGCACGAAACTGCCAGCGCTGCGTAAGGGTTTCGACCACTGGCTTATAAGCCACGCGCGATGCTGGCGCGGCGCTCGAAACCATACTCAAGCAGCCGGTTTACGACGCCGCTGGTCAAATGGCGACGTGGCCCCCCCGCTGACCTTGCGACCGATCACTTACCCTGAGGGAGCGTCCGATGTGCTGAGCAAAGGTTCCCGCACGAGCAACCCACTTCGGTGTGAGAGATACCCTTTGAGCTATTCGGAATCTTTGCCGCGTGGACGGCTCTCCTATTCCGTTTGTTCTTGCCGCGCCTTCCCAAACCGGGTTGCATCGTTTCCTCGTCGCATCACTCACCATTCGCGGGGGATGATGATTTCGCTGGTCATAGGCTGCGCCATAAGGCAGCGCTCGGAATCCCCGAAGCCGAGCTTAAATCCGTTGCCAGAGCCGGCGGCGTGGTGAAGTGAGCCTTCTTTCACCGCTGGGTCGCTACTCGCCGAATTGGTAGCGATTGTCCAGGCCATGGAGCGCCATTCCACACCACAATTGCTGTGAGCGTGTACAGACGGCATGAACGGCGCGGCTTTGGGGAGCTTTCCGTTGCGCGTGCCGTACAAGAGGCATGCCGCTTCCTCAGCCGTGCCCATCGGCACCACTCGGCGCGCTGGTACCTGCTGCGCCGGCCGTCACAGGCGGTGCCGCCTCCCCCGCGAGGGCCGCTGTAGCGCTTGCCCGCGACAGCATGCTTCCGCCCTGCTCCCTCGTCATCACGCCTCTGGCCTTGGCGTCCGCGATCTCCCGCAGGGCAGCCACCTCGCTGTGGAGGCTGTCGCTCGCAGCCTCTGCCCCACCACCCTCCGGCGTGCTGCCGGAGCTGCTGGCAATCTGGTCAGCGAGCTGCGCCGCCGAGGCCGCGAGCTGCAGCAGCGTCAGCCTAGCCCCCGCTCGCGCCTCTGTGTACCCCAGGCGGCGAAGCAGGAGGCCTCTGCCCCTAGCCCCGACCATCTGCCTCGGCAGCAGGGGGCGGATCACCCCCGCAGCCCACGACCCGTCCGCCCCGGGTCCAGCCTCGGCCGGCTGCGTGGCCGGTGCCGAGGTCACCGACCGCTCCAGCGCCGCCGCGCTCGGTGTCCCGCCCCCGCCGATGCCCGCCCCTTCCGCAGCCCTGGCCATGAGCGAGCGGGTGGTGCCCCACAGCTGCGCCCGGGCGAGGAGCACCGTGGTGTCCTCTGCCGCCGTGGCGCTCGGCTTCGGCGGCCCTGCCGGCTCCGGCGACGACCCTGGCTCGCTCCCGTCGTCTGCTGCGGAGCCCGAAGCCGCCGCCGCCGCCGCCCCGTCGGCCGAGTCTGACGCCCCGGCTCTGGACGGTGGTGCCGCGG
>Ga0306871_1000369_pt1 | contig 17514 bp, 15 predicted proteins | sample AntRauMeHopE1497_FD_190447 | JGI IMG/M metagenome (GOLD analysis project Ga0306871, IMG submission 190447) | Saline lake microbial communities from Rauer Islands, Antarctica - Metagenome Hop E1 #497 (v2) (version 2) | ecosystem: Environmental > Aquatic > Non-marine Saline and Alkaline > Saline ... | reverse complement strand
GCCGGGTCGCTGATTGCGAGAGAATTGTCGCGCTGAACCTGCGCAGTCACCTCCGTGTTGACGGCCGGCAGCGCGAGAGCGTCGCGGGGCGCCTGAGTCGAGGTGATGACAATGGCGGCAATCACCCCGATAAAGCCCACCGCCACAGCAACAGCGATCAGCTGCGCGGTGCGCGGTGACATCGTCTTCTTAGACGGTGACTTCTTGGACGACTTCGTATTGCCGGCGGGCGGGGGTGTGGGTCGATTTCTAGCCATTCCATCATCTTCGCAGACTCACCATGGCGGCGTTAGGGCGAGGGACGCCGGATAGACCTTGCTCCCAGCATCCGGACGTAATCTAAGAACACTATGGAAAACCTCGTCGCGCTCTCGATTGTTGCCGTGTATTCAGCCATGGGCGTGTACACACTCGCGTTCATCCTTTTCACGCTCGACCTGGCCACGCGTAGCGCTAAGGCTCCCGCGAAAGCCGGCATGGTTAAGACGGCCGCCACAGCCACTGCCACTGCCTCAGCCACCGCCTCTGCCTCTGCCTCTGCCTCTGCCTCTGCCTCTGGAGGGGAAGCCTCTGAAGCCGGCGGTGGCGTGACAACCCTGACGCGTACGACCGTCGCCACGCCCGAAACCGTGACACGGTCAGGCGCAACCCGCTATCAGCGCGTCGCCCTCGCCCTAGCCGCGCTTGGCTGGGTACTTCACCTTGGCGCCACCGTTTTTCGCGGAATTGCCGCCGAACGAATGCCGCTGGCCAACATGTTCGAATTCGGCCTCACCGCCACTGCCACCGGCATGGGAGTCTTCTTGCTGGCGATGTTCTGGAAAGACCTAGGGTTCCTCGGCACATACATCACAGGTATGACCGTGCTTGCGCTGGGTATTGTCACCGTCAACTTTTACGTCGACATCGTGCCGCTGCCCCCCGCACTGCAGTCGGCGTGGCTCGTTATTCACGTCTTCGTTGCCTCACTTGCGACCGGCTTCTTCGCCATCGGTGCGGGGCTATCAGTCATGCAACTTATGCGGACTCAGCGCGAAGTGCGAAAAGTTGAAGGGCTGCGGTTTCTCGACACACTGCCCGGCGCTGCAACCCTCGAATCGCTCGCCTACCGCATCAACGTCGTCGGATTCGTCTTCTGGACTTTCACCCTCATCGCCGGCGCCATCTGGGCCGAACGTGCCTGGGGTCGCTACTGGGGCTGGGACACCAAAGAAGTCTGGACCTTCATCATCTGGACCCTCTTCGCCGGCTACATTCACGCGCGAGCGACACGCGGATGGCGCGGAGACCGATCAGCATGGTTGGCCATCGTCGGATTCTCCGCTGTCATCTTCAACTACACAGTCGTCAACCTGTTCTTCAAAGGCCTGCACTCGTACTCAGGGCTGTAAAGCCGGCTCAAGTTCTCAGTTTTTCAGGTGCTCAACGGCTCAGCGGCTGGCCGACTGCGAGACGAGCGTGGCGTGGCAGCGTTCGAGCCGTTGCCGCCACCATTGCTGGCGCGGCTCGGGCGCGGTCAGCCTGCGCAGGGCATCCACGTCGACAACGACCGTTCGCGCCGCAATCATGCCGTCAACGGGCATTAATGATGGTGAGACCACATCGTCGGCAAGCAAGGCCGCGGTGCCGAGCCCGCAGTCGAATGGCAGATCGGTGAACCGGGCCGCGAGCTGCGCGCCCATCGCTAAACCCACACTCGTATCAAGCGCGCTCGAGACCACGGCGGGCAGCCCCGACTCAGCCACGATCGCCAAGGCGCGGTCGATCCCGCCCAGCGGCGCCACCTTAATCACCAGCAGGTCGGCGGCGCCCGCGCGCGCGACAGCCAACGGATCAGCCGCCCTGCGCACGCTTTCGTCGGCCGCCACCAACACGTCAATGCGGTGAATGCGTCGCCGCAACTCGGCAAGCTCGGGAATAGTCGCGCACGGTTGCTCGACATACTCCAGATCGAACTGCTCAAGAACGCGTACGGCGTGCTCTGCCTCATCGAGCGTCCAGGCGCCATTCGCGTCGAGACGAATGCGCCCGGCCGGCCCCAAAAGTCGCCGCGTTTCGCGCACTCGCGCCACATCGTCGGCAAGTGTTTCGCCGCGCTCGGCGACCTTAATCTTCACGGTGCGGCACTCGCCGAAACGGCTGAGTACGGCGGCTATCTGGCCGATTGGCACCGCCGGCAGGGTCGCGTTGACGGGGATGTTCTCACGCAGTACCGGCGCGCTCGACGAGCGCCAGCCAAAGTCAAGGGCTGCAGCCAGCCACGGCGCGCTCTCGGCATCGTCGTATTCGACGAAAGGCGCGAACTCGCTCCATCCGGCTGGGCCGTTGAGAAGCGCGGCCTCGCGGCGTTCGACGCCGCGAAACCGCGTCACCAGCGGCACGCTCACTATGTGGGCGCGGGTGAGAACGTCGTCGAGCTCGGGTAAGGCATCCCTGGCATCAGTCACCCACCCAGTCTGCCGGGTCTTGTTCGCAACTCAGGCTGTGCGGCCAAAAGTGATCGGTTGCCACCCCACATTGGTTTGCTCAGCCTGAGTTGCGAACCGGCGGAGTGGCGAGCCAACCGAGCCGCAAACCGGCGGAGTCGCCAGCTAGCCGAGCCGCAAACCGGGCGGGGCCGCAAACCGGGCGGAGTCGCGATCCAGCCGAGCCGCAAACCGGGCGGGGCCGCAAACCGGCGGCCCGCGTAGGCTGGGCGCATGGCCGAGTCGTTTGTTTCCGAGAACTTTGATGAGTCTCGCTGGGTGGCGGCACCGGGGTTCGACGACCTGACTGACCTCACCTATCACCACGACACATCGGGGCGTATCGCCCGCATTGCTTTCGATCGGCCCGAGGTGCGTAACGCCTTTCGGCCTTACACGGTCGACGAGCTGTACCGCGCCCTCGACGATGCGCGGCAAAACTCCCGAATCGGCGTGGTGTTGCTGACAGGCAACGGCCCCAGTGAGAAAGACGGCGGGCGGGCGTTTTGTTCGGGTGGCGACCAGCGCGTCCGAGGGCGTAACGGGTACCAGTACGCCGAAGGTGAGACGGCTGAGACCGTCACCCCCGGCGCGGCCAGCAGGTTACACATTCTCGAAGTGCAGCGACTGATTCGCTTTATGCCGAAAGTGGTCATCGCAGTGGTGCCCGGATGGGCTGCCGGCGGCGGGCATTCACTGCACGTCGTGTGTGACCTCACGATTGCGAGCGCTGAGCACGCGCGCTTCAAACAGACGGATGCTGACGTCGGGTCATTCGACGCCGGATACGGCAGCGCCTACCTGGCGAAGCAGGTCGGCCAAAAAGTGGCTCGCGAGATTTTCTTTCTTGCCCGCGAGTACGGCGCCCAGCGCGCTTACGAAATGGGAACAGTCAACGCCGTCGTGCCGCACGCTGAACTTGAGGCAACCGCCGTCGACTGGGCCGAAACGATTCTCACCAAAAGCCCGACGGCCATCCGAATGCTGAAATACGCTATGAACCTCACCGATGACGGGATGGTCGGGCAGCAGCTTTTTGCCGGCGAGGCCACCCGGCTCGCCTACGGCACCGATGAAGCCTTGGAAGGCCGCGACGCTTTTCTCCAGAAGCGCGAGCCCGACTGGTCGCCCTTCCCCTGGCAGTACTGAGCAGGGTTACTGCGCGGCTCGCTGCGCACTCGGCCGGGCTTTTGCCCTGCGCATCCCTTGCCCTCGCTCTTACCCCGCGCGTCCACCTCCGTCCACCTCCGTCCACCTCCGTCCACCTCCGCCCACCTCGATCAGCCTGAACGCCCTCTGTGTGCTGCGTGCACCTCGCGCATCGATCGGTCGCCTGTTGGTGGAGTTCTGGCCCAAGCGTCCAACGAGAGACCGATCGGTGTCGCGGATGCCCTTCGCGAGCTCTCACGTGCTCGAGTGCCCCGCTCGCACATCCGTCGGTCCCGCACTCAGGTGAGCTCACCCATGAGCCGCCCCGCCGCACGCCCGCTGTCGTCACAAACCGTCGCTCATCTAGCTGCGATCGACGATTTGTGACGACAGCGTGAGGGGGGACACCCTTCTGACGTCGTGGATGTGCTCCCGCGCATCCCGCGCACTGAGCGCACCCCGGCACGTCTACGCCCTCCGCGCGGGCGAAGTGCAGCCGCGCGGGGGTACCGTTGGGGTGTGACCCGCCCGCTCGCCGTCGTTGACACCGCTGACCCCCTCGCCTGTCTGATTGCTCTGCGCGCGGCGCTCGCCGGAGAGGGCCCCGCCGTGCTGTTTCGTGGCGGAGGGGTGAACCCCGTGCAGACCGCACCGCTCACGGTCGAGAAGCACATCGCGCTCGTAGTTGAAACGAGCGGTACGACGGGGCGTCCCAAACGCGTTGCTCTCAGCGCCGACGCAGTGCTCGCAAGCGCTGCGGCAACCGAGGGCGCACTCGGAGGCCCCGGCCAGTGGTTACTCGCCCTTCCTGTGCAGTACATCGCTGGCAGCAACGTGTTGGCGCGGTCCCTCGTGGCCGGCACGACGCCGGTGTTGGTGCCGCCGGGCGGCTTGACCAGCGCGCGTGTGCGCGAGGCAGTCGCGGCGATGGATAATCCGGTGAAGTACACGGCGCTCGTTCCGGCCCAGCTGAGTCGCCTGGTCGACGAGGCGGAGGCGGAGGCCGAGACAAAAGCGGAGGCCCAGACAAAAGCCGAGGCGGAGGCGAACGCTGGAGAGGAGGCCCAGGCGAACGCCGGAGAGAAGCTCCAGGCGAATCCCGAGGCAAACACGGGGGCTGAAACCGGCGGCGACCTGCAAAGTGCGTTGGCAGGGTTTGCGCGCATTCTGGTGGGCGGTCAATCCACCCCCGCTTCCCTGATTGAGCGTGCGACGGCTCTCGGCTGGAACGTCACCCGCACTTACGGTTCGAGCGAAACGTGTGGGGGTGTCGTGTACGACGGCATACCTGTGGGGCAAGCCGCGGTGCGCATCGTCGACGGTCGTATCGAGTTGGGTGGGCCGACGCTGGCCGATTATTACCTCAGTGATCCGGAGCGCACTGAACGCACCTTTGTCGAACACGATGGTTCGCGGTGGTACCGCACTGATGACGCGGGCGAGTTCGTCGACGGGGTGCTTCGCGTTCTTGGCCGCCTCGACGACACGATCGTGACCGGGGGGCTGAAGGTTCGCTTGGGCGAGGTTGAGCGCATCGTGCGCGAGCAGCCCGGACTCAGCGATGCCGTTGTTGTCGCCGGCTACCACCCTGAATGGGGCGACGTGCCCGTGGTTGTGACGACCGCGCGGCCTGCTCTTGATGAGGTGCGCCGTGCGGTGGGCGCTGTGCTGACGCCTGAGTCGCGCCCGCACCGAATTATCACGGTGGATGCTGTGCCCACCCTGCCCAGCGGCAAGCCTGATCGGCTCGCGGCGGCGCGTCTTGCAAGTGCTGATCGCTAAACTCACCGACGTGGCCACGACGAAAACTTCGCGCTCTACTTCTCCTCGCCCAGCGACCGCCCGCGATTGGATCGCTGGCGCGCGCCTTCGCACTCTGAGCCTGGCGGTTGGGCCGGTGGCCTTGGGTTCCGCGGTGGCGTATTACACGCTTGGCTACAACCTGGCGCTTGCCCTTTTGTGTCTCGCGGTGGCGGTTTTTCTGCAGGTGGGCGTCAACTATGCCAATGACTACTCCGATGGCGTGCGCGGCACAGACGCGCTACGGGTGGGCCCCAGTCGATTGACCGGGTCAGGAGCTGCTGCACCGCGCACCGTTCTGACGGTCGCTGTCGTCTTCTTTGGCTTGGGCGCGGCATCTGGGCTCGCCATTGTTCTTCTGACTGGCCTATGGTGGCTCATCGCATTAGGGTTCATCGCCCTCGTCGCGGCCTGGTTTTACACCGGAGGAAAGCTGCCCTACGGGTATCTGGGCTTCGGCGAGCTGGTGGCTTTCGTGTTCTTCGGGCTCGTGGCGACGGTCGGCAGCACCTTTGTGCAGATCGAGCGGGTGCCCCTCGAATCGGTACTCGGTGGTGTTATTACCGGCTTGTTTGCTGCGGCTATCATGCTTGTCAACAACATCCGCGATCGTGAACAGGATGCCCTGGTCGGCAAGAAGACCCTTGCGGTGCGCTTGGGCGATCGTCTGGCCCGCGTTCTTTTCGTGGTGCTGCTGGTGAGCGCTTACGCCGTGCTGGTTCCGTTTGCCTTGCTTTTTGCGGGCGCTCCGCTGGTGTACTTCACGGTGCTGATTTCAGCCCCTGTGGCACTGATCGTGCTCGCGGCGACCACGCCTAACGAGCTGATTCTGGCTCTGAAATTGTCATCGTTGGCCGCACTGTTGACCGGGTTGGGGCTCGCGGCGGCGATTGCTTTCTAGGGGCGGGTTTCGCCGGCGGTTGTGCCGTCAGCGTTCGAGTCTTCTGCGGCACCGTTTTCATAAGTGTCGTCTTCATGAGTGCCGTCTTCAGCAACGGCATCGGTGTCAACCGCGGGCTGAGTTCGCCGGGAGTGCACATCGAGGGCCACAGCATCCCGCAGGGAGGCGAAGAAAATGTACGAAACTGTCATGGCGATGATGCTGGCTACGACCGCCGCCAACCACCACCACATGCCGGCGCCGAGTAGCAGACCCAGGGTGAGCGCGAAGAGTCCTAAACGAACAACTGAGTATTTGATCCACGGGCTCACAATGTTCAGTCTACGAGTGGCTTCTCGGTGCCCGCTCAGAACGTGCGGCGTAGACTCGAATCATGCCTAGGGTCGTGATTGTGCTCGGAGTGGCTGCCATAGCGTTTTGGGTTTACACGCTGGTAGACGTGCTGCTGACTGACCGCGCCCGCGTGCGCGCGTTCCCTAAGCCGGTGTGGGCGGTGGGCGTCGTCCTTTTGCCAATTATCGGCGGTCTGCTGTGGCTCGTGGTGGGCAAAGCGCGCCGCGGGGGCAAGATTGCTCAACCGGTTGCGCCCGACGACGACCCCGCTTTTCTCAGCACGCTGTCGCGCGATGAGGTAATCAAGAGGGCTGAGCAAGATGAACGCCTTCGGCGTCTTGAGCAAGAACTCGCCGACCTCGACGATGACCCCGCCGCCGACCCCGAACGCTGAGCCCGCGCTGTCGCCCGCCACTGTCGCCGCCACGGCGCTACTGGAGGGACTGGTGCGAGCTGGAGTGGTCGATATTGTTGTGAGCCCGGGTGCTCGATCCCAGGCGTTGGCGCTCGCCGCAGCCGCTTTCGCCCGCACCGGTCAGTTGGCGTTGCACGTGCGAGTGGATGAGCGCGTCGCCGGGTTCACGGCGCTCGGCCTCGCTGTCGAAAGCGGCCGCCCGGTCGCCATAGTCTGCACTTCGGGTACCGCGGTCGCTAACCTGCATCCCGCCGTGCTTGAAGCGCACCATTCGGGGGTGCCGCTCATTGTGTTGTCAGCTGATCGGCCCGTTGAGTTGCGGGGTATCGGTTCAAATCAGACCACGGTTCAGCCGGGTATTTTCAGCACGACGGTGCGGGCAGAATGGGATGTCGCTGCCCCCGTTGGCGCGGCGGATGAGGCGGCGAACGCGAGAGAATTGGGTGCCGCCGCTGTGCGCGCGAGCGTTGACGGGCCAGTGCACCTGAACCTCGCGTACCGTGAACCGCTCAGTGGTGTAGCCCGCGAACCACTCAATGGCTTAGCTGTTGGGCCGGATGGCGTGAGCGCTGCTTCCGAACCGGCATCGACCTCGGCATCTGCAGCCGCAGCCGCACCGGCACCTGCACCCGCCCTTGAACGCCCGCCAACCCGTTCAGGCGATGGCCCCGTGATCGTCGACCTGCAGCCAGATGACTGCACCGTTGTCATCGCCGGGCACGGAGCTGGCCCGCACGCCGAGGCGTTGGCCGTTGCGCTCGGGGCTCCGCTTATTGCCGAGGTGTCTAGTGGCGCGCGCTTTGGGCGCCACGCGGTCGTCGCCTACCGCGATGTGTTGCGCGGCCCACACGGCGAGGCCGTCGCCCGCGCCATCGTGTTCGGCCACCCCACGCTCAGCCGCGAAGTGCCGCAACTTCTTGAACGCGGTGATGTCGAGGTCATCATCGTGCGCACTCCCGGCGTCGAGCCCTACAACCCCGGCAGGCGTGGTCGGGTCGTCGATGAGGTGCGGGCGATCGGCACCCCCGACCCGGCAGTCGTGAGGCGCTGGGTGGGCGGTTGGGTGAGTATGTCGCGCGCCGTGCTGGAGTCGCAGGCTCCGGCTGATCCTGCTCCCGATCTGTCTCTCGCCGTGTCAGAGAACAGCGGGGTTCGCGCCGCTTTTGCTAAAGCTGAATTGGCCGTGATGCGTGCCGCCATTGACCGCCGGATGCTCACTCGGGCCCTGTGGGCGTCGACCTGGCCCCACGATCGTTTGGTGCTGGCAGCGTCGCGCCTGATTCGGGTCGCCGACGCCATCGTGCCCGGCAAGGCGATCACCGTGCACGCTAACCGCGGCTTAGCTGGCATCGACGGAACAGTGGCGACGGCGACGGGCATCGCTCTGGCTGTGACCGCAAGTTCGCTTCAGGCGGGCACCACGCGAGTGCTGCTCGGTGACCTGGCCCTGGTGCACGATGCCGGAGCCCTGCTGGTTGTGCTACCCGACGATGTGCGTCTGCACGTGTTTGTCGGCAATGACGGCGGCGGCACGATCTTTGACGACCTTGAGGTCGCGCAAACCGCTAACGCAGATGATTTCACCACCGTGATGCGCACACCCCTCCACACTGATTTCGCGGCGCTTGCAGCAGCCGGCGGGTGGGCCTATCGCCGCGCCACAACCCGAGCCGAACTGGACGACGCCCTCACCGCACCCGAGCCACTGCTGCTGGTCGAGGTGCCGCTCGACGCGTGATCAGCCTTACCGCAGGGCGTCGGCGATGGGACGAAACTTCATGCGCGTCTCTGCCAGCTCCGACTGCGGGTCAGAGTTTGCCACGATGCCCGCACCGGCGTAAGCGGTCACTAAGCCGTCGTTGTCGATGCGCGCGCAGCGCAGGGCAATGACCCATTCACCGTCGCCATCTTGATCGATCCAGCCGACCGGGCCAGCGTACAGACCGCGGTCGAAGGGCTCGAGTTCGGCGATGAGGGCGAGTGCGGCATCCGTCGGCGAACCCGCGACAGCTGCCGTTGGGTGAAGAGCCGCGACGATGTCGAGGGCGCTGGAGCCGTCAGCCAATTGCATCTCAACGTCGGTGGCAAGATGCCACAGGTTGGGCAGTTTGAGCGTAAACGGAGACTCACTGGCTGTCACCGCTCGAACGTGCGGGCGCAACGCGTCGAGCACGCTGTGCACTGCGAACGCGTGCTCGTCGAGATCTTTCATGCTGGTGGCCAGATGTGCGGCGGCATCCGTATCGTCTGACGCGCTCGTTCCGCGGGCGGTGCTGCCCGCGAGTACACGAGAGTTCGCTTCGCCTCCGTGCACGCTGACGAGTGTTTCAGGGCTTGCGCCGATCAGCCCATCAATCGCGAAGGTGAGGCAGTCGGGGTACCGGTCGGCGAGCTCTCGGAGCACAGCGCGACGATCGGCATTCGCGGGGATGCTCGCCGTCGCATCCCGGGCAATAACCACTTTTTCGACACGCTTGTCTCGAATGGCGTCGAGGGCTCGGCCCACCACGCTGGTGAAATCTTCGCGGCTCAGTGACCCCGCAGCCAGAGTGGCGCGCGGGCGGGCGCCGATTGGTCGGGGCGAAAATCGCAGCGTGCCCTTGGCGGCATCTCCGGCGGTGAGGTGGGTGACCCAGCTCACTCCGTCGTGATGGCCGATGATCACTTCGGGAACGATGAGAACGCTCGCCGCACCGGAGGCGTCGGCAAAAGCGAAGGCGCCGAAGGCAACCAGGCCGGTGCCGGGGCGGTGAACGGGGTCGGCCACGGTGGCGACGGCAGAAAGCTCGCGCCAGGCGGCGGCGGCATCAGCCAGGCGGTCACGACCACGAAACTCGAGCCGCAGAGCTTCACCGAGGCCGATAATGCCATCACCGCGTCGAAGGGCGATCAGCGGGCTCAGTTCGTGCGCGAAGGCGAGAAGCTCTCCGTGATCGGGCACCTGCTCGGTCACCGCCGTCAGAAGCACTCCCGTTGCGGTCGAATATGTCACCCCGTGAGGCTACTCCGCACTCGATGGTCACCCAGGCCGCTCACGGCAAACCTGGGGCGGGTGCTCACTAGAGTAACCGCGTGAGTAAAGCAGACCTGTCGAAAACACCACGCGACGTTGCCGCGATGTTCGATGGCGTCGCTCGCGGGTACGACCGCACGAACGCGGTGCTGTCCGTCGGAAACGCTGCGCTTTGGCGCCTTGCCACTGTTCGCGCCGTGGCCCCGAAGCCGGGCGAACGCATTCTCGACATCGCGGCAGGAACTGGAACGAGTTCGGTCGCGCTGGCGAAATCGGGCGCAACAGTGACCGCGCTCGACTTTTCACCGGGCATGGTCGGAGAGGGGCGCCGTCGGCACCCAGAGCTCGATTTTGTGCAGGGAGACGCCGAGAAGCTTCCCTTTACTGACGCCGAGTTCGACGCAGTCACGATCAGCTTCGGGTTGCGCAACGTGCAACACCCCGAGGTGGCACTCAGCGAAATGCATCGGGTTCTCAAGCCGGGCGGTCGAGTGGTGATCTGCGAATTCTCGCGGCCACCGGTGCGCGTCTTGCGGGCCAGCTATCACGCCTACCTGCGCCACGTGATGCCGGTTATCGCGGGTGCGGCGAGTTCGAATCCGACGGCATATACCTACCTTTTCGAGTCGATCCGCGACTGGCCAGAGCAAACCGTGCTCAGCCAATGGTTGCGTTCGGCCGGATTCGCCCGGGTGGGGTACCGCAACCTCTCCTGGGGAGTTGTCGCTCTGCACCGCGGGCAACGGCCGGCGCTCGACTCGGCCAGCTGAGTCACACAGGCAGCCCCTGTAACTTTCTAAGGTCCAGCACCATCCACATCACCACCGTCGCAGTCCACACAGATCGGTAGCCCGTTGACTCGCCCTCCTCCGCTCGCTCGCCGCAGTAAGACGCTGACCGCGTCACTCGGCCTGGGTGAGAAGCTTTTCGCCTCCAGCGAGGAGCGACGGTTTGCAGAAGCAATCGAAGCGGGCTTGATCGAGGTCGAAGACGGGTTGCTGAGTGCCGTCGCTTTTGCCGACGACATCGCCAACGTGACGACTCGCTACCTGCTCGAAGCGGGCGGGAAGCGCATTCGCCCCGTGCTGACTTTGCTTGCCGCACAGCTCGGTGACGGTAACAACGCGGCCGTCATTACCGCCGCGCAAGCCGTCGAAATCACTCACCTCGCATCGCTTTACCACGACGATGTGATGGATGAGGCTGAGATGCGGCGTGGAGTGCCGTCTGCGCAAAGCGTGTGGGGAAACTCGGTCGCCATTCTCACCGGCGACTTGCTCTTCGCCCGCGCCAGCAAACTCGTTGCCAGCCTCGGCGAACAGGCCATCCGGCTGCAAGCCGACACCTTCGAGAGGCTCTGCCTCGGTCAGTTGCACGAGACCGTGGGGCCGCGGGCCCACGAAGACCCGATCGAGCACTACCTGCAGGTGCTGGCCGACAAGACCGGGTCGCTCATCGCCGCCGCCGCGCAAATGGGCGTCATTTTCTCGAACGCTCCGAAGCACTTCGAAGCCCCCGTGGTGGCATTCGGTGAGAAAATTGGCGTCGCCTTTCAGCTCATCGATGATGTCATCGACCTCGCCGAACCCGACGCTGAAACGGGCAAAACCCAGGGCACCGACCTGCGCAGCGGCGTCGCCACACTACCCCTGCTCTTTCTGCGGCGAGCGGCCCGCACCGACCATGGTGCTTCTGACCTGCTCACCCGCATCGAGCGCAACGTCGACGTCGGCGGTTCAGACGACGAACTCGCTGCCGCGATCGCCGACCTGCGAGCGCACGCGGTTACCTCTGAGACGCTCGATGAAGCTCGGCGCTGGGCCGATGAGGCTGTCGCAGCGCTTGCACCGCTGCCCGACGGCCCGGTGAAGCTAGCCCTCACCAAGTTCGCCGAAGCAGTCGTTGAGCGCAACACCTAAGACTGCGCACTTTTCGCCTCTACACCGCCAGACATCACTCACCGCCAGACGTCCCAGCACAGAAAGACGCGCACGCGCATGACCAAGCTCAGGCTCGCCATCGTCGGAGCCGGACCAGCCGGCATTTACAGCGCCGACATTCTGCTCAAGTACGAGCGCTCGTTTGACGTGTCGATCGACCTTTTCGATCAACTTCCGGCACCGTATGGTCTTGTGCGGTACGGGGTCGCCCCCGATCATCCGCGTATTAAAGGCATTATCAACGCCCTGCGAGACGTACTCGATTCCGGCGATATTCGCGTGTTCGGCAATGTTCGCTACGGCACAGACATCACGATCGACGACCTGCGTCGGCACTATCACGCGGTTATCTTCTCGACCGGCGCGATTCGGGACGCGACTCTCGACATACCCAACATCGGCGCCCCCGGCAGCTACGGGGCGGCCGAATTTGTCAGTTGGTATGACGGCCACCCCGACGTGCCGCGCGACTGGCCGCTCGAGGCGAAGTCGATTGCCGTCATCGGCAATGGCAACGTCGCTCTCGATGTTGCGCGTGTGTTGGCGAAACACCCCGAAGATCTTTTACCAACAGAGATTGCCGACAACGTGCACCAGGGTTTGCTCGCCTCTCCGGTGACCGATGTGCACGTGTTTGGGCGCCGCGGTCCGATGCAGGTTAAGTTCACCCCTCTCGAGCTTCGCGAGTTGGGCGATTTGCGCGACGTTGACGTCATCGTGCACGACGAAGACTTCGACTACGACGAGGCCTCGAAGCGCGCGATTGATAGCAACAAACAGATCACCGTGATCGACCGAATCTTCACTCAGTGGCGCGCCCGTGAGACGGGCTCGGCCTCACGGCGTCTGCACCTGCATTTTTATGCAAACCCGCGCGAAGTGCTCGTTGACTCCGAAGGCCGAGTGGCCGGGTTTTCGTACGAGCGCACCGAGTCTGATGGGCAGGGCGGTGTTCGCGGTACCGGTGAGTTGCGCCAGGTAGAGGTTCAGGCCCTTTATCGGGCCGTCGGGTACTTCGGTTCACCTCTCGACGGTGTTCCGTTCGACGAACGCCACGGGGTTATTCCCAATCACGAGGGTCAGGTTCTCGGCGAGGACAACCAGGTGGTTTCGGGCTTGTACGCAACCGGGTGGATCAAACGTGGCCCTGTTGGCCTCATCGGTCACACCAAGAGCGACGCCATGGAGACCGTGCAGCACCTGGTGACAGACCAGGCTTCATGGTGGGATCCGAGCGAACCCGAAGAGCAGGCAGTCATCGACCTGCTGGATGCGCGTCACGTTCTCTATACCAACCTGGACGGGTGGCGACGCCTCGACGCCCACGAGATAAACCTCGGCGAGCCGCACGCGCGAGCTCGTGTCAAAGTTGTGCCGCGCGACGAGATGGTGCGCATCTCGCGCGGCTGAGCATCCGGCTGCCTCGCCCCCCTTCCCCGCACCCTTCCCCGCACCCCTCCCCGCAGGCGTCGCGAGCGTCGAAAAGGCCGTTTGTGTCGAGTGTGACGGATCGGCGCGGCTATCTCGCCAGAAACCGCAGTTTCGGCGCCTCGGTGGGCGACGGGTGACGGGCGACGTGCGGCGGGGGACGTGGGATGGGCGACGTGGGACGGGTGACGGGCGACGTGCGGCGGGGGACGTGGGATGGGCGACGTGGGACGGGTGACGGGCGACGTGCGGCGGGCAAGCCGGCGGCTGCGCTACTGCACGGCGGCGGTCACGCGCGCCAGGTCGTCGAAGATGCGCAGGTGTGCTGGCCGCTTCATCCACTGCTCGAGGGTGAGCTCTCGCGAGTTTTCGCGATACGACTGTTCGACCGTTCGAAGCTCGCGGATGATGGATGCCCCGCGCACCATCACCGACACCTCAAGGTTGAGGCTGAACGAGCGCATATCCATATTGCTGGAGCCGATGATCGCAACCTGGTCGTCGATGGTGAAGTGTTTGGCGTGCAGTACGGTCGGCGAGCGGTATAGCCAGATGCGCACGCCGGCTCGCAACAGTTCTTCGTAGTAGGAGCGTTGCGCGTGAAAGACCAGCGTTTGATCGCCAACCTCCGACACGAACAGTTGCACGTCGAGCCCGCTTTGGGCTGCCGTAGTGATGGCGTACAGCATCGACTCGTCGGGCACGAAATAGGGCGAACAGATCTGTATCTGCTCTTGGGCGGCGTACACGAGTGAGTTGAACAGGCGCAGGTTGTTTTCACCCTCGAACGCTGGCCCGCTCGGCACCACCTGCGCATCTAACCCAGAATCCGGGTCGACGTCAGGCAAGACGGCGGCTTCGCGTAGCAGCAATTCATCGGTTTCGCTGTACCAGTCAGTGGCAAACAGCGCGTCAATACCGGCAACGATGGGGCCCTCAAACCGCACCATCAGCTCCTTCCACGCCAGCTGCGAGCCGTCTCGACGCGCACGACGCCGATAGCTACGCCCGATGAGGTTCTGCGAACCGGTGAAGGCGACGGCACCATCGACGATGAGGAACTTGCGGTGGTTGCGCAGGTCGGGGCGCTGCCACTGCCCAAGAAATGGGCGCACCGGCAGCATGGGGCGATGCTCCGCGCCCATGGTGTCGAGCCGTGCGCGCAGTCGGCGATACCCCTTCACTCGCAGCGAAGCAATGTGGTCATAGAGCACGCGCACGAGCACCCCGCGAGCGATAGCGAGTTCCAGGGCGACGAAGAAGCCTTCAGTTTCAGCGTCGATCGAGATGATGTAAAACTCGACGTGCACATTTCGTGTCGCTTCGCTCACCGCTTCAGTCATCGCGGCAAGAGACGCTGAATAGTCGGTGAGGAGCCGCGCAGTGTTGCCCCCAACCAGGGGCATGGCGCCCAGATTGCGGTTGAGCTGCACGATTGGTTCAAGCCACGGAGGCCAGGGCGGGTCTTTGGCGACTCGATCCATGCCCTCGGAGGTTTCGATGATGTAGCGATTGATGTTCGCTTGCTGCTGCCGGCGACGCTGCGGCAATCTCCGCGAGCCGAAGGTGGCAAAAAGAAGAAAACCAATAATCGGCAACACGAAAATCAGCAGGAGCCACGCCAGTGCGCTCTGTGGTCGGCGATTGCGCGGAACAATGATGAGCGACACCACTGCGAGAGTCACGACGATGGTCGCCACGAGCGCCGAGCTGATGAAGGCCACCCAGGCGCCTGCCCCGCTGGTGGTGAGGATGTCTCTCATGCGCGCAGTCTAGTGACGGGTGGGCGAGCGAAAGGCTCGCACGCCGACTCGTATCGTCAGGCGCGGTCTAGCGATAATTCACGAACTGAAGCGCAACGTCGAGGTCTTTGCCATTCAGTAAGGCCATCGTCGCCTGCAAGTCGTCGCGGCTTTTCGACTGCACGCGCAGTTCATCCCCCTGAATTTGGCTTTTTATGCCCTTGGGACCCTCGTCGCGAATGATTTTGGCGATCTTTTTTGCGTCGTCGCTGCTGATGCCGTTCTTGAGTGACACTTCGATGCGAAACTCTTTGCCGCTGGGGTACGGCTCACCCGAATCGAGGCTGCGAATACCGATGCCCCGCTTGATCATTTTTGATTCCAGCACTTCGAGGACGGCTTTCACGCGCTCTTCGGCACTCGCTTTCAGCAGTAGTTTTTCGCCGCTCCACTCAATCGACGCCCCGATACCTTTGAAGTCGTAGCGTTGCGCGACCTCTTTCTGTGCCTGGTTGACGGCGTTTTCCGCCTCCATAGAGTCGACCTTGCTTACGATGTCGAACGAAGAATCAGCCATAAGCCCATGCTATCGACGAGGCGCGCGGCCGTGGTGTCAAGCGGTCCATCGCTCTAGTATTCTGATCGAGCGTCTTCGGTCGGTGCTTACATCGGGCGGGTGCGCACCTGGCGAGTTACCCAAGCGGCCAAAGGGATCTGACTGTAAATCAGACTGCTCAGCATTCGGGGGTTCGAATCCCTCACTCGCCACCATGTCAAACTCAGTGCAGCCCCCGGCCGACCTACTCGCCATTGCCCGCGTCGTCGCGATCGAGGCTGCGACTGTCATTGCCGAGGCGCGACGTGGCAGCGTCGAGGTCGCCGATCGCAAATCGTCATCAGTGGATGTTGTCACCCAGGTCGATCGCGACGCCGAGACGCTCATTCGCGAGCGCTTAGCCGAGCTTCGGCCCGACGACGGCTTTTTCGGTGAAGAGTCGGGGGGCGCAGGCGGCACTAGTGGCCTCACTTGGATCGTCGACCCCATCGACGGCACGGTGAATTACTTATACGGGATTCCGCACTACGCGGTCAGTATCGCCGTCGTTGAGGGTGAACCCGACCCACAGTCATGGCGTGCGCTCGCCGGCGTTGTCGTCAACCCTGCAACGAACGAGGTGTTCAGTGCTGCGGCCGGCGCGGGGGCACACCTGGGCAGTCAACCCATCAGGGTTGCTCCATCAGTGCCGCTCGACCAGGCCCTCATAGCCACCGGATTCGCTTACCGCTCTGAGGTTCGGGCCGAACAGGGCGCGGCCGTAGCCCTGCTGTTGCCGCAGGTGCGCGACATTCGCCGGATGGGAACAGCTTCACTCGACCTGTGTGCCGTGGCGTGCGGGCGAGTGAACGCCTACTTCGAACGCACCCTCAGCCCGTGGGACCATGCCGCCGGCGTGCTCATCGCGGCAGAGGCCGGTGCGCGTGTGACCGGTATTGCTGGGCAGCGCGCTGATCACCGTTTTCTGCTGGCCGCGCATCCTGACCTCTCTGAGGTGCTTGCCGCGGCGCTCGACCGTGCAGGGGCCTTCCCTTCGGCGTAGGGCGCGACCCGACGTAGTGGTGCTGCGGTTGCCCGGTCTTGACCCCTGAATTCCCGCCGCACTGGGGGCGACGGTGCTCGTTTGCCGAACATGCCCGCATCAAATCGTGCCCGTTGACTTTTGTTCTTCGCGTGACGGGGTTAGGCTTTATCAATTCGTGATATTCAGCGTTCGATACTGAATCTCACGGAAGCCCTCCCGCATTGTGCTGTGTAGAGACAGCGCGCGGGGGATAGTTGGGGTTCGAGGCCTGTCTCGTTCGACCTGTATGACACGTAACTAATTTCTGAGGCTGACTGAACCGTGACGATGGAAAACCCGTGGCTGGCGGGAGGCTCTGTAGAGGAGCCTGGCTCTCAAGAAGAGGCCGCGGCCGAGAGAGACCAAAGCCGGTCTCTCGACAGTGGTTTTGCTGAGGAATCCCCGACGTCTGCTACGGCAGTGGTGACGCCAACAGTCTCGACCGCTGTGGTGCACCAGAGCCGTCGGGCAATGCGAGAGGCATTGCGCTCGGCGCCTCCCAAGCGCGGGATGACTCGGGCTGCCGCAGCACCCACCACGACGTCAGCGCCCATCAGTACGCCAGTACACAGCACGGCCACTGCGCCGACGCTGGCCCCCGCACGAACTCTCCTAGCCACGCGAGTTCCGCTCGCTCGACGTGTTGCGAAAAAGTCTTTTCCGCCCGTCGTCATGCTCGCAGCCGCGGCGCTACTGGTCGGCACTTCTG
>Ga0306871_1000368_pt1 | contig 17521 bp, 13 predicted proteins | sample AntRauMeHopE1497_FD_190447 | JGI IMG/M metagenome (GOLD analysis project Ga0306871, IMG submission 190447) | Saline lake microbial communities from Rauer Islands, Antarctica - Metagenome Hop E1 #497 (v2) (version 2) | ecosystem: Environmental > Aquatic > Non-marine Saline and Alkaline > Saline ... | reverse complement strand
GCTGCGCCAAGAAGGGCCTCAGGGGCAAACTTGCGATGATGCCGATCAGGTCGCCGACCGTGGCGCGATCAGTGAGAAAACGCAGCAGGCGTTTGGGGGCGGCGCCCTTTGCCATGGCCATGAAGTATTCGGCCGTTCGCTCGGGATGCGCGCGCACCGCCTGCAAAAAGATGCGGTCCATCTGGCGTCGCACCCATGGCTCGACCGGGTGTGGGGCGGGTGCTTCGCCACGCGCGAGAGAATCGGCGCACGCTATAGCCCACCGCTGAATACGTAAAAACGCGTAACCAGAGGCATCGCGCAGTGCACCACCGGCAATGCCGGCCAGCACGACGCCCGCGATTGCGGGCTGAGGGGCATCCACCCGACCCATCGGAAGAATGCCGCCCTCTTTGCGCACCACAGTCGCCTCAGACAGGCCCATGGCAATCAGTTCAGCATCACGTTCGGCAGCGACCACGCTTTGGGCCACCGGTACGGGGCTGAAACGTGTCCACTCGACGAGCGCACGCGTCGGGCTGAGGGGCAGCACGTACACGAAGGCCAGCCCATCGGCGCCACTGCGCATGCGGGTCATCAGGCCCACCGCGCCAGGGGTTGCTTCTGCGCCTGCTTCTGCGCTCAGGCTCGCACCAGTGGCTGCGCCCGGGCCCGCGCTCGATTCGGGTGATGGGAGCGTCCCGCCGTGGTCAATCTCTACCCCGCTGAAGCACTGATACAGCAGCGCCCGGGTGCGGCGAGGTCGGGTGTCAACCACGCAGCGGGCGCGTAGCGGCCCACGGTCAGTCTGCACTTCGACGCCCGCGGTGCCATCGCTGAGGATGACCTCACCGAGGTCATGAGCGCTGAGCCCGAGACGCAGATCAACCCGCGGGTCGGTGGCGATCGCGGCGAGCGCCCACTGGTAGAAATCGGCCCCGCGAATGTACTGATAACTCATGCCCTCCACCCGGTGCGTCACCTGGCGGCCGCGCGTGTCAGAAAATGTCCAGCCGCTCCACTCGTGGGCAACGAAGTCTCGCAGCGCGTGGTGGTCGTGGTTCCAGAAACTCCAACTGCGGTCGTCGACAAACTCGGTGCGTGGGTCGATGACGACTACCCGCAGATCGCCGTCGCCCTTCGCCAGGCGGGCCGCCAGCGAGAGCCCTGCGCATCCGGCGCCCAAAATGGCGACATCGACTTCTTCGACCCCGTGACCTCTGCCGTCGTCGCGACCGTCGTCGGCCGCAACCATGTGATCAATTTGCGGGTTGACAGAGGAAAAGGGCGGCACGGGCGATGGCGCAGACATCGACGACTCCACGGCAGGGGGCGGAAGAAGGGGCTAGGCGGCACCGAGGGCGCCGACTCTTCAAGCCTAAGCGCCGTCGCTGGCAGGCAACTCCACGACCACGGCACCGGTCCCTGAACGCCACCTCAACCACCTCGGGCGACACTCGCACGGTCACGGCGGGCGCATCCGCGGTACCGTCATCTCATGACTTCTGCTGACGCAGCCTCGTCGGGTAACGCCGACCGCGCAACCACGACCACTTTTGCTGACCTGGGTCTGAGTGACCCTGTTTTGAGGGCCCTACGAGACGTGGGCTATGAGATTCCTTCGGCAATTCAGGCCGCCACTATCCCCACCCTGTTGGCTGGGCGAGATGTTGTCGGCCTTGCTCAAACGGGGACCGGAAAGACGGCGGCATTCGCGCTGCCAATTTTGTCGCGCCTCGACGTGCATCAGCGCACCCCGCAGGCCCTCGTGTTGGCGCCCACGCGCGAGCTCGCACTGCAGGTGTGTGAGGCCTTTGAGAAGTACGCAGCGCACCTTCGGGGCGTGCACGTACTGCCCGTCTACGGCGGCCAGGCCTACGGCGTGCAGCTCTCGGCGCTACGCCGCGGAGTTCACGTGGTTGTCGGCACCCCCGGTCGCATCATGGACCACCTCGCCAAGGGCACTCTCGACCTCAGCGAGCTGAAATACCTCGTGCTCGACGAAGCCGACGAGATGCTCAAGATGGGTTTCGCTGAAGACGTCGAAACGATTCTTGCTGACACTCCGGCCGATAAGCAGGTGGCGCTGTTCTCGGCGACTATGCCGCCGGCCATCCGTCGCATTTCACAGAAGTACCTGAACGACCCCGAAGAGATCACGGTGCGCTCCAGCACTACGACCTCGGTGAACACCACGCAGCGCTACCTCATCGTCGGCTACCCGCAGAAGGTGGATGCCCTGACGCGCATTCTCGAGGTCGAAAACTTTGAGGGCATGATCGTCTTCGTTCGCACAAAGAACGAAACCGAAACGCTGGCCGAGAAACTGCGTGCGCGCGGGTACTCAGCGGCCGCCATCAGCGGAGATGTCGCGCAGGTGCAGCGTGAGCGCACCGTGAACCAGCTCAAGTCAGGAAAACTCGACATTCTCGTTGCCACTGACGTGGCTGCGCGAGGTCTCGACGTTGACCGCATCAGTCACGTCATCAACTTTGACATTCCGGTCGACACCGAGTCGTACGTGCACCGCATCGGTCGCACAGGCCGCGCCGGCCGGTCGGGTTCAGCCATCAGCTTCGTCACCCCGCGCGAGCGCCGCCTGCTGACAGCGATCGAGAAAGCCACCCGCCAGCCGCTGACCGAAATGCGCCTGCCGAGTGTCGAAGACGTCAACGTCACCCGCCTGGCCCGCTTCGACGACGCAATCACGGCGGCGCTGGGTCAGAATGACCGCGTTTCTGCGTTTCGCGACATCGTCAGTCACTACGTGCAACACCACGACATTCCCGAGCTTGACGTGGCCGCGGCGCTAGCGCTCGTCGCTCAGGGAGACACCCCCCTGCTGCTATCGGCCGAAGAAGAGCGCGCGCAGCGTTTCGCGAACGACGATCGGAACAGCCGCGATGACCGCTCGTCACGCGGCGACCGCGGCGACCGAAGCGACCGCGGCGACCGGAGTGACCGCGGCGACCGCGATGGGGGTCGACCGGAGCGTCGCAGTCGACCCGCCTCGGGCCCGATGGCCTCGTACCGCATTGAGGTCGGTCGACGTCACAAGGTTGAGCCGCGTCAGATCGTTGGCGCGTTGGCCAACGAGGGCGGACTCAGCCGCGAAGACTTTGGGGCGATCACCATTCAGCCTGACTTCTCGATTGTTGAGCTACCCGCCGACCTGTCAGCGGGAGTGCTCGCCAAGCTGCAGGGCACTCGAATCAGCGGCAAGCTCATCGAGATCGCCCCCGATCGCGGTCGGCCTCAGAAGCGCCGCTGAGTTCGACGGAACCGCTCAGGCATACCCTAGGGGGGTATGTTACTGTCTTCTCCATGGAGACTTCGCAGACCAACCGCCTCAACCTGCTCACCGGAAAATCAGCCGACACTACGCTCCTCGACAGTGCCCCTGATGTTTCTGCTGACATTTCCGTTGACACTGATTCATCGGGCGGCGGATGCTGCGGCGGCGGAAGCGGTGGTGCATGCGCGTGCAGTAGCGCTGCAGCTCCAGCATTCGACCTTTCAGGCAGCCGGGGGCTCATGGCACCGACTATCGACGCTGAATCTAGTGACGCCGAGTCCACTGACACCGCTTCAGGTGACGCTGCGTCGTCGGCGGCGGCACCCGCCCGTCGCTCAGGTATTCCCCGTATCTCTGTGACCCCCACCGAATTTCTTGTCACCGGAATGACGTGCGGCCACTGCGTGGCGAGTGTGCGCGACGAGGTCGGCGCTGTTGCCGGCGTCAACTCCGTCGAGGTTGTGCTCAAAAAGGGTGGCGCCTCGCGCGTTACCGTGAACTCTGCCGACCCCGTCGACGTGGAAGCCGTGCGCGCCGCCGTCGAAGAGGCCGGCTACCAGCTGGTCTAACGCCGTGACCCTCGCCTCGTCAGGCCCCAAGCCGGCCGCGCAGCTCGAAAACTCCGCGCCACTTGACCACACTGTGCAACTCGACCTGACTGGAATGACGTGCGCTTCGTGCGCTAATCGCATCGAGCGTGGCCTCAACAAGCTGCCGGGCATCGAAGCAACCGTCAACTACGCCACCGAAAAAGCGACAATTCGACGGGTGGATGCTGCTCTCACAACCGACGCTGACGCTTTCATCGCAGCCGTGCAGAAAGCTGGGTACGGAGCGACGGTGGCTGTTTCGCGTGAGCTGCGCGCCGCATCCGGCAGTCACGAAACGGCAGGTGGCCCGACAGGCTCTGGCACGACGCCTGCCGATGAGCTCGCCCCGCTGCGCCAGCGAGTCGTCATCTCAGCAGTGTTGACGCTGCCGGTGTTCGTGCTGTCGATGGTTCCTGCGCTGCAGTTCACCAATTGGCAGTGGCTCGCCCTCGCCCTCGCCTCGCCCGTCGCAATGTGGGGCGCCTGGCCATTTCACCGGGCGGCGGCCGTCAATGCGCGGCACTTCACCGCCACGATGGACACGCTCATCTCATCCGGAGTCACCGCCGCTTACCTGTGGAGCGTGTACGCACTGTTCTTCGGAGAAGCCGGGCGGCCGGGTATGACCATGACCCTGCAGCTGCTGGGCCGGCCCGAGACAGGTGCGCACGAGATCTATCTCGAAGTGGCGGCCGCCGTCACCGTGTTCATCCTGCTGGGCCGCTATCTTGAGGCCCGCGCGAAGCGCTCCTCCAGCGCAGCCCTCAATGCCCTGCTCAACTTGGCCGCGCGCGACGCTGCCGTCGTGCGCGATGGGGTTGAAGTGCGGGTGCCCGTTGGCCAGCTTCAGCTCAACGACCGTTTCGTCGTGCGGCCAGGCGAAACCATTGCGACCGACGGTGTCGTCATCGAAGGAGTTTCATCGGTTGACGCTTCACTGTTGACCGGTGAATCGCTACCCGTCGACGTGGAGCCCGACAGTCGCGTCGTCGGCGGAACCATCAACGTCAGCGGGCGCCTCATCGTCGAAGCCTCCCGCATTGGCGCCGACACTGAACTCGCGCGCATGGGGCGCCTCGTCGAAGAGGCGCAAACCGGTAAAGCGCGGGTGCAGCGACTGGCCGACCGCGTGTCAGGAGTATTCGTACCCGTCGTCTTCGTGCTCGCGCTCGGCACCCTGCTCGCCTGGCTGCTGTTCGACGGCTCCATCGAGATCGCCTTTGCGGCCGCCGTTGCCACGCTCATCATCGCGTGCCCATGCGCACTCGGACTCGCCACCCCCACGGCGCTATTAGTCGGAACGGGGCGCGGCTCGCAGTTGGGCATCCTCATCAAAGGCCCTCAGGTTCTGGAGAGCACGCGCCGCATCGACACCATCGTGCTCGACAAGACCGGCACCGTCACGACGGGTCAAATGGCGGTGACGGCCGTCGAGGTTATGGCTAATGTCACCGTTGCTGGCGTCACTCTCAATGCCGACCAAATGCTCGCACTCGCCGCCGCCGCCGAAGACGGGTCAGAGCATCCGCTCGCCCGAGCGGTCGTCGCACACGCTCGCGATGCCGGAGCGGCACTGCCCGCCGCCGAAAACTTTGAGGCACACGTCGGGGCTGGCATCACCGCGGTCGTCGAGGGTCACGCTCTGGCCATCGGGCGGGCCGGATGGCTGCGCTCAGAGTGGGCGATCGACATGGATGCTGCATCGTTAGCCGCGCTGGCCGCCCACGAGGCTGCCGGCTCCACCCCGATCGTGGTCGCCATCAACGGAGCGACGGCGGGCATCATCGTGCTCGCTGACACGCTCAAGCCCAGCTCAGCGCTGGCCGTTGAACGGTTGCGGGCCCTCGGCCTCAACCCAGTGCTGCTGACCGGCGACAATGAGGGCGCGGCCGAAGCGGTAGGCCGAGCACTGAGCATAGAAGATGTTCGCGCGGGCGTGACTCCGGCCGGCAAATTGGCGGTCATCCGCGAGTTGCAGGCTGCCGGGCACGTCGTCGCCATGGTCGGCGATGGTGTCAATGACGCGGCCGCGCTCGCCGCAGCCGACCTCGGTATTGCGATGGGTAGCGGAACCGACGCAGCCATGGCCGCCAGTGACCTGACCGTCGTCAGCGGCGACCTGCTTGTCGTCGTCGACGCCATCCGGCTCTCGCGACGCACGCTGCGCACCATCATCGGCAACCTGTTTTGGGCTTTTGCGTACAACGTCGCCGCGATCCCGATCGCGATGCTCGGGCTACTCAACCCGCTACTCGCCGGGCTCGCCATGGCATTCTCGAGCGTGTTCGTGGTCACCAACTCGCTGCGCCTGCGGTCGTTCAGGCCGCTGCCGCGCCCCTAGTGCGAGCCGCACCCGACCAACTCTCAACCCGACCCCAGACTTGCGCGCTCTCGGCGTCCGCTCGGCCTCAGACTTGCTCCCGCGCTGCTCCCGACTTGCCCGTTGTCGTCACAAAACGTCGCTGGGCGCCGAGCGCTCGACGGTTTGTGACGACAGCGGGCGCGGGGTGCGCGTGCGAGATGTGTGGGACGCGTGGGACGCGTGGGGTGCGCGGGATGCGCGGGACCGCGCGTGCTCGGTGCCGGTCCAGCGGCGGACTTGCGCGTTGTCGTCACAAAACGTCGCTGGGTGACCAGGGGTCGACGGTTTGTGACGACAGCCGGCGGGTGGGCGCGCGGGTGGGCAAGCGGGTGGACGAACGGAAAGCGCGGGGGTGCGAGCCCGCGGGGGTTGCGAGCGCGCGGGCGGGTAGCGGGGGCAGCGCGGCGCGGGCTAGGCGCGGCGCACGGTCGGCAGGCCCAGCGAGACGGGTAGGCGCAGCTCGCCGACCGCGCCCACCGGCACGACGGGCGACGTGGGAGCCACGGGCGGCACGGGTCGGTAGAGGGCGCCGAGTGTGGGGCGAGCATCCGTCTCACCGCGATTTGGCCACAGCGCGAACGCACGTTCGGCTTGCGCGGTGATCGTGAGCGAAGGGTTGACGCCAAGGTTGGCCGAAATGGCGGCACCGTCGACAACGTGCAAACCCTCGTGGCCATACAGCCGGTGGTACGGGTCGACGACGCCGGTCAGCGCTGAGTCTCCGATGGGGCATCCGCCCATGAAGTGTGCGGTCATGGGCACGTCGAAGACTTCGCTGACCCCGGATTGGGCGAATCCGTTCATGTGTTTGGCCATGAGTTCGTAGGTCTCGTTTGCTTCAGGAATGTAGGTGGGGTTGGGCGCACCGTGCCCCTGCTGCGAGCGCAGCTTGAAGCCGCCGAAGGTTCCGCGGCCGGCTCGCACGGTGATCGAGTTGTCGCGATTTTGCATGACAAGCCCGACGATCGAACGCCGCGACCAGCTACCGATGCCGAACACCATCGACCCCACGCGCCCGGGGTGCCGCAGCATCTGGCCGAGCCAGAGTAGCCAGCGCGGGGCGCGTCCGCCGCCCGGAACAACGAGCGTGGCAAGGAGTGCGAGTGCGTTGGATCCGTGTCCGTAGCGGCACGGCTCGACGTGGGTGTACTCGTTCGGATGAATCGACGAGGTGATGGCCACGCCCCGAGTCATATCGACGCCGCGTGAATTCTTCAGCGCTGTGGATGCTCCACCGAGCGCCTCAGAATTCGTGCGAGTCAGTTCGCCGAGCCGGTCGGAGATGCCCGGCAGGTGCCCCTCAGCTTTCATGCGGTGCAGCAGCTGTTGGGTGCCCCACGCGCCTGCGGCGACGATGACGTGATCGGCAGTGATGGTCCGCTCTGTGCGGCGGCCTTTGCCGGTGCGACGCGTGGTGACCCTGTAACCGCCGCCGCCAGTAGCGCCATCGCCGCCGCCACCGCCGCCGCCACCAACACCAACACCAACACCGCCACCGCGCGGCTCAACTCGGGTGACCGTGGTGAGCGGATGTACGACCGCACCCGCCGACTCTGCAAGGTGCAGATAATTCTTGACGAGCGTGTTTTTGGCGTTGTGGCGGCAGCCAGTCATGCATTCACCGCACTCGGTGCAGCCTCGGCGGGCGGGGCCTGCGCCACCGAAGTAGGGGTCTGGTGCTTCGATTCCGGCGCCTTCGCCGAAGTACACCCCGACGGGGGTGAGGTGAAAACTGTCGGGTACGCCCATGTCGGCGGCAACTTTTTGCAGAATTTCGTCGGCCGGCGTGATGGTCGGATTGATGGCGACGCCGAGCATGCGCGAGGCCTGGTCGTAGTAGGCGTCGAGTTCAGATTTCCAGTCGGTGATGTGCGCCCACTGCCGGTCGTTGAAGAAGGCGTCGCTCGCTGGTCGGTAAAGCGTGTTGGCATAGACCAGTGACCCGCCACCGACGCCAGCACCCGCGAGGATCAACACGTCATTGAGCAGGTGGATGCGCTGAATACCGAGCAGCCCGAGCGCGGGCGCCCAGAAGAACTTCTTCAAACTCCACGAGGTTTTGGCGAACTCGTCGTCGGCAAAGCGGCGTCCCGCCTCCATCACGGCCACGCTGTAGCCCTTTTCCACTAAGCGCAGCGCGGCGACGGAGCCGCCGAAGCCTGAGCCGATGACGATCACGTCGACGTGGTTGGGCGTTTCGACTGGCCGGTTGGTGATGGTGCTCATGGTCAGCCCTTTCGGTAACTGTCGATGGCGGCGGCGCCAATGGGTGCCGCAAGAGCCCAGGAGTCGATGCCGACAAAGCGGGTGAGGCGTCGCGCAGTGATGTGCGCAGTGCGGTTGTCGATGTACCAGAGCGGGGTCGGTGAGGGCTTCCATCCACCGGTTCCGACCGTGCGTTCGATGTGTTCGGGGTTGATAAGTAGGGCGTTGTGCACCACGCCGATACCGCTACCCACGCTGTCGAGCGTGTGCCCGGGGTAGGCGCCCCAGCTGCCGCCGGGCATGCCGAAGACGGTGCCGGCCCAGGCGTTAATGCCGACCGTGCCGTAGTGCAGGTCGGCGATGGCATGGTCGAACCGACCACCCAGGTCGTCGCGCGTGCGGGGGTGAATGTGAACGCCGACACTGAGCGAGCCTTCGAGGCGATCGTTGGCAAAGGTGACGGCCGCGTCTAAGTAGGCGCCCGGTTCGCGAGATCCGGGTAGGCGCACGATGCCGAGTACGGGTGCGAAAGTTTCGGTGGTGAACAGGTGTTCGTCAGCGTTGTCGGGGTCAAGGTGGTCGACGAGGGTGCGGGGCACGTTGGGGTCACCCCCGAGTACGGCGGCGTCGGGGTGTTCAGCAATGACGGCAAACTGGCGGTCGGATGCTCCCGGGTAGTAGGCGGGCCGTTCGGGGGCGGCGAGCACGTAGTGACGCACTCGCGCGACGAACTCGTCGGCGCGCTGCCAGGCTTCGGGTATCACCACAATTTGCGTGGCGATGCAGTTGAAGCCGCTGTTGTGAAGCCGTTGCGTCACAATATTGCGGGCGACGTCGTCAACGTTTTCGGTCGTCCAGCCCTCTTCGGGTACGACGATTGCGGGGCCCACGCCGCCGAGTTCACTCGTGATCGGTTTGCTTAGTAGCGGTCTGCCGGCGGCTTTGCGCGCGGCGACCTGATCGTCAGAGCCCCACACGATCGCATCGTGTGTGTGCCGGCTGCCCGTGATGTGCACGACGTCGACCAGTTCGTGGCTGACGAGGGCGCCACCCAGTTGGTGATCGCCCTCGGTGATGAGGAGAACCCCAAGCTCGATAAACGGTGCGAAGGCAGCTCTCAGGGCTTCACCGACAGCGGCGTTGACGGGGTTCAGTTTGACGACCACTGCCGAAGCTTCTTGGTACAGCGCCGTCAACACGTCGAGGGCGGGAATTCCGGTGATGTTGCCCGCACCCAGTACGAGCGTGATGCGGGGGGCGCGGTCTTTGTCTCGCAGAGCGTGGGCGACACCGCGTCGGGCATCGTCGAGGGTGACCCTCGGCCGCAACCACAGGTGCGCTTCATAGCCCTGCAGTACGGCGTCTTTGGTGAGGTACGGAAAAACGCGCAGTGTGGTGCGACCGCCGGGGGCCGTGTCGAGCTCTACCTCGTCGAGTGGCGAGCGGCCTTTCTCGATGAGTCGCAGTGTTTTTTCGAGCGCACTGGTGGCGGTGATGACGGCGTAGGGTCCGCTCGACCACTCTTCGCCGGCGACCGGTGAGCGCGGATCAATGCCTTTGACCGCGCAGGCGGCGTCGACCCACGCGGGGGCTGCGGCGAGGGTTGCCGCTCGCACCTCTCGCAGAACTGCCCGCCGGTCTGCGATCGACATCGCGACCCACCGTTCGGCGCCCGCGCGCAGTGATGTCAGCGGCGACTCAAGTTCGGCGATCGAGGCGGGCACGCTACTCCTTGAGGGTTAGTTCACCAGTGAACACGCAGATCCCTGATGTTACCTCGCTGTTGTCGAAGTACCCCGGAGGGTACGGCGCAGGAGGCTGTGACAGTATTTGTAAATGGCTCGCATCTTGTCGGTTGCCCCCGTGTTGCCCGCGCACACATCGACGCAGCAGCAGATCACCGAGGAGCTCGCCGCGGGAATGACCGAAGACCCGAAGGTTCGGGCGGTTATGCATCGCATTCATGCCGCCAGTGGCATAGAGACGCGACACCTGGCTATGCCACTTGCCGAGTACCAGAACGTGCCTGACTTCACTGCATCCAACGCCCTCTTTGTCGAACTGGCCCTGCCCCTGGCTGAGCGCGCAGTCAGCGCGGCGCTCGCCGACGCCGGCCTCACTGTCGGTGACGTCGATCACCTGTTCTTCACCACGGTTACCGGGCTCGGCGCGCCCTCACTCGATGCGTTGCTGGCCACGAGTTTAGGTATGCGCAGCGACCTGCGACGTGTGCCAAGTTTCGGTTTAGGGTGCGTTGCAGGTGCCGCCGGAATCGCCCGCGTTGCCGACTACCTCGCTGGGCATCCTCAGGGCGTTGCTCTGCTCGTCTCTGTAGAGCTGTGTTCACTGACCTTGCAGTGGAACGACCCGTCGATGGCCAACGTGGTGGGCACCGGCATCTTCGGCGATGGGGCAGCAGCCGTTGTCATGGTCGGCGATTCGCATGCCGCCGCGCTGGCCGCTGAGATTCCGCTCGCTCGCGTGATTGCGAGCCGCAGCGCCCTTTATCCCGACAGTGCGGAGATGATTGGTTGGCAGATCGGCGCAGCCGGATTTCGACTCATGCTCGCGGCGGGCGTGCCGGCGCTGATCGACGGCCACTTTGCTGCCGCCGTCGATGAACTGCTCGCTGAAGCCGGCTGGACACGTGACGACGTCGACGATTGGATCGCGCATCCGGGTGGGCCACGAGTACTCGAATCTTTCGCCACCGCGCTCAATTTAGCGCCCGCCGCGCTTGCCACCAGTTGGACCGTTCTTGCTCGCGCCGGCAACATGTCGTCAGCCGCCGTGTTGCATGTGCTGGCCGAGGGCGGCGACCGCCCACTCGGAACCCGCGGTGTGTTGTTCGCGCTTGGCCCCGGAGTGACCGCCGAAATTGTGCTGCTGGAGTGGTCGTGAGCGTTCTGCTGTACGCCGCCTTCGTGCTCGCCACGGGTGTCGAGCGCCTCATCGAGCTTGCCATCTCGAAGCGCAACGCGGCGCGGGCGTTCGCGCAGGGTGGGGTCGAACATGGGCAACGCCATTTTCCGTTCATGGTGGCGCTGCACACCGGGTTACTGTTTGCCTGCGTTGCCGAAGTAGTGCTGCTGGATCGGCCGTTCATCGGCGCCGTCGGCTGGCCCATGCTTGTCATCGCAGTGCTCTGCCAGGTTGGGCGCTACTGGGTGATCAGTTCACTGGGTCACCAGTGGAACACTCGCGTCATCGTTGTACCGGGTCTGGCGCGCGTGCGCCGCGGCCCGTACCGTTTCGACTGGCTGCGTCACCCCAACTATTGGATCGTCGTCGTCGAGGGCATCGCGCTCCCGCTGGTGCACTCCGCCTGGGTCACTGCTCTGGCATTCACAATTCTGAACGCTGTGCTTCTGTTGGCTTTTCGTATCCCGACCGAGAATCGCGCGCTTGCCGCGCTGCGCACATCGTGAACGACCTCGGCGGGAAGGGTCAGCGATGAGTGGCCGTGTTGCGATCGTCGGGGGTGGCCCGATCGGATTAGCCACGGCAATCGAAGCGCGCCTGGCCGGGCTCGAACCGATCGTGTTCGAGCCGCGCGTTGGCCCGATCGACAAAGCCTGCGGCGAGGGCCTCATGCCGGGGGCCATGGCCGACTTGGCGAGGCTCGGGGTGGATCCGGCCGGGTATCCCATCAGGGGCATCCGGTATCAGGATGCTCGCCGCGCCGTCGACCACCGCTACCCGCCCGGGGTGGAGGGTCGAGGGGTTCGCCGACTGGTGTTGCACGCAGCGCTGCGCAAACGTGTTGACGAGCTCGGCGTTGAAGTGGTGCACGAAAAGGTTGCGGGTTTTGAGCTCGGCGCGACGGGTCAGGCCGGCGAATGCACTGTCAACGGACGCTCGGTCGACTGGATCGTCGGCGCTGACGGGCTGCACTCGGCAGTTCGTGCAGCCGCGGGGCTCGACCGGCCATCCACTCGTGGCGCCCGCGCCCGATCTTCAGCGGCGCGCACAAAACCCGACAGTCGGCGCTTCGGATTGCGCCGGCACTACGCGGTTGCCCCCTGGTCTGACCTTGTTGAGGTCACCTACCTCGATGACGTCGAGCTCTACATCACCCCGGTAGATGAGCACACCGTGGGGGTGGCGTTACTCGGTCACCGCCCGCTCAGCCTCGACGAGGCAATCGCGCGCGTTCCAGCTCTCGCTGAACGACTCGCCGGCGCAGCCCCCGCCTCAGAGTTGCGTGGCGCTGGCGCCCTGGCTCAGCGCGCCCGCTCGCGCACCAGCGGCCGAGTCGCCCTCGTGGGCGACGCTTCAGGCTACGTGGATGCCCTCACCGGCGAAGGCCTGCGAGTGGGACTGGCACAGGCGCGAGTGCTGGTGCACCAGCTCGCCGCTGGCAACCTGCCCGGGTACGAGCGTGCGTGGCGCCGATCGACGCGCGACTTTCGAGTGCTGACCGCCGGTCTGCTGGCCGCGGCAACCTCGCCCGCTCGCGGCCTCATCGTGCCGGCCGCTGCCGCACTGCCGCGCGTCTTCGGCGCAGTCGTAAACCGCCTCGCGCGCTGAGCGGCGAGCTGTGCCGCTCGCTGCCGGCTGCTTACAGGCCGAGTAGCGCTCGCAACTCGTCGACATCGTGCGCGACAGCTATGGCGTGCTCGAACTCCGCAGGCTCGCCGTAGCCCCACGACACCGCGATTGTCGGAATACCGTGGACTGCCGCACCCTCCACATCGTGCACGCGGTCGCCCACGAGTACGGGGCGCGTGAGGTCAGCATCCATCGCCCGAAGTCGCACGAGCGCTTCAGCCACGACGTCAGCTTTGGCGCTGCGCACCTCATCGGCCGAGGCACCGGTGATGATGTTGAAGTGGTGGGCGATTGTAAAGTGCTTAAGTACGAGGGTCGCCGGCAGTTCAGGCTTCGAGGTTGCAAGGCTGAGGGGCACACCCGCGGCGGCAATGTCTCGCACCAGTTCGCCCATGCCCGGGTACAGGGTGGCATCGTAGGCACCGCGGTCGAGGTAGCGCTCGCGGTACACCTCGAGCGCGTGCATCCGCTCGGCAAGGGTCATGCCAGCCCGGTCACGAAAAGCATCAAGGAGCGGCGGGCCGACGTAGCGCAGCAGTTCATCGACATCAGGGATCGGCAACCCCAGCGTGGAAAAGGTATACGCCAGAGTGTCAATGATGCCGGGGGCTGAGTCGGTGATGGTGCCGTCGAGGTCGAGCAGAATCGCTGTGTAGTGAAGCACGCTTTGAGCCTAGGCGGCGCGGCTTAAAACAGTCGCGGCACCTTATCGTCGATGCCGCGCATAGCGTCATAGTCGAGCAGTAGGCAGCGAATGCCGCGGTCTTCGGCGAGCGTGCGCGCCTGCGGGGTGATCTCTTGTGCGGCGAAAACTCCGGCCACGGGGGCCAACAGCGGGTCGCGATTCATCAGTTCGAGGTACCGCGTCAACTGTTCGACACCGTCGATGCCGCCCCGGCGTTTGATCTCGATGGCGACGGACGCCCCGCTCGCGTCGCGCGCCAAAACGTCAACCGGCCCGATGGCCGTCATGTATTCGCGGCGTACGAGCGTGTGCCCGTCGCCGACGAGCTCAATGTGTTCGGCGAGCAGTTTCTGCAGGTGAGCCTCGACGCCATCTTTTCGCAGGCCCGGGTCGACGCCTAAATCGTGACTGGAGTCGTGCAGCACCTCGTAGATGCTCACCACCAACATGTCGGCGGTTTTTGCCTGAGTGACGCGCCAGAGTTCGGCGACTCCGGCGGCGAGCTGATCGTCGTCGGGTTCGTCAAACGCGATTGTGCAGGGCGGGCTCATCCAGTTCAGTGGTTTGTAGCTGCCACCGTCGGCGTGCACCAGCAGGCTGCCGTCACTTTTGACCATGAGGAGCCGGGTGGCCATCGGCAGGTGCGCGCTGAGCCTGCCCGCGTAGTCGACCGAGCAGCGGGCAATGACAAGGCGCATCCCCCCAGCCTACGGCTGCTGCAAATGAAGGAGAACAGGGGTCCAACTCCGGCGGTGAAGGGTTTGGAGCCCAGGGTTCCTTCATTTGTGACGGGCGGCCGGGGGCGGAGCAGGCAGGCGGGGCGGCGCAGGCGGGTGGGGGCGGAGCAGGCGGGCGGGCCTGGGCGGCGCGGGCGGGGCGGGCACAGCCCCGGGGGGTCAGGGGTACAGGCCGGGGCGGTGCTCTTCGGCGGTGCTGCCGCCCCCGTCGACGACGATCAGCTGGCCGGTGATGTAGGAGGCGCCGGGTGAGGCAAGCCACGAGATGGCACTGGCGACTTCGGCCGGGGTACCGCTGCGGCCGAGCGGCACGAGAGCACCCTCGAGGGCCTCCTGTGGCAGTTGCGAGGCGGTGGCGATCCAGCCGGGAGCAACTGCATTGACCGTGATGCCGTTACACGCTTCGTCGACGGCAAGCCCGCGAGTAAAGCCGAGCATGCCGGCCTTGGCCGTGGCGTATCCGAGGTCGTGACGGGCGGCCTGCACGGCACCCGTGGTTGACGCCACCGATATAACTCGCCCCCAGCGCCGCTCGCGCATACCCGTAATCACGGCACGGGTGACAAGAAACACGCTCGTCAGGTTTATGTCGACGGCGCTGCGCCATTCGGCAACGCTCATGTTGATGTCGCCGCGCGGCATCTCTTCACCGATTGCGACCATGCCGGCGTTATTGATGAGGATGTCGGGGTCACCGACAAGCCCACGCACTGTCGCGAGGGCTGCGCTCGCCGCATCTTCGGTCTCGAGCCGCGCGACAACGCCGTAGGCGTCGTGCCCTTCGGCGACTAGCTCAGCCACGCGGTGCTCAATACGCGAGGTGGTGGCAGTCATGGCGACGCGGGCTCCGCGTTGGGCGAGCGCGCGGGCTGTGGCGAAGCCGATGCCTTCGGCAGATCCGCACCCGGTGATAAGAGCCGTGCGGCCTGTCAAATCGAGGTCGATGGGCAGAGGCGGACGAGCGGATGCAGGGCTGATCATGCGGCGAGTTTAGGGCTGGGCATCCGGTGCAAGGCTCGGGGTTGCCGACGGCTGGCGTGCAGCACTTCCCGTTTCGCGCGCGGCGGGGGTCGCGACGTACGCGACCGCGATGAGTACGAGCACCACCCAGAACGCGGAGAGGAGCCCGAACTGCTCGCCCAGAAATCCGAGCAGGGGCGGACCGACTAAGAAGGCAAAGTAGCCCACGGTTGCGACGCCAGCAACCCGCGCGGCGGCTCGGGCAGGGTCGTCTGCGGCGGCTGACATGCCGACGGGAAATCCGAGCGCGGCACCCAGCCCCCAGGCGAAAATTCCGATTCCGGCCGCCACCGGGTGGGGTACGAGAATGAGCACCGCGATGCCGGCCATGGCGAGGAGTGCTGAAACTCGCAACACCGGGACGCGTCCAAAGCGGTTGAGAACCCAGACGCCGCCGATGCGGCCGGTGGTCATGGCGGTGGCAAATAGGCCAAAATACAGCGCACCGCTGGCTTCGCTGACTCCGCGGCCGTCGACCATGGCGAGGGCGAGCCAGTCGTTCGCGGAGCCTTCGGCGAAGGCCATTCCCAGCACGACGAAGCCGATGAGGAGTGTGCGCGGCTCGCGCCAGATCGACATGCGCTGCGTAAAAGTCGAGCGGTCAGGGCCGGGGCCGTCGTCATCAAGGCCGGGCAGGGCGCGGTGGCGCGGAAGGTATCGAACTGCCACCAGGGTGGCAGCGGCGAGTAGTGCGGCCATAACCCCGAGGTGGATGTCTAGTGGAACGCCGAGGGCAGTGACGCCGGCGGCAGTGCCGGCCCCGACGATTGTGCCAATGCTCCACGAGGCGTGAAACCAGGGCATGATGCTGCGGCCTTGGGCTTGCTCAACCCCGGCACCTTCAACGTTCATCGCGACGTCAGTCATGCCGGTTCCTGCTCCGAAGATGAGCAGCGCGGTGAGGGCGACCCCAAACGAGCCCAGTGCGGTTGAGCCGAATCCGAGCAGGGCGAGGGCGCTCACACAGCTGAGCAGGGCGATAAAAATTGTTTTGCGAGTGCCAATGCGCGCAATGACGTGTGCTGAGGCGAGCAAGCCGAGGATCGAGCCTGCCGCCATGCCCATGATGAGTATTCCGAACTGGTCGGTGCGCACCTCCAGTGCGTCTCGAATTGCGGGCGTGCGGGCGAACCAGCTGGCCATCGCGAGCCCATTAATCGCAAACACCGCGAACACGGCGAGGCGCCACGCAGTCAAAGAGGGCTGAGTGCCAGCAGCAGTAGTCACAACATTCTTTCGAGAGAAGGATGCCCGCTCTCAGTCGTTGTTTGCAGCGGGTTCGTCAACGCTAACAGCCGCACTCCAGCCGCCCTTCAGCGGCCCTCCAGCCGCCGATCGGCGGCGGTAGCCAATCGGCAGCGTGTCAAGGGGGTGCCGATGTTCGCTTCTCCGTGCGACCGTACTCAGTGCGTATCGGTGGCACCGGTGCGACCAAAACCAACGACAGGGAGTCGATCATGAACGACGCGGCAGACAAGATGAAGCACAAGGGCGAAGAGCTGGGCGGTAAGGCGAAAGAGGCCGCCGGAAAGTTGACTAACAATGACGATCTCGAAGCCGAGGGTCGAGCTGATCAAACGTCGGCCAACCTGAAGCAGGCGGGCGACAACGTCAAAGACGCCTTCACCAACTGAGCCTTTGGTGTTGATCGACGGGCGCCCTGATCGACGGGGGCCTTCAGTGAGCGGCGCCCGTCTTCACTGACGACGCTTAACGCGTTAGGCCATGGTGCCGGTCACGATCCACCGGGCACCGCGCGCTCGCACACCGAGGGTGAGGGCGCGCGCACCCAGGTAGGCGAAGGTGAAGGCAGCGAGCAGCGGTGCGAGCCCGGTGATGAAGGGCAACAATGCGAGGTAAACGAGCAGGTTGAGTATTCCCGTCCAGGCTAGGTAGCGGCCGTCTCCTGCTCCGATCAGCACCCCGTCGAGTACAAAGACGAGACCCGCCAGGGGTAATCCGGCGGCCAAGATGCCCAGCGTGAGGGGCAGTGCTGACCGCACCGCGGCATCCGACGTCACGGCGATGGTCAGCAGGGGGATGCTGGCGGCAATGAGCACCGCGAGTACGGCACCAGTCGCAACACCCCACAGCACG
>Ga0306871_1000365_pt1 | contig 17550 bp, 23 predicted proteins | sample AntRauMeHopE1497_FD_190447 | JGI IMG/M metagenome (GOLD analysis project Ga0306871, IMG submission 190447) | Saline lake microbial communities from Rauer Islands, Antarctica - Metagenome Hop E1 #497 (v2) (version 2) | ecosystem: Environmental > Aquatic > Non-marine Saline and Alkaline > Saline ... | reverse complement strand
TTCTGCATCCGGTAGATTTCCTTGATGTCGTTGATATCCCGAACCGCATTGCTGACCGTCGTGATCGTTTCCTTTGCATCCCTTAAAAGTTCCACGGTCTGCAGCCCTTGCCTGACCTGCTCGGCGCCCTGGGCTATCGTTTGGAGCAGGCTCGCATTTGTTCCGACATCCGTCACGGGAATCTGCGCATAGGAGGTAACAAAAACTAAAAAGGTTAGTAAAAAAAGTAGTGATCTGTTCATATTAATGGTTTTTAATGTGTTGTATTATGGTCTTTTCCATATCACCGGTCTTTTCGTACAGCTGCATGATCTCCTCGTATTCCGCACCATCGGTCTGATACAATTTTAGGACCTCGGGAGGCAGTTCCAAGCGCAGGGGCCAAATTTCCGAGCCGATGATAAGCGCGAATTCCGTAAAGTCCTTGTCCCCTTCCCGTATACTGGTCAGCGACTTTAGTATATTATGCTGATGTTCGCTCAGGTTGAAACGTTGCACCAGCGGTGCGTAGCCCTTCTCGTTGAACAGGACATACACGACCTGGGTATTGTCTATCATCGCATCGGTATCGTCCCCGATAGGCAATTGGGCCGGGCTTTGCAGGGAGGAACCTACGGCCGCGTTCTGCTTTCGAATGGCCTGATAGAAGAAAACAACGGTGTCTCGGATCGATTTGTACTTGATGAACTTGGCGAGCTCGTCATAGAATATCACACCGGGAACGGCCTTGTTCTCCCAAATAAGCTTCTTGACCGCTTGGGAACCCATGAGCATCAATATGGAAAGCGCTACCGGGTCGTCCTGCGCCTTGTCGAACTCGAATACGATATATTCCTTCTCGTCTATGAGATGGCTTGAATCCTCCCGCCCCGAAAAAAGATAGGCGTACTGCCCGTCATCGATATATTTTGAACATAGGAACAAAAAACTGTCCATGTCGAAAAAACGGGATTCTATGTTCAGGAATTCCTTTAGTTTGTCCGTATTGTCCTTGACGAAACGATAGAACGAAGGGTAGGTATGGTCGGAGACCACCTCCCTGTAATAGGTTTCTAGCAGTCTTGATAATGAGGTCTGTACCGTGTCGGATATATCCTCCTCCGGTTTCCATAATTTGAACACAAAAACCGACAGATCTTTTAACTGTTGGGCATCAAGCGACCCGTTGATTTGGAACGGATTTAGCGGTAAGGGCCGTCCCGGTTCGAAGGAAATAAACAAAGATCTTTCCTTGGGCAGTAACAGGGCAAGCTTTTTAAAGCTTCCCCCGATATCGAAGATTACGTTCCTGTACCCAAGTTCGTTGAACTGCCTTATAATGTGTTGTGCAAGGACAGATTTTCCCTCCCCGGTCGGTCCGTACATCGTAAAGTTCCATGCCTTTATACGTTTCTTTTCATAGTCGCGGACATCCCGTATGATCGGCACGTTGTACAGCCTGTCCGAAAAAACGATCCCTTCCGGATCGTTCTTGTACGTGGTCACGTTAAGGAAGAGTGCAAGATTTATTTCAAGCTCGCTATCGTACATACGCTGTGTACTTATGCTCCCGGACAGGGCGGGAAAAGAATTGAGGTAGATTTCCTTCAGCCTTCCCCTTGATGGATAGATGGGCTTAAAATCGTGCGTCTTGAATATCGTTTCTATCTGCCTAGCGCATTTGTTGAATTCGGGATCGGAATCCGCATAAAAGATAATATTGCTATGGCCTTGGGTCAATATCCTCATTTCATCCTGGCCGAGCTCTGTTACATAATCGCTAAGAATCCTCCCTTTTTCCTCGTTCTCCTCGTCGAACCCCCGGGAGCCTTTTAGCTTCCGGCTCGTTTCCTTGATTTTTTCTTTTTTTAGGGTATGGTCTTCCAGATAGACGATCTGGTTATAGATGTGATCGTACGGCAGCCTAAAACCGAAGTCATCGGCAAGGCCTTTATGGAACTTATATTTTTTGCTACTGAAGGCGGGATCTATCTTACTGATATCCACATAATCGGGAAACTGCTTGATGTTATCAAGGCAATATGCCCCGACGAGTTTGCCGCCGACATCGATAGCGGGTTTTTTATCGCTGCGCGCCGTCATATCCGTGCTTACATATGCATCGGGCTGAAACGCATTGAAATAGTTTTCCTGCAGGGCATATATCTCATCGGACGACATAGGCACCGCCTTGATATGTTTTGATGTGTTGATGAAGTCCATCGCCTTGTCCGCGTCCTCCATAAAATCGTTGTCCCGCCCGAATTCCGAAATGAGCCTGTCCCTATCGGGAAGCTTTCTGAACGGGTTATGGATTCCGGAATTTTTAAGGAATGTACTTCCTCTATTACCTATGAAAAGAAAGGGGTAGTGGGTAAAATATTCCCGTCCCGTATAATGTTTACGGGTCTTTTTTTGAATGAACGTACTGTTGGGCAATAGTTGTCCGTTGAATTTTTCCTTCAGGAAAATATCCATCTTGTGGACAAAGGAATATTTTGGAAGGAAGCGCAGCGTCCTGAACCAATGTTCGTGCATTGCGGTGTAGTCCTCTTTTGAAAGCGTGAATATCTCTGGCAACTGTAGACTATATCCACATACCACATCTCCGTTACTGCTTAGAAAACTGTGTCCATCAACCTTTAATGTCGGTGGGTTCTTGGACAAAAATGCATTCTCCATCTTTTAATTTGTACAGGTCGTTTTCGAAATGGTCCGGGATTTTCCCGAAGCTGAACGATTCCACCATGCCGGAATTGTCCAGATATCTCAAAACCATATAGGATACCGTAAGGAGGACAATGAAAAGAAAAAAGTTCCGTCCGTTAAAACTACCTATCAGCAATAGGGCAAGCAGGACGGCGATAAGGACAAGGGCAAGAAAATAGTTAAAGCTCAGCTTAAAGAGTACGGCCTTTGAATTCACGTTCTTTTCTACCTTCAGTCGTTCTTCCATGATTTCCTTCTTAGAAGCTCAGGGATAGAATAAAGGTAACCACTGCCGATATCAGGCCGATCACTGCGGCCCATAACAACAGACCTCTAAAGAAGCCCATATAGTCCCTGTTCTCGCCGAACAGTTTACCGAGATTGGCAACTGCGGATATCAGGAAAATAGCGGCTATTAAAAAGGGTGCCGCATCCGCGACATCGTCCCAGAAGTTTTCTGCCGTTTCCGATATGTTAAGGTCTTGGGCGCTGGCCGTTGAGATAAATCCGACTAGTAAAATAGAAGTGTGTAAGACTTTTCTTTTCATTGGTGTTCTCGTTATGGTTGGTACTGGTTCTGTTCCTAATATAAGCAAAACGAAGCTAATATGGCCTATAATTTCTTGGCGATCGACAAAATACGTTCGTAATTCGAACGGATCTCCAATTCGCTTATGGCCCTCGTTTTTTTGAAGGGTTCGATTTCGATATGAGGCCTTTTTATGGAGACGTCGTGGCTCTCGCCCTTATCGTCTATAATGAAAAATTGGCCGGTTCCCCTTTTGAACATTTCGAAACTTTTATGTTTCTTTTCGTCCCGCTCCGAAACGTTCACCCTTCTATCGCTTTTTTCAGCGAACATTCCCGCCTTCTGGCTGAACGACTTTTGCTTTACCTTGACCTGTTCGAAGTACGCTTCGTAAAATCTAGCGGTCTCCGGGTCGTTGGTCTTGCCAAAGAACAGGGTGGAAAGGTTCGCAAGTATTTCCTTCATCTTGTTCACGCCCATTTGGTTCGCCGCCTGGATCTTGTCCTGCAGCATATAGATGGTCGCTATGTTAAAGCTTCTCATCGTGGAAGGTATCCTGGGCATCCTGCTCAGTTTTAGCGTCGGGGCCTCATCGAACATGAGATATGCGAATTCCCTGTCCCTTTTTGACATCTGCAATATAATGGCTTGGGCCGTAACGGCTAACAATGGCTGATAAACTTCATCATAATTCGGTGAATTGACCAAAACCACCAACGAAGGGGATTTTTTGTTGTTTATTTCAAGCTCGAAATCGTTCTTTAGGGTCGAATAAAATAGACTTGGCAAATCAAATGCCCTAAAGGCATTCGAGAGGTTTCCCTTTACCCCCGCCATTTGGTCCCTGGCGCCGGAACTATCCAAAAAGGTATTTGCCTGTCGTCTCGAATTGGGGTTTCCTTCTAAAAATAGGATAAGCTCGTCTATGTTTTTCTCCAAAAAGATAGCGGTCAGATATGGAAACGAGCAATACTCCGGAAAATCATCCTTAAGCCGTATCAGGACTCCCGCTATGGCGCCCTCGGCGGCATTCTTGAAAAAGGGGCTGTTGCCATCGTCCGGAATCAGGTTGTCCGTCAAGGTCTTTGCCATGATCATAAAGTCCTCCCTCTTGTTCAATATAGAGGGGTCGAAGCAATTGATGTTACAGGAACGTGACGGATCCGAGGGATGGAAGACATGAACGGGAATATCCGCATTTCTATAGAACCACATGACGATTTCCGTAAGTTCCAGGTTCTTGTAATCGTAGATCAGGCCGGGAACCGATTTTTTGCCGAAACTGTTCAATATCCAGCCCGCACAGGAAATGGTCTTACCGGAACCTGGAGCCCCTTGAACGGAGACGCCCTTTATCGTATCGACTATGGTTCTACCCTTTTTATGCGGTATTTCCACTTCGGAGATAGCTCTCCCCTTCTTGGTAGGCGAACCCAGCAACTTGCTCAATGAAACGAATACTATAAAGATTAGAAAAGAGGGCAATTGATAGATGACCAAAAAGGTCGTTACATCTATGCTGCTCAAAAACCTGATTAGGATATATATCACGGTCAACAATACCACCGTGGTAATGAACGCGGAAAGTAGGTAGTTTTTTTTCCATGTGACGAACCAAAATATCAGAAAGATACAATTTATCGATACTATGGTCAATTGGGTGATGAAAGGTGCGTTTAAAAACTGTTCCGTATATCCCATTATACCCCGACCGATCTTGATATGGCCTGCGCGGCCATGGTTATCGTTTTGCGCGCTACGCTAATGCCGAAGGATACGGGATTGGTAAATGCGGCCTTGTCCAAAGAATCCAATACCGCCTTAATGGCCTGTTTCTCGATAGTCCGAATCGCCTGTTTTGGAATATGTTTGGGGTTGGTAGTGGCCATGTTCAGGCTCTTTTGTAGGGAGGTATCCTTTATGCTCTCCAGTAATGCCCTCTTCACCATTATCTTTACCAAGGATTTTGGATCGGTAACCGCTGTAAAGGCTAGATTGGCATTTTTATAATAGGTATAACTTTCGTCAACGCCCCTTCGGTATTTGAATTTTGAATCAAACAACTGTTCCCCGGATGCAACGAAGGCATCACGGTTGAATCCCTTGCTATGTTCCTTTCCGTTAAGCTTACCTTTTCCGGATTTTTGGTTGGACATCGGGCTTAACTTGAATTTTTGCTGCGCATCGTATCGGGAAACGATGATATGGACATGGGCATGATTGCCGGCCTTTGGTTTCCCTTCCAGTATCGGGGTTCCGTTCTTGTCGCGCCGGTATGTTTTTTCGAGCGCTTCCGTTATGGCGGGACTATCCATGTTCCTGATAATTTCCGATTTTATCCTGTTGTTATATATAATGGATTCGCGAAACCTTTTATCGTCATATTTATAGGTGCGCTCGTGTTCTATCTTAGCGTAGTATACAAGATCGCTACCTTTTAATGGTTGTCCGTCCGGATAGTTCCTTTCAAAATTCAGGGCATATACGTCCATCAGGTCACGGACATAGTTTTTTAAGGCAGTGTCATTGGTGGCGATATGACGTAGTTCCCGCTCGGACGGGTTGACCGTCAACATATAGAATTTTGTTTCGTCCTTGGACAAACGCCCTTTATTGCCGTCGATGGAGCGCTCCACGATTTCCGGAGCGATATTATCTGATGCGTGGTCGAAAAATCCGATGTGATCCAATGTTCCGAGCTCCCTGTTCTCCTTTTCAAGGTACTGAACGAGATTGCTGCAGCTTTCCATATTCTTGCTTCCATCCACACCGGAGCCATGTACTCTAATTATCATTCAGTATTCTATTGATCCTGTCCATATCGCGTTGGGTAATGTTCGCGATGAATTTACCCGAGTTGAGACCTGAACCTTTGTGGATCTTGGTTGTTAAAAATGCAAGCTCGTCCTTAAAAAGTGCGACTTTTTTCTGTTGTATTTCTGCATCGACATGTACTTGTGAAAGTTCAAACACTTCCGTTTTTTTCGAAAGTTGTTCGCTGTTGGGATCCTTATTTTGTACTATACTTTTGGTACTGGAAACCTTGAATTCCGGCTTGTGCTCAGCTGTCCCTTTTTTAGTTACAAAGTCGATGATATCCAAGGTCTCGATACCGTTCAATAGATCTACATTACTTTTGGTCAGGGCCGTCATTTTTTGGCTCATGGGAACAAAAAAATCCTGTTCCCTTTTCTTTAGGAAACCGATCAATCGGTTTTCAAGGGCCTTCATACCGTCCCCTACGTTGACCGATTTCTTATTGTAGATGTCCAGACCGGTCTCGTATAGATAATCGATGGCCGAACTCAAATAATCCTGTTGGGAGGTGTTGGATCTCTTGGCCAGAACGGCAAGGAATCCTTTGGAGGAACTGTTTATTTTTACGGACGCCGAGCTCATTGAATTTTAAATTTAGGTGTTTATCTACTGAAAAGTAGAAAATTATAGCTAATAATAATTTGATTATTAGTGAATTGCTGAAAATTTACTACTTTATTTAATCCTATTTGCTACTTTGTTACACCTAAAGTAGTAAAAAAAATACCATATTTTATGGTACTTCCTGATAGAAAGGTAGAAAATAGTATCGGGGGTTCCCCGATTCCATCTCGCTTTCCTTTTCGTGCAGGGCACTCAAAGAAAACTATTGCATTCGCAATAACCTTATTTTTCCGAGCTCGAATGAACCAATATCAATAGAAATAAAATATCCGTAAAATTGAAGTGTTAAAATCAGTTGATAAAGTACCGCTTAAGTTTAAACCAGGACAGGGAATAAACAGTAGATTTATTTGTAAAAGGGTACAGTATAAGATAGCCAACGGAAACCTTTTCAAGCAAACGTTTTTGGACTAGTTAAAATTTATAGCCGCAATAAAAATCGGTCCAAATCAAGTAAACGGATTACATGAAGTTTAGGCTTGGCCCGGAAATTTTTCATAGGCTGTCAAAATGGCGGTCTAATTGAATTTTTTGCGTATTGAAGTATATTTTTAAACACGTAGAATCAGGTGTTTTTAAGAAAAAAAATTGATTCGTACGAATCAATTTCGTGGAATATAATTTCATCTTGATAGTTTTTATCTATGCAATTTTTTTGATGGTGTATGCTTTTTTGACCTTTCTTCAAAACCTTATTTCATTTTGCAAAGCAAAAGATTATTATGAAAAAATGGCGTAATTTTTTTTAAAATTATGACGTTTTTGAAACCTTATTAACAAACTAACAAGCTTATCAAAATTACTTTTTTCTTTATTAAAAGACTAAATATATAATTCTTAATATAAAGACTATATTACAGGCTACTAGGCTCGTATATAGGTCGGGGGTTTTAAGGGTTTTTGTCTAACTGATTGCGGACGGTTCGCTAACCGATTGCGGATATATTCTAACTAATTGCGGATGGCACTCTAACTTATTTTAATATATTTGAGCCATTAATTCTAACCGATTGCGGATATGGCTATTATTGTTGACAGGGATACTAACAAAAAAATCAAGCTTCCTGATGTGATAAGGCAGCCGTACCAATTGACCGCAAATTTTGTCAAATTCAATTTTACGGCAGGAGAAAACAGGGTTGTTGTGCGCATACTCCAACGGATAAAGGTACATCAGGAAGTTGACTATACCCCTCAAATCGACCTCAATGGAAATATTTCCTTGCAATACCATTATCGGGACTTACTTCTTGATGGGGACAATGCAAAGGAACGCCTTGACGACACCTTGGCCGGACTTAGGGAAAAGACGTTACCGATTACAAGTAAGATGTTGGTCGATGGTAAGGAACAGGAATCCGTTAAGCTGGTCGGTGTAATTGAAAAACCGGAATGGACAATAAGCAGGTCCCATGTTAAAATCGACTTGGACGCCGGGTTTTATAGCTTCTTGACGGATTTAAGTAAAGGGTTTACGGAATATTTGGCCGAGAGCAGTTTCAATCTTACGGGTACCTACAATATAAAATTTTACTACTACGTCAGGCAATGGTTGAAAAGTGGTGGTAGAACGGTCCACACGCTCCGCCAGTTCCGTGATGAATTAGAAATACCAGATCATAAATACACTAAGAACACATCGAGCGCATTTAAACAGAAAATCATCGAGCCTGCGAAAAAGATGTTGGACGAAATTGCAGACGTCAGTTTTAATTATTCGGATGTAAAACAGGGCAGAAAGACCGTCGGATTTATATTTAAGTTTTATAAAACGAATAATAAGACCCCTGCACGCCACAACATAGAAAGGGTAGAGGAGATTTTTGCATTGCTGGAAGGCAATTTCATGCTGTCCAAGGAAGACAAAAGCAGATTGGTAGGTCTTATGAACAAGTATCGGTTTAGCTTCCTTAAATCGCTTATAAACACACATTACTTTGATATCAAGGATAATTACGATCGAATGAAAGATCTGCCCAATGCAATGAACAAGGTGATTCTTGACAATTATGACTACCTCTTTAAGAAAGATGGGGAGTAATCTAACCGATTGCGGACAACAATCGTCTTCTCAAATTATGGAGTTGTAATCTCCATTGTGACCATTCACTACCATTCTAACCGATTGCGGAGGTATTAACCTCCTTATCAATAAGGTTTTATCAATACTCTAACGCATTGCGGATGGAGTGGATACTACAACTATTTCTATTTCACTAACCGATTGCGGACACAGTACTTCCTTAAAAACAAGAGTTTCTAAGCTGTTCTAACGCATTGCGGATAAAAAATGGTATGATAATTTCCGTTTCACTAACCGATTGCGGATATTATAACTCACCGAACACTAATATCCAAGACTACTCTAACAGATTGCGGATATCTAACTTTAGCATAATAATACGTCAATTCTAACCGAACGCGGATGAAAAATACGCGAAAAAGCTAGGTTTTACGGCGTTGTACATGGTTTCCAGAGGCGCATAGCGCTTGAAATACGGACACGTACCTGTACACTCTAACGGATTGCGGACGGTGCAAAACCAACAAAAACAGCAGTTTCGATTATTCTAACGCTTCGGGGGCGAAAAACATGATGAAGAAAATAGTGATACTCTAACCGATTGCGGATGAAAAAAGGTCAAAAAAGCAAGAAGTTTAATAGTAATGGTATATTTTTGAAATGAAAAGAAGCAAACGCAAGTTTGAATCGAAAACGGAATGGCCGACTAGGTTGTTCCGTTTTTTTATAGATGCCTGTTTACCGGCTCATTCTTTCCTTTTTGGAAACTGGCAAGTAATCTCCCCTTCTCCCCTTTCACGTATTCAAAGACATTAAAAAAAACCCAAGTTGGAAATTCCTTGTGCAAGAAGGCTGTAAAGGATAGTAGATCGTTAACATTGTTGTATTTGAGCCAATTACAATTGGTGCATTTTGTATCAAACCGCCTCTTGGAATTTCTCAACGATTCACATTCATTACAAAGTGTTTTGATGTTGGCCCTATATCGAATGTGTGCCATAGTGTTTAGAATAGATTTTAATTTATTGCAAATATAAAAGAACCGTGGCCGTCCTTTTCTTGGTTATTCGTGCGAACATAACGACTGTCTGAAAGGTACTGCGGCAACGGTTTCGGAAAATTGATTAGTGCGCTTAGGCTATGCCTCGTAACGCGCTCTCGTTATCAATCTTATTTCCTGTTCCCGTACATGCTATAAGCATTATTTGAATCCGTTATATTTATTCCTGATGATATATTTGTGCAACCAAAGACCGCCTATCCAAATAGGAATAATAAAAAGATGCCACCACTCAAAAACATAATCTTCCATTTCTCAAAGCTGTTCGTTCGCACCGATACTTTCCCCGTGAACCCTATAATATTTCAGTTCCTCTCCTAGGTAGGCAAAGACACATTTCGGTGTATCGAGGTTCAGGATTCTTTTCATGCGCTCATCTGATACATTCGCCCCTTTCGTCCTGAAACTTTGGGCATGTGAAACGATAAGGCGCCCCCGTTCAAAATTTCAGCTCGTGCCGGATCTTCGTTATCTCCAAATCTTTGTTTTCGCTTATGTCGCTCATACTGCTGAAAATTATCCCTCTCGTCCTTGTTCACTTTTGTTCAGGGCATCCACTCCCCTAGAAACGAACCCAACACCTAAGACCATCAATATCCCGACCAAGGGGAAGTATATCCATGCCCTCATAGTTTCCGGAAAATAATAGGCCCAGATGGTCAGAATTAAAATCAGTAAAAGCGAGGTCAGACCAATCCTAAGCAGTTTTGATAATATCCGTTTTCTCTCCATGGTTCTACTTTTCTATATACTTCCTTTTCATGTTTACATTTCGTCTAAGATAGTTTCCGCGCTATCATATATTTCTTCAACAGCAACTCGCTTATTATCCAAAATTTCCAATTGTGACACTATTTTAATTGGCGAACCGCACTTAGTGGCGAATTTTGTTTTCTGCTATCATCTGTCCGATATTTTCTTCTTTTAGAAAAATGAATTCTAGCTTGTCGTTTTTTTTCTTCGCTACAAATTTCCCATCTTCATACCCATAAAAGTGATATGAATTCAGGGCTGAACAGGCATCATCAAAATCCATATAAATCTTGGCCGGAAGTTCTTCTGAAAATCCTTTTCCTTCCCAGTTTGCTTTGTTCGATTTTATAATTAGCATACGTCTTGTTTTTAAAATTTTTAGTCATATCCTTGAAGGGCGATTATTGCCCTCGGTTCAGATAACATCCGTTATGGACTAATCCGGCAACTTTACCTTATCATTATCGGGAAAATATACCATGGTGTTGTAAGAAGGCTGCACAATATGATCGAGTACTTTTATAAAACCTCTGGTACGCATAGCTGCAAAAACGGAAACATTGGCATTTGGAAATGATTGGCTGAGTTTTCGTACACAGGCACACGAAGTCCTCCCAAGAGTGAATACATCGTCCACTAAAATTATTTTTTCTATAAATGCGGATGGCGGAACGACAATAAGGCTGTTGAAATGCGTATTACAAGTTGGCCGCTGTTCGGCACTACTGAAACTGCTCGACTTTGGGACTTTTTTTGCCCTTGCTATAAAATTCTGAACACTTCCCCCTAGTCCGGCTTCGACCAAATGATCACATAAAATTTTTGTCGGCCAAAGTCCATCGCCTACGATAGGGGCGCTTCTCGGGGCGGGAACCAATACAGGGCCTTCCTTGAACATTTGGGTTATAGGATGTTCTTCGGGAAGTTGTTTTATGTGGTGTATAAGCCGTTCGATAACCCGGGCGTTTCCGGATTTAAGATTGCCCGCAATTTGTCTGGACTTCAGGGACATATCATTCTTGCCCCTAGTCGCAAATACCAACATCGTTGCAAAATCGATTTCAAAAGGCATCTTCAAGCTTTGAGGTTAGATAGGGAATATCCTCCAAAATTAAATCTATGTTTTCACGGGACAATGACTGCGCGCCGTAGTCCATCATTTCTTTTGCCCATGTTATATTTGGGTCGTTGGCGACATTTTCCAAGATATAGACCTCCCTGCCCAATCGTAACGCCTCCCATCCCTGGTGTCTTGTTCCGCTCTTCTCGCCGGCTTCGATTATAATGGTAGCGTCCGAAATCAAGGCCATGGTCCTATTCCGTATCGGAAAGTTTTTAGGTTGCGAAGGGTAGCCTTCGGGGAATTGTGAAATGGCCAAATGGTCTTTCTTTATAATTTCCAAAAGATTTGAATTCTGCTTTGGATAGGCCTTGCTCAAGGGGGTGCCCAAGACCGCGATAGTATGTCCACCGCTCTCTATGGCGGTTATATGCGCCATGGTATCGATTCCTGCGGCTAGACCGCTCACAACTATGATGTCATGTTTGACCAAAGCCTTGGAAATAATTTTGGCACGTATCAACCCCTCTTTGGAAGCCTTTCTAGAACCAACAACGGAAACCCGCCTTTTAAAATAAAGAAGCTCGTTGTTGCCGGCTAAAAATAATTGTTTTGGTGAATGCTTTCTTTCCGTTTCGGTTAAAAGCTCATTATAATTTTCGATATCCATACTCCTAAATTAAAGGTTTTTAGCTATACTATCAATTGATTTTGTCCGCCGCTCAAATCTTGGTACGCTGGATAGGTTCTTTATACTTTTTGGTACTGCGCATGGAATGTTTTTCGAAATTTTCCACGATTCGAAACCTGAAAATATTGTTCCCTAAAAAACGGAAATCCTTTCCCGTTCCTCGGGGCTCCCCTTTATCCCGATCTTGGCCATACCCTAATCCTTCGCCCGTACAAGTTCAACGAATATCCTATGGTCGCGGAAATCCTCCGGTGTGCCACAGGTCTGGTAATAATTGAAGAGATCCGTGAGGCACGAGTTTATGGCGTTCATCTGCCCTTGGTCGAGTTCCTCAAACTTCGGCATCCTCTCCGTTTCCTCTTTTTTCAATAAGTTCATAATATGCTTTATAATCGGTTGCACTAAGGTGTCTTTTCATCCATTCTTCCATTCCGATATCGTTCTTTTCCATCACATACCGGGTAAACGAAACAACGCCCTTGCACGATTCGAACCCCCGTATTTTCATATGATCGCGAACGTTCTTGGGTAATCCTTCCAACCACTCCTCAAAATCCACCTCGGTAGGCTCCTGTTCCTCTGCCTGTCTATGGTAGCTATAGGAAGCGTTTCCGAAACGTAATAATAGGGCGTGTTCTTCCCGCTCTTCTTCCGGGAGCTGCGCCAACAGCTTCGCCTGATTTTCCCGTTGTTGTTCGTTGGGGTGTTCCATTTTTCGTGTGTCTTTATTGGAGGGCGGTCATAACGCTCCCGGTTCTTCCAACTGCTGCTTATAATACGGCCCGTCATCCCCGGTATCCTCATCATCAATATAAACATCCCCGCTCCTATAGATAAGGTCATCGTAGCCCTTCGTCCTCCATTGGTCATACTTCATATCCAATTGTGAAACCGCGACCTTGCCCAAATGCTTCTGGCGGTCAATATCGAATACGTCGACTTCCGTTCCCATGTAAAAGGTCAGTTTAAAGTTCGATACCCTTTTGCCGGGCCAAAAGGGTCAGCCCGTCAAGGATTGCGTCCTCATGGGTATATTTTCCGGATTCCTCCTCGATACGGTTTGTTACCTTTTTAAGGAACAAAAAGGTGGATTCCTTCATCCGTATGCTCTTATTGACCTTGCCCTCCCCATCGTTTCCGGAAGGGGAGGCCTTGGCCTTCTTTTGCGCTTTGTCCGCTTGTTTCTTAGCTACTAGATCATTAAGTCCCATGTTATTTAAGTTTGTTTATTTTTCGTAATACTTCGTTGCCAAGGGCAACGTAATCCTGTGCGCCGGTCGAGTTCCTACTATACTCGAAAATGTTCTTTCGATAGGCCTGCCCTTCCGTAATGGTAACGTTCTTTCGGATCCTTGTATTGAACAGGTCTCCCTCCCATCCCCTATTCTTGATCTCTTCCAAAATTTTGACAGATACCTTCGTGTCCTTTTCGTATTGGGTTATCAACATGCCGAGAATGTTCAGGCCGGGGTTGGTTTCTTCCTTGACCATCGTTATAAACTCGACCATATGGTCGATGCCCTCTATACTCAGGATATCAAGTTTAATGGGCAGGATTACGTGGTCGGCACACACCAGGGCGTTGACCGTTACCAAGGAGGTGTTCGAGGGGCAATCGATAAAAATATATTCATAATTATCACGGATTTTGTCCAAGGCCTTGCTCAACTTTTTCTCCCGCCCCAACATACCGATCAAGCGGGAATCTATTCCGATAAGGTCTGAATCGGCGGGAAGGATATCGAGGTTCTTGCTGACATTGACCACCTGAAAGGGCTCTCCCAACAAGGCCTGCTTAACGGAGGTTTTTGGCTTGTTGATGCCGAACTGCTTTGAAAGGCTTCCCTGTTCGTCGGTATCGATCAACAAGGTTGGTTTTTTCAAAGCGGCCTGTACCGCTAGGTTGATGGATGTGGTGGTCTTGGCCACGCCTCCTTTTTGGTTCATTAAAGCTATGGTGGGCATATACTTGATGATTTAGTGTGCAATTTATAAAAAATGTATTACTTGTACAACATGATGCACATGAACAACAAGTATTACAAGTAAAACTTGTAAAACTTGTAATACTTGTATGTCATACCTCCAACATGTCCCCGTTGCAAGAATTGCAATGGATTTCCAGATCGGGCTTGCCCCAGACATTGGAACATCCGCAGCTATATTTGACCTTGCTTTTTTTCGTCCGGACCGGAGCGGTTTCGGCCAAGGTCATATCCTTGATCTGATCGAAAAGCGGCAGGGCTCCGTCCACGTTTTCAAAAACGGAGGGGTTCACCTCGTAGTATAGCCCTGCAAAGACCTCGTTGTTCATGAGTTCCTCGCTGACCTCTAGGAAGCTACCCCCCTTGATGGTATAATCCCCAATATTGAACCCTGTTGTCCTTCCTCCCTTCTTTCCGGTATCGGTGGGCATCAAACCGATGCCAATCATCTTTCCTGCCCATTCCTTATTGTGGTATCCGGGACGGGACGGGCTTCCGTAATGGTGCTGCCAAGCATGGCACATTTCATGCACCACGGTCTGACAGATTTCAAGCAATGGGTATTTAAGGAACATTTCGGGATTCAATGCCAGTTCGTCCGTTTCGTTGTCCTCCATGTGAAACCAACGATTGTGCGCAAAATGTCCGGCAACGTGTTTTTGCCTTGTAATGATGATGATACAATCCTTGATGGCGTTGTCGAACAGGTGGCCGTTGTAGTGGTCGAATATGTACTGGAAAAGTCCGTAAAATTTCTGGGTGGGTTTGTCCTTTGCTTCCATGGCCTTGTTTTAAAGTTATTAAAATTATCGATTTGATTCGTACGAATCAATCTTAAAATAATACGGTCTGCTCCCCGTGCCTCAACACCTGTTTCAATTCCCGTCGATAGTATGTAATATGGTTCGCCAATAGGGGTACTCGGTTCAGGTAATAATCCGCATCGTAGCCCATCGAAAGATCGTAGTCGCTCAGAACCACATCCCCGTTCTTCACAACGTCCAAAAACCGGTGCTGTGCCTGTCGCAAATCCGTCTTGATATCTTTAATGTTCCGCATGGTTTCCCGTTTTCAATATTATCTCAAATATACAAAATATGTATTACTTATAATACATATAATACATGTATTACAATACCCTTTTATTATGTTATATGTTTGTGCCATAGATATTTAGTATCGGCTGAATCCACAGCGGAGCGAGGATTTTTTTTGACCCCTTTAAAAAGGTTGCCCTTTCCGTACGCAAAGTTGGCCCCTCCGTTGATGGTGTGAAAAAAAGACGCTCTCCGGTACGGCTAAAGGCTTTTGGAAGTTTACGACCGCATTAAAAAACCGGTGCTTTCCCCGATAGGGGGGAAGGAAAACAAGTGCACGGTAAGGAAGGGCAACAAAATTCATCTGGAGCACCTCCCCGGAAGTCCTTGCGCCGTCCCGCAAGGATCGTCCCTTGGCGTGCGTTTTTGCCCTTCGCACAAACCATGACAAGGGCGACACCGAAGGTACGAGTGGGCCAGGAGGCACGACTTCCGTTCAAAGGCGGGGCTGGCGTGTGTTTTTGACCCTTTCTCAAAAAACCATGACAGCCCCGCAGCACACAAAAAAAAGCCCCCTGGGAAGGAGGCCATATATACGTTATGTGTATGGTAAATCCCAAAATTGAGGTCAGTACTCACTACGGAGCAATAAAGTGTCGTTCGTAAAATATAGGACTAGATTGTCCAAGGGAAAATCCGAGCACCAATATTCATTTTGAAAAAGAATTTTTTCATTCCCGTCCGAATAGCTTACGGTACACGTATCTCCCTTCTTTACGAGTTCGATACGAACAAAATAGGATTGGTTCATTAATGAAACTGCCTGAATTCCGGCATCGTCCAAAAGCCAGTAGGCCCCGCACCATTCCGCCATCAAGAAAACACCTTCGGTGTAAAGGAACGAATCCGAGTAATGCTTTGATAGGGTTGCACTTCCGTTACATTGGGCAAGTTGTCGCCCTATTTCTAGTGGGCTTAGTTTCGCTTCCATAATCTCAAGGGCTTTACAAGATTTACGGAAATAAAGAAAGAGGGTCTTTTTAGGGGTTCAACGACCTCGGGGTCGATAACGTTGATATTTTCAATACCCCCTATTTTCGTGCGTTCGACAACTACGCCGGTATCGAGCCGGGTTCTTGTTGCCTTCCTCTTCGCCTTAAAAAAGGCGTACCAAGGTCTAATTTTCTTAACTTTGTCATTCATGATTATAGATTTAACCGTTTATAATTATAAAGGGCGCATGTGTTGAGAAGCTGCGCCCTTTCCTTTGTTCTTATTTCTTTCCCATTAACAAAACTTCGTTCGCCACGACCTCGGTTACATAGCGTTGGTTTCCATCTTCCATGGTATAACTACGTGTTTTGAGTTTTCCCAAGATTCCAATTTCCTTTCCCTTGCCCACGTACTTTTCGATAAATTCTGCGGTCTTGCCCCATCCCACTACCGTATGCCGGTTCGTGTCGCTCTGTTGTTTTCCGTCCCTGTCCTTATAGGGTTCATTGGTCGCCAAAGAAAAGCGGATTACTTTTTTACCGCTTTCAAGATTGGTAAGGTTAGCCACATCCCCTACGTTTCCGACTAACTGCACTTGATTTCTGATACTTCCCATACTATGATAATTTAAGATTAGACTTATATTGTTATTGCTACCCCTAAGATACAAAAAATGTATTACATATAATACATGTAATACATGTAATACTATATTAAATACCTATGCGAACCCCTTATTTTATAAGTTTTTCCGATAGGAAAATGCAAACATATCTTTTCCCATTAGTCCCAATTTCTTACCAGCAGACTTTTGCGCATGGATCCTGTCCTGAATTTTTAGCGTGCCGGTAGCTAAGCGTTAAAAAAATCCGGGATAGGTGCGCATCCTATCTTTTTGCTATGATTTGAATTGTAGAGTACGTTCCCCCGAAGTCCTTGCGCCGTCCCGCAAGGATCGTGTAACGGTGCGCCTTTCGCTTTTTCGTGCAAAAGGCATGACTATCACGGCATGTTATGTGGGGGAAGGATGTACGACTTCCGAATCGGTTTTGCAAGGCAAGTACCGTGCGGTCCATTTCCGGACTGTACGGTTCTTGTGTGCGGCTGTGAGGGGGTGCGCCTTGGCCGGCGGAATACATGGAGCGGGCAAGGCGCACTTCCGCAGCAGCTTGGGGAGGGGTGGCAAGGCAAGTGCATAACTTTCCGAGTTCCCCCGTGAGCGTCCACGACCGGAATGGATGGGGTAGGGCGCGAGCGGTCCAATGGGGGAGCGTAGAAACGTTTTGCTCT
>Ga0306871_1000363_pt1 | contig 17598 bp, 13 predicted proteins | sample AntRauMeHopE1497_FD_190447 | JGI IMG/M metagenome (GOLD analysis project Ga0306871, IMG submission 190447) | Saline lake microbial communities from Rauer Islands, Antarctica - Metagenome Hop E1 #497 (v2) (version 2) | ecosystem: Environmental > Aquatic > Non-marine Saline and Alkaline > Saline ... | reverse complement strand
TGCTGCTGGTAATGATTGTAGGGTGGTTTAAAAACCAAATTGATGAGTCAATGTCAGGCTTGTATAGCGCCCAGTTAGGTCGCTCTTACCGTCAAGGCATGGCATGGTTTATTTTTTCTGAGGTGATGTTCTTTGCGGCCTTCTTTGGTGCACTGTTTTATGCGCGAACCATATCAGTACCCTGGTTAGGCGGTGCTTCTAACAATGCAATGACCAATGAAGTGTTGTGGCCAACGTTTGAAGCTGTGTGGCCTTTACTTACCACGCCCGGTGGCGATACCTCTACTCAAATGGGCTGGTTTGGTCTACCACTTGCCAATACGATTATTCTGCTTATCTCATCAGTGACTTTGCACTATGCCCACACGAGCCTAGAAACCGATAAGCGCAATTCGGTTAAAATTTGCTTAGGTTTAACGATATTGCTAGGCGTAATATTTTTAGGGTTACAAGGATACGAGTATATTCACGCCTACGATATTGGTTTAACGCTCGATTCAGGTGTGTACGGCAATACCTTCTTTTTACTCACTGGGTTTCACGGGCTGCATGTTACCTTAGGTACTGTCATTTTAATGGTCTTATTTTTCAGAATAGTTTGGGGCCATTTCACCCCTAAAGAACATTTTGCATTTCAGGCCGGTGCTTGGTATTGGCACTTTGTTGACGTGGTGTGGGTAATGCTATTTTTCTTTGTTTATATTCTATGATTTAGTAAGGTCTCCGGTTGGGTGTTATTACCCCCGTGGCAAGTGCTAGCAGTAGAAGGGCGACAATTATGACAGACACAAGCACCCTTCGTCCTATAAATTTGCTCATGGGCACGTCAGGGTCATTTTTAAGCATTATTATCATGGCGCGACATAAATTGTACACCATGAATACAAGTAAACCTGAAACAATAATTTTTATAGCCATTGTAATCCCGTTTTTATGAATAGACATCGCTTTTTATTTTGAGACAGTGTGTTGTTAGGTATTGAGACCAACTATTATATGATAATAAATACTTCACCAAAACAATTCCCCTACCTCGCTACAGTAGTCGCTTTTGTGGCAATTGTCATTATGGCTGGTCTAGGTTTTTGGCAATTAGATCGCAAAGCAGACAAAGATATTCGCTTGGCCAATATAGAAATGGCCAATGACAGTGCGCACATTGATTTAGCTCAAGCCCTAGGTAACATTCAAAGCTATCAAGACTTTACAGTTGTTGCCAGCGGCAGAGCGCAAAACAAATATTTCTATATAGACAATAAACTGTTGGGTGGACGCGCGGGATTCCACGTGCTGGTGCCTTTTGAGGCAGACCAAGGCACCCTTATGATCAACCTTGGCTGGATACCCGGGACGGGTATGCGAGGCAGTTTACCAGAGTTTATAATGCCAAGGCTCACCACAGTAGAAGGCGTTGTTCACATACCGCTAAAAAATACTTTTATTAAAGAAACAAATATAGCCTACGGAAAATTTCCAGTGTTACTGCAGCAAGTTGATTTACAGGAAATAAGCTTGCATTTGGGCACGTCAGTGCTGCCGGTAACCCTTAGATTGCTGCCGCACGGGACAGATTTTGTTAGACAATGGCAAGCCGTGATCATGAGCCCACAGAAGCATCTAGGCTACGCGGTGCAGTGGTTTGGCCTGGCAATTGCGGCATTAACCGTGTATCTGTTGTCTATGTTAAAAAGAATGCAGGGTTCGTCCTCGCGGGCAGAAAATGAATAAGCAATTAATGACTCTTAGCATTGGCTGAGGGGCGTCGATTTACCGGCAACGTACAATGAGATACAGGTTTATCAAACATGAGTGCACAAAATACAAAAAACAAACGCAGCCTTTTATTGTTAATCGCAGTATTTGTGCTACCCGTCATATTTGCTTTTATGGCACTGAAGCTTGACTGGTTTAATCAAGCGGTAACTAACCGCGGTGAACTACTGCAGCCGGTTATAGAGGCCTCATCATTAGTCAGTGAGAGTGATACTAAATGGCATCTTCTTTATATTATTCCCGACATTTGCGACTTAGCCTGTGACAATGCCCTATATGCTGTGAAGCAGATTTTTATGGCTACAGGTAAACACGCCGACCGTGTTAACGCGCTATTTATTTATAGCGATACGTCAAGCGCTGAAGCCGTGGCGAAGGCGAAAGCCTTCACTAGCGCTGATGTGTTAAATAAAAGTAATGAAAATGTAAGTGAAGTGTTTAAAAACACCGATATAAATGCTATTTTCATCTCAGATACTTTGCACAATGTTGTGCTTAGATACCCGGTAACCACCGACAAAGAACAAGCAATAATGGACAGTCGAGATATTCTCGCTGACCTAAAGAAATTATTAAAATTGTCGCGTATTGGTTAGCCTGTAGGATAAAGAGTTGTACATGAAGAAGTTAGTGCTCGTCAGTATTTTTTTAGCACTGGTTGTCATTATACTAGGTGCATACACACGCCTAACTGACGCAGGCCTAGGCTGTCCCGATTGGCCTGGTTGCTACGGGCAGTTATTAGTGCCTCAGTCAGACGCACTCATCGAACGTGCTAACCAAGCCTTTCCTGATCGCCCCTTAGAAGCTGAAAAAGCGTGGAACGAGATGATTCATCGTTATTTTGCTAGTGCTTTGGGGTTATTAATTATCATTATTGCCGCGGTCTCAGCGCTTAATAAACGCAAAGGTAAGGACTGTCCAGTCAAACTTCCTTTCTTAATTCTTGTGCTGGTTTGTTTTCAAGGTGCGCTTGGCATGTGGACAGTCACTCTTAACTTATTGCCGGTGGTCGTGATGGCGCACTTGCTGGGTGGGTTCACGGTTCTGTCTTGCCTATTTGTGCTGTATTTGCGTTTGAGTAACTTTAAGATTTCCCGCAGTGATCCAAACATAAAAGGCCTCGCTAAATTCAGCATAATCGGCATTGTGCTGCTGGTGGGGCAAATTGCGTTAGGCGGTTGGACTTCAGCAAATTACGCTTCCCTTGCCTGCACCGAACTTCCTATTTGTGAAGGGCAGTGGTCGGCTAGATTTGATTTGGCAGGCGCATTTAGTGTACCTGCTGCTGATAACTATGAATATGGAGTGCATTCATACGCAGAACGCATGACGATGCATGTAATGCATAGGTTTGGTGCAATAATTGTGTTTTTGTATTTGCTTGGGCTCGCCATCTCGCTTTTTTGGAAAACATCCTCAGGGATGATTAAACGAATTGTCGTTTTGATGGTAGCTGTGCTTAGCCTGCAAATTGCCTTGGGCATCAGTAATGTGGTTTATGCCTTACCACTCATAGTAGCGACTATGCACAACGCGGTAGCAGCGTGTTTGCTGCTGGTCATGATATTACTTTCCTACACTATGCGAAGGAGATTTTAGCATGATGCCTACCGTCTATTTTCTTAAGAGCTGCTACAGCAGCTCAACTTTCTTAAGGAGCCAAGCATGAGTAAGTCTGCCTTAGCAATAACAGCGAAAAAGATAGCGATACCACATCAGCGCGTGTCTTGGCGTGATTATTATGAGTTAACCAAGCCTAGAGTGGTCATGTTGCTTTTGTTAACTGCACTGGTGGGAATGTGTTTGGCGACGACTAGCTGGGTTGATCCGCAAATATTAATAGCAGGAATGCTTGGAATAGGCTTGTTATCGTCTTCTGCAGCCGTTATAAATCATGTAGTTGACCATAAAATAGACTCGTTAATGGCGCGTACATTCAATCGTCCTGTCGCAAAAGGGAAGATTTCAGTGCAAAGCGCGCTAGGCTTCGCGCTCGTGCTGGCGATAATCGGTTTTGCGGCGCTGGCTGTGTTCGTCAATATGCTTACCGCGTGGCTTACACTTTTGGGCTTAGTGGGATATGCGTTTATTTATACCATGTATTTGAAACGTGCTACCCCGCAAAATATCGTTATCGGCGGTCTTGCTGGTGCCATACCGCCCCTTTTGGGCTGGACGGCGGTAACAGGTGAAATTCATGCCTACGCTCTTTTGCTCGTATTGATTGTGTTTACGTGGACTCCCCCACATTTCTGGGCCTTGGCTATTCATCGGGAAAAAGATTATGCAAAAGCTAAAATTCCAATGCTTCCGAATACCCATGGGATAGAGTTTACAAAAACATGCATTATTTTATATACGGTCCTTATGTGTTTAATTTGTGTGTTACCGTATTTAACGGGCATGAGTGGCGGCCTATATTTGGCAGGATCCACTGTGCTTAACGGCTATTTCTTATATATGGCCTTAAAACTTAAATTTAAACCGGAACCGGGCACGGCAATGGAAACATTTAGGTTCTCAATTATCCACTTAATGGTATTATTTGTTGTATTGTTAGTAGATCACTATATTCCTTACTGAGGTTTACAGGTTTGAGGCGTCATAATATATGCAAAATAAATGGTTAGGCTTGTTATTATTTTTGGTTTTTTGCGGCGGTATCTATGCCGCGCTAGTCATTGCACCGCCAGGACACGAAGTAGATAAAAGCAACAGCACTGCACTGAGCCAACAGACCAAGTACATGAGCTGGTTTCCTATGCCACGTAAACTCAGTGATTTTACGCTGTCAAAACATACAGGCGATGCATTCACTAATGAAGACTTACAGGGTAAATGGACCTTAGCGTTTGTTGGTTATACATTTTGCCCTGATATTTGCCCGGTTACATTAGCTGAAATAAACGCTGTGTATCCGCAGTTACAAGCAGCGCAGGCGTCTTCTGAGCTGCAGGTATGGTTTTTGTCGGTTGACCCAAAGCGCGACACTGTTGAGCGCTTAAATGAATACATCGGATTTTTCAACGATGAATTTGTAGCTTCTACAGGCCCTCACGAGCAATTGTTTCCACTGGTTAGGAGCATGGGCATGATGTATTCTATGAGCGAAAGCACCGATAACCCCAATTATCTAGTCGATCACAGTGCATCCATCGTGGTTATTAACCCTGATGGCAACGTGGTGGGTAGGTTCAAACCAAAGCATGTGCTGGGTGCATTATCAATTAGTGATACCGAACAAATTTTGGCGGACATGCCTATTTTACTGGGCAGCCGCTAGTGCTACTGTTTTAGGACTATGATAAACCTATCGCGTGGGAATGATGCATATAGCGCCAATAGTAATGCGACACAATCTTAAGTAGGAAAAAAGCATATTATTTTAACTGCAAAACCCCATGCGCGCGTCCTTTATCTAGCATTTCCACTTATTTTGGCAAACGTTACCACCCCCATATTGGGCCTAGTAGATACCGCTATTTTAGGACGAATGGACGACGTCACAATAATGGCAGGCGCGGCAATAGGCAGTCTCATTATTACGCAGCTGTATTGGGTATGCGGGTTTATGAAAATGTCGATCACTGGTTTAAGCGCTCAGTCGATCAATAAAAACCCGATTGATAGCTGCAAAGTTTTGTTACAGGGAATCTTACTCGCGCTCGGACTGGCTGTCGCAATATTAGTGAGTCAAACCTTGGTGGTTAAAGGGGGGTTATATTTTGCACAAGCTAACGATGCACTCAAAATTAACGTTGAAGCCTATTTTTATACTCGCGTGTGGGGGGCACCGGCAACGCTAATCAATATGGTATTGATTGGCTGGCTAATAGGCCAGCAAAAAACCAAGTACGTGCTGATTCTGCAGGTCATTATAAATTTAGCAAACATACTGCTAAGCCTGACATTCGTATACGGTCTAGGCTTTGGGGTAAAAGGCGTTGCAGCGGCAACCGTCTGTGCAGAATACCTAATGATGTTTATTGGGTTTTTCATGGTTCACAAATACCTCCTAAACCACAAAGATTTTCGCCTTTTTTCTATCTCTGGACAGTCTAGATTGAAACTTATGCTGGTTAGGTCTTGGTTTACGTTTACGCAACTAAAGCAGATCCTGTCCTTAAATAGCCATATGTTCGTGCGTAATCTCATTCTGCAGTTTACCCTTGCTTTTATCACCTTGAAGGGGGCTCAATACGGTGCGCAGGCTGCTGCTGTGAACGCCATCATTATGCAGTTTTTTGCTCTAATAGCCTTAGGCTTGGACGGGGTAGCAAACGCGGTCGAGGCATTAATAGGAGAGGCAAAAGCTCAAAAGGATAAAGCTCAGCTTAATTTGTATGTGAACGTTGGGCTTATTTGGTCATCTTTTTTTGCGATTGTATATTCGTTACTTTTTTACTTTCTAGACAGTCTGATTGTTAACTTACTTACCCACCATCAAGAGGTGGTGAGCCTCATGGCAGACTATGCATTTATTGTAATACTAATTCCGCTGCTGTCTCATTGGTGCTATTTGTTTGATGGTGTATTTGTAGGCTTGAGTTTAGGAAAGCCGATGCGCGACAGTATGTTTATAAGTACCATAGTGGGTTTTTTACCTACATGGTGGTGGTGGCAGGACAGTGGCAATATGTCGCTTTGGTATGCGATGTTGGTATTTCTTAGTTTTAGGGGTATCTTGCTGGGTGGCTATTACGCTTATTTGTACACACAAAAGCCTGAATATTTACTATAAAAAAAGCGAGAAAAATCTCGCTTTTTGAAGTTCTGGTTATTTCTTAGTAGTATGAATGCTCACCGGCTTCATGCTCTGTGGCATCTTTCACACTGGTTATTTCACCTTTGAACTGCTCTAGCATTTGTTTTTCAATACCGTCTTTCAAGGTTACATCAACCATGGAACATCCATTACAGCCGCCGCCAAATTGAAGTACCGCTGCGCCGTCTTCGGTAACTTCAACTAGCGAAACCTGGCCACCGTGGCTGGCTAGCATAGGGTTTACATCAGACTCAATCATGTAGTTAATGCGGTCAATAAGGGATGCATCGTCAGCAATTTTGCGCGCTTTTGCGTTTGGTGCTTTCAGCGTTAGCTGTGATCCCATCTGATCGGTCACAAAATCAATTTGTGCTTCTTCTAAAAACGGTATGCTCTCTTCATCAACAACAGCGTCAAAACCGTTGAAGTTTAGCCTTAAATCTTGTGGTTCAACCGCATCCGGTGGGCAGTAAGACACTCCGCACTCAGCTTTAGATGTTCCGGGGTTAATCACAAAAACGCGGATATGCGTCCCAGCTTCTTGTTGTGCTAAAAGCTTGCCAAAATGTGTTTGGGCAGATTCAGAAATATTTATCATGTTCACCTCTATCATGTTTGTATAAGCATTGTAGCAAATATTACCCGAGTAAAACACTCAAGTATTAATCATTTTCAAAATTACAATAAGAAATGTTTATTGTGGCTAAATAAAGATGAAATTATACTTTCGTAAGATTTTAAGCGACAATCAATATATGTTGTTTATTTTAAAATGATTATCTACAAGAGAGCCCACATGTTGAAAAGTTTTTTCAGACTTGCCATTCGTTCAATAATACTATTTGCTGTTTCGTTTCAAATTTTTGCGTCTACGCAATTAAGTGATTTACAGTACTTACCTCAAGACCAAAATTATGACGCCGATATTCCGCTACCGGCAGATGTGTTGGGCTATCCTGTTGGCACCTGGCACGTTAGGCATGACCAATTAGTGCGTTATATGGAGCTGCTAGCTGAAAAGTCTGACAGGATCACGTTGACCGAGACAGGCCGAACCCATGAGCAGCGGCCGCTAGTGTTGTTGACCATAACATCACCCGAAAATCATGAAAATATTGATACCTTAAAAGCAACGCACATAGACAGCATTGCAAACGGAACAGCGAAAGAGCCTGACGCGCCGCTAATTATTTATATGGGATACAGTGTGCATGGAAATGAGCCATCGGGGAGCAATGCGGCTTTACTTATTGCCTATCATTTAGCGGCTTCAAATAGTCCTGAGGTAGACAAATTACTAAGTGAAAATGTTATTTTGCTCGACCCTGCTTTAAACCCTGATGGACTGGCTAGATTTGCGCAGTGGGCCAATATGCACAAGGGCCAAAACCTGGTGTCAGATCCTATGCATAGAGAACACATTGAGCATTGGCCGTCGGGTCGAACTAATCATTATTGGTTTGATCTAAATAGAGATTGGTTATTACTTACTCACCCTGAATCGCAAGCGCGTATTGAGCAATTTCATAAATGGCGCCCGCATATTCTGACTGATTTTCACGAAATGGGCACGAACAGTACGTACTTTTTTCAGCCTGGTGTTCCTTCGCGAAAAAATCCTTGGACGCCGTCACAAAATGTGACTTTAACGGCCGCACTGGGGGAGTTTCACGCAAAAGCATTAGACGCAGACAAACAATTGTATTACACGGAGGAAAGTTTTGATGACTTTTATTATGGTAAAGGGTCTACATATCCGGATGCTCACGGCAGTATTGGTATCTTATTTGAACAAGCCAGTAGTCGAGGGCATTTACAAGAATCTATGAATGGTTTATTGAGTTTTCCGCGCACCATACAAAATCAGATTACCACGACTATTTCGACCTTCGATGGCGCAGTGGCAAATAAAGCTGCCATTTTAGCTTATCAAAAGCAATTTTATAGGGATACTCGAAAGCTGATAAACGACGATGAACTAAGTGGTTTTTTAGTCAGCCAAGGCGCAGATGAGTCACGTTTCGAGCGTATGGTTGATATATTAAAGTCGCATAAAATAGAGCTGAAGTTAGTGACACAAGACATCGAAGTGGATGATTTTACCTACCGTGCTAACAATGCTATTTTTGTTCCATTGGCGCAAAATCAGTATCGTTTAATTCAATCTTTGTTTAGTGAGCGTCAGCGCTTTACCGACAACACCTTTTATGATGTTTCAAATTGGAATATTGGTCTGGCGTTTAACTTACCTTATTCGGCCATAAAGCCATCGTTAAGCCGTAAATTGAAGCTTGCCGATTGGCAGTCTCCACAGCCTAAAAAAGTGAATATAGTTGAAAATGAATATGCCTACGTGTTTGAGTGGTTTGATCATCAAGCCCCTACTATGCTGCAGAGTTTGCTAGAGCATGATGTACAGGTGAGAGCCGCGGGTGCAAATTTCACTGCAAAAACTCCAAGCGGTGAGATAGCCTTTAGTAAAGGGGCAATCGTTATACCGGCAGCTTTACAACAGCCAGACGCCTTAGCCTCATTGCTTAATCGCTATGCTAAACAATATAATATTAAGGTGCACACGATTACGTCAGGCCTAACCACGACAGGGATTGATTTGGGTTCTCCTCAGCTTGCAAAAGTAGAAAAACCTGAGGTCTTATTGATTGGTGGAAAGGGCACTTCTAGCAATGAGGTAGGTGAAATATGGCACTATCTTGACACGAGCTTAGGCGTACCGGTGACCATTTGGGACTTATCTGATCTTGGCAGCAGAAGTGTTGAAAGATATTCACATATTATCTTTGCATCAGGTCGCTACGATGACTTGAGTGATTCGTTGACTAAGAGATTGGAGACGTGGATAACCGAAGGCGGCGTACTAATCGGCCAAAAATCGGCAGTGACTTGGTTTGCCAAAAATGATTGGATAAATAATGAAACTGTTTCTAAAGATACCGTGAACGCGGCATTTTCAACCAAAGCGCTAGCGTTTGGCGATCAAGACGCTTTGGCTGCTAAAAAGTTAGTGGCAGGTGCGGTTTATCAAAGTAATATTGATTTATCTCATCCGCTATTTTTTGGATTTGAACGAAACATGCTGCCTCTGTTCAAAACTGACAACATGGTGCTAAACGTTACTGACAACCCTTTTGAAGACATTGCAACATATTCAAGCGAGCCTTTAATGGCGGGATACTCAGCCGATGAAATGCAAGCGTTGATCCGCAACACCGCGGCGATTGTCGCAGTTAAGAAAGGGAGTGGCGTTGTGATTGGATTCGTAGATAATGTGCACTTTAGAGGCTATTGGGATGGTACTAATAAGCTGACGGCGAATGCCTTATATCTGTCGGGCCTAATGTAAAATAAACGTCGCTAGCCGAGAGTGGCGGCCACACACCACACACTAACGCTAATATCTGGGTAAGCCTGCTGTATTGTTGCACAGGCTTCATTCACCGTTGCTCCCGTGGTAATAACGTCATCGACAATGGCAATTGATCCTACGTCTAATGGTCGGTGAATAGCAAACGCTTGGCGGATATTAAGTTGGCGGTCTGCACGGTCAAGCGTTGATTGTTGATGGGTGTATTTTATTCTTTTTAGGCCGTCTATGCTTCTTATATTAAAGTGACTCGCCAGCGCACATGATAGCAGTCTGGATTGATTGTACTGTCTTTTTACATGACGTCTGTTAGCTAGTGGGATAGGCACCAAGGCTTCTGGTATAGAATGTTGCATCCTCATTCTAGGGCCTAAATAAGCAGTAAAAAGTTCTCCTAGTACCTGCGCGGCTAATGGTTTGCTAGAAAATTTTAGCTGATTAATTAGGCCTTTCAGCACTCCGCTATATTCTCCTAATGCAATTAACGATTCATAAGCAGCAGGCACTAAGTTGTCATAAACCGGCGGATAGTCTAATAAATTGTGTCCCGGCGCTGGGAACAGAGGTAATTTAGTTTCATGAAGACAACATTTGCACACTAATAGCAAGCTAGTTTGATGACAAAGAAAGCAACATCTATTGCCAATTGCATCTGATACCGCTTTAATTATTTGTTTTAAAAGCTTATGTTTATTCATTTCGATCTATTATTTTTTGTGCCATTTACAGTAGGAGTTGCTGCTTCTAAAAGGTCATCTTCACTATGTAAAAAGTGTATCACTAAAATTGTTTAGTGATAGCTGTTCGGGAGTATGGTTTGAGTAAGCAAAATAACTTGAATATAGTGTTCACGTATAGGTAGGTGTAAATAGGGGTATTTGGTCTGGCGCTATGGAGTGTTGCGAGTCTAGATTTAAAGCTAAAGCGCAGGCTTATGAAGCAATCAGCGCTTATCGGACGAGGTTTAGCGTGTCCATAAGCGCCTCACTATTACTTCCTGAGTGCTATTTTTTAGCCTTAGCAAAGGCGTCAGCAAATGCATTTCCCATCATCGCATTGTTTACCGGCACGGATTTTTGCGACGCGTGGCCTTTCGATGAAGAAGGGGCTCCACTTTTCTTGGCGCTAGGTTTGTCATGCTTTGCTTGCGGTCTTTCATTCTTGCCTGGAGAGGCTGTGTGTGCAGGCTCATCCAATCTCATTGTTAACGATATGCGTTTGCGGCTTATATCAAACTCTGTCACTTTTACCTTAACAATATCCCCAGTTTTAACGACTTCGCGCGGGTCTTTTATGAACTTGCTAGTAATCGCCGATATATGTACTAGTCCGTCTTGATGCACACCTATATCGACAAAAGCACCAAAGTTAGCGACATTACTGACCACACCTTCTAGTACCATGCCAATTTCTAAATCATTCATTGTAGAAACTGATTCGTTGAACTTGGCGGTTTTAAATTCGGGACGAGGATCACGGCCAGGCTTTTCTAATTCTGAAATGATGTCAGTAATAGTGGGTAGCCCGAATGCTGGTGTAACAAACTCCTTTGGATCAAGGTGTTGCAATAGGGTTTTGTTACCTAGTACGTCATTAACTGCACTGCCAGTTTTTGCAATAATGGTGGTCACTATTTCGTAGGCCTCTGGATGCACGGCTGATTTATCCAGAGGATTTTTACCGTTCATAACGCGCAAAAAACCAGCGGCCTGCTCATAAGCCTTAGGCCCTAAGCGGGCAACTTTCTTAAGCGAACTGCGATCGGTGAATGCCCCATTGGTATCTCTAAAATATACGATATTATTTGCTAGTGTCTTATTTAAACCTGATACATGCGCTAGCAGGGCAGGCGAAGCGGTGTTTAAATCCACGCCAACCGCGTTCACACAATCTTCTATTACGGTATCAAGCGATGTGGCAAGCTTACTTTGATTAACATCATGCTGATACTGTCCAACGCCAATTGCTTTGGGCTCAATTTTAACCAGCTCGGCCAATGGATCTTGTAAACGTCTGGCAATGGAGACCGCGCCGCGAATAGATACATCCAGGTCCGGCAGCTCGTTAGACGCTAGTTCTGAGGCCGAGTACACCGACGCGCCGGCTTCACTCACGACTAGTTTTTGCAAAACTAAATCAGGATATGCTTTCATCATTTCGCCTACCAGTTTGTCGGTTTCGCGCGAGCCGGTGCCATTTCCAATGCTAACTAACTCAACTTTATGCTGCTTGCAGATATTGGCTAAGGTGCGCAAAGATTTGTCCCATTGATTTTGAGGCTGATGAGGGAATATTGTCGCGCTTGACAATACTTTGCCAGTTGCGTCTAACACAGCTGTCTTAACGCCGGTCCTTAAGCCAGGATCAAGGCCTAAGGTGACCTTTGGCCCCGCAGGAGCTGCCATGAGTAAATCTTGCAGATTTTTAGCAAAAACGTCAATTGCTTCGCTTTCTGACTTTTCGCGCAATTGAGCGAATAATTCGGTTTCCATATACTGGCTAATTTTAACACGCCATGTCCACACAACGGCAAGCTTAAGCCATTCATCTCGTGCGCTTTGAGTATGGCAGTCTAAATTAAGCGTATGTAATATTATACGTTCGCATGCCTCGCCTTTGTTCTCGGGATTGGCAGGTTCACTGTCCAAAGTAACCTGAAGCATGCCCTCATTGCGACCTCTAAATATTGCCAATGCACGATGTGAAGGTACTAGGCTGAGTTTTTCTGAAAAATTAAAGTAATCTCTAAATTTTTCACCCTGTTTTTCCTTGCCAGGTACTACTTTGCTGGTGAAGTGAGCATGTTGCAGTAAATACTGACGAACTTTCATTAATACAGAAGCATTTTCAGCAAACTCCTCCATTAAAATAAACTTGGCGCCGTCTAATGCTGCTTTTATATCTTCGATACCTTTGCTGTTGTCGACATAATTGGTTGCACACGCCTGCGGATCAGCGTCTTTGTTGGTTAGGAGAATATTTGCTAGTGGCGCTAAGCCAGCCTCAATCGCAATTTGACCCTTGGTGCGCCTGCGAGGCTTAAACGGTAAATATAAATCCTCCAGTTCAGTTTTATTTTCTACCGAGTTTATATTACCTGCAAGCGCGTCGCTAAGCTTTCCTTGTTCACTAATGGATCTTAAAATAACCGCGCGGCGGGCTTCTAACTCACGCAAATAACCAAGGCGCTGTTCGAGCTTTCTGAGTTGAATATCGTCTAAACCTTGCGTAATTTCTTTGCGATAGCGGGCTATAAATGGCACGGTGGCGCCGTCGTCTAGTAAGGTCACTGCCGCTTTAATTTGGCCTGGTGTGGCGCCAAGCTCTGCTGCAATTTTTTCAATAATCATTCAATAAAATCCAATAAAGACATGTAGGGTTAGGATGTAGTTGCAAGGGGCAACACTAGGACGAGTACTTGATTACGTGATCAATTTCTTCACCGTAATTATAGCGATAGATGACATACTTAGCATGTAGTTTCATGTTTTTGTATACCATATTTTTAATATTTCCCACTGCGATGTGCTTACCGGAGTTTTCACGACTGCACAGTCGCCTTCTTCTTTTTTCAATAGTGCTCTTGCCATGGGAGAGTCGATAGAAATAGCGTCATTTTTACCAAAAATCTCATCATATCCTACGATCTGAAAAGATTTCACTGCGCCGTTTTCATTCTCAACTTCTACCCACGCGCCAAAAAACACACGCCCTTCTTGCTGCGGTGAGTAAGCTACCACCGTAGAGTTTTCCAAGGTTTTGCGCAAATAGCGCACGCGACGGTCAATTTCACGCAGTCGCTTTTTATTATACTGATAGTCTGCGTTTTCGCTGCGATCGCCTAAACTGGCCGCCCATGTCACTTTTTTAGTCACCGCTGGTCTCTCGGTTCGCCATAAGTGGTCAAGCTCAGCGTTAAGTTGTGTGAGACCATTACTGGTTAGAAGCGGTGTCCTCATAATCTAGAGTCATTCATTAAAAGCTGGTGTAATTGAAAAGCGTCTTGATATGTCTGAAGCTGTCTGCATACACAAAATATTAATTACCTTAAGAAAAATCTTTTACATAGCGCTATTAATAGCTTGTAGGCTTACGCATACAAAAACCAAAAAAAGCGCAGTATGTAAGCTACTGCGCTTAATATAAGGTCAATGTCACGCTGATCCGCGTTTACTTAATGAGTCTAATCAGTGAAAGGCGCTATTGCGAGTAATTCAACGTCAAAGATCAATGTAGAGTTAGCCGGAATTGCGCCTGTTGCGCGCTGACCGTATGCTAATTCACTTGGAATATAAAAGCGATACTTACTGCCTACTTCCATTAACTGCACGCCTTCTGTCCACCCTGGGATCACGCGGTTAAGCGGGAATTCTGCGGGCTCGCCTCTATTAACTGACGAGTCAAATACGGTGCCGTCAACTAATGTGCCATGGTAATGAACGCGCACGGTATCTCCAGCCTTAGGATTAGCGCCTTCAGCTTCGGTAAGGACTTCATATTGTAGGCCAGAATCAGTTGTAACCACTTCTTCGCGCTTAGCATTTTCAACTAGATAGTTTTTGCCTGCCTCAATAAGAGCGGCTTGCTCTGTTTGTTCCGCTGCTTGAAATTTCATAGCAAAAGCCTGAACATAAGCGTCTATTTCTTCATCACTGTACTGAGAGTTTCCGTTAAATCCATCGGTAAAACCAGCTAGAAGCGCGGCTTTATCGCTTTGTAAACCAAGCTCATCTTGAACAGCAACTTGTTCTTGTGCATATATACCCATACGAGCGCCAAGTGCATACGACTCTTGGCCAACTTCGGTGGTATAAGTTGTCAATGTATCATTGGCTTCTTGTTGTGCTGCATTGTCGTTGCTACATGCAGACAGCGCCAATGTAGTAGCGATTATTAGTGCAAGTGGTGCCTTCTTCATTAATTATCTCCTAACATATAAAAGGTATGCTTTATGGTGTTTTTATTTATTCATGGTTTATACTAAGCTATATGTTAATATTCTTCAAAGCAAAGTGAAACCCTTGTCAGTAAATAGACCGCATTTATTTTTGTTTTTATAGCACTTGCGCTACTTTTAGGCATCTGCACAATACCCGATACCCGATACCCGATACCCGATACCCGATACGACCCCTATAAGCCGTACGAATCTATCCTTAAGTAGCGTACATGCGGCTGATATCGATTTTAAAAAGCAACTTGCGGTTGTTTCTGAGGTGAGTGGGAAGGCAAAAGTATATGACTTGCGTTCAAATACACAGTTAGATTTATAGCGTCATCAGGGCGTGGGACTCAATTTAGTCGCCAGCGTGAAGTTTTAAAAAGACGGTGATTATGATGGTAGCACAACGGTATCAATAGCAAGCAACGGCAATTTTGAAAAATGGGCAGTTGATAACTAATCAAAGGCGCCAAATTTATACATAAGGGTATGAGGTAAACAAGCAATGACAAACAATTCAATGAAAGATGCATTAGAATCACTTGAGATTAAACTTGCATATCAAGAAGATACTATTGAAATGTTAAACCTAACGATTATTCAGCAGCAAGATAAAATCAACAAAATAGAAGAAGTCCTGCGTAAAATGGCGGATAAGATCAAGTCAATGCCTTCATCTGAAGGGCACATTAATGAACAAGTAGAACTTCCCCCGCATTACTAATATAGATGTTACTCTTTATGTGTAGGTTAATCAGGCTTGAAAACCCCAATAACGCCGCTGTTTGTTTTACTCGCTTTTGTGACTTCTTTAGTGGTTTGAGTTTCTTTGTAATCACAACTCACACACGCTAGCTTCTCAACATTGTTTTCAAAATATAACATTAGTGTGTCAAGGCTCTTACAGCTTGGACACTTAGCTCCTGCGATAAAACGCTTTTTAGTCTTGTTTGTCATTGGCTCTATATTAGTTAGGTAACGTGTCACTAGTATACCTACATACAGTAACTAATGATCAATATGCGAAATTTTGTTATTCTGCGCGCCACCTTTATTTAAGTCGATGCTATGATTAAATTACAAAAACTGGGTTTACAACGCGGTATCAAAACGCTCATAGAGTCCTCTGACCTGGAGATTTTTGCTGGCCAAAAAGTCGCTATTATTGGTCCAAACGGCTGCGGTAAGTCGAGTCTTTTTTCTTTATTGCTGAATCAAATTACGCCTGACGCGGGTGAGTATTCAGTCGCAAAACATTGGCATGTAGTGGCAATTGCACAATACATTGATGACACGAGTCGCACCACACGTGACTATGTTATCGATGGCGATACGGCGCTTCGGGACATTGAGAAGCGTCTTGTGCTAGCTGAGGCGAATAACGACGGTGAATTAATTGCGCAACTGCATGAAAAGTTGGAACATGCTGGCGTCTACGACGTCCAAGCTAGAGCGTCTACTATACTAGCTGGTTTAGGTTTTAGTGAGGCAGATTTGTCATTACAGGTTGCGAATTTTTCCGGCGGCTGGCAAATGCGTCTAAATTTAGCCCGGGCGCTGCTGTGCCCCTCAGATTTATTACTGCTAGATGAGCCCACCAATCACCTTGATTTAGATGCGGTCATTTGGCTACAAGACTATTTGCAGCAGTACCCTGGTACCCTTTTGTTAATATCTCACGATCAAGCTTTTATTGATTCTTGTGCGAACGTGATTGTCAGTTTTGAAGACAAACAGCTTGTTAGCTATACGGGTAACTACTCAAGCTACCAAAAACAGCGCGCCGAACGAATGGCGCTAGCGCAAAAGCAATATGAAAAGCAGCAGCAGAAAAAACAGCATTTAACGTCTTTTATCCTGCGTTTTAAGGCCAAAGCAAGTAAGGCTAAACAGGCACAAAGTCGCGTGAAACAGCTGGAAAAAATGGAGGCTTTATTGCCTATTCAGGCTGCAAATGAGTTTTCGTTTGCGTTTAGAGATCCTGATAAACTGCCTAATCCGCTGATTAATATGGAAGATATTCAGCTTGGATATGATACGACTACTATTTTATCTAACATTCACTTAAATTTAGTGCCTGGCAGCCGTATTGGCTTGCTGGGTCGAAATGGTGCAGGTAAATCGACCTTTATTAAGTTACTGGCCGATGAACTTACCCCTTTGCAAGGGCGTTATACTACATCTGCTGGGCTTAAAATCGGTTACTTTGCGCAACATCAAGTGCAAGCATTAAATTTAGAAAACTCTGCTTTTGATCACCTACTTGCGCTTGACCGACGCTTAACCGATCAGCAAATAAGAGATTATTTAGGCGGTTTTGGCTTTCATGGGGACGAGGCCTTAAAAAAGGTCGCGCCCATGTCGGGTGGCGAAAAAGCGCGTTTGGTATTGTCATTAATTGTGTATTCAAAACCGAATTTACTGCTGCTCGATGAGCCTACAAATCATCTTGACATGAACATGCGCGAAGCACTTGCTTATGCGCTGCAGTCATTTGAAGGCGCGATGGTAATTGTGTCGCACGACCGTTATTTACTTGAAAGCGTGTGCGACGATTTTTATTTAGTCGACAGCGGCGAGATCAGTGCTTTTTCAGGCGACTTAAGCGACTATCAAAAATGGTTGTTTGCGAATAAAACCGATAGAAAAACCATGGCGGTGACAGGTAAAAAAGATGAGACGCCAAGTATCGATAAAAAAGTACTCAAGAGAATGGAAGCGTTGTTTCGCCAG
>Ga0306871_1000361_pt1 | contig 17612 bp, 14 predicted proteins | sample AntRauMeHopE1497_FD_190447 | JGI IMG/M metagenome (GOLD analysis project Ga0306871, IMG submission 190447) | Saline lake microbial communities from Rauer Islands, Antarctica - Metagenome Hop E1 #497 (v2) (version 2) | ecosystem: Environmental > Aquatic > Non-marine Saline and Alkaline > Saline ... | reverse complement strand
TGTGGTGCCTCCAGGAATCGAACCAGGGACACATGGATTTTCAGTCCATTGCTCTACCAACTGAGCTAAGGCACCAAATCGCTATAAGCGGCTGCAAATATAATTTCAAATTTAGGATATACCAACTAAATCTTAAAAAAAAGCGCTTGGATTTAAGGTATTTCATGGGGTGAAAGCAAGCGGAAGGCATAAATTAGATTCCGTTACCCAAAAACGAGTAAACACATCCTAGGAAATTAAAAACGTGAAACAAGACTATAGGCAATTGTTGCAACCCAAGATTATCGATAGCTTTTACAGGCTAGTCTCAAGTTTTATACCTTTGTGATATGAATTTAGTAGTAGATATTGGAAATACGTACATCAAATTTGCGGTGTTCAAAAAGAACGAGCTTCTGTTTGATGAATATTTTGATAAAGGTCTGTTTTTGGAGAAGGTAAAGACCATCTTTAAGAGGTATCCTAAAATTAAATGCGGCATAATTGCTTCTGTGGGCGAATTGGATAAAAAGGATTTGGACGTATTGTCCCTTTTCTGCAAGGTGCATGTGGCTTCCTCCGGTTCCAAAGTTCCTTTTAAAAACAGCTATGCAACCCCACAGACACTGGGCATCGATAGAATTGCCTTGGCCACGGCGGCTTTTTATCATAATCAGGGCGGAAATACCTTGGTCATAGATGCAGGCACCTGCATTACCTATGATATGGTAAACGATTTTGACGAATATTTGGGCGGAGCCATTTCTCCAGGTATCCAAATGAGGTATAAGGCCATGCACGAGCAAACGGCAAAACTGCCTTTTTTGGAAAAGGAGGTGCCGCTAGATTTTATAGGCAACTCCACCAATAGCTGTATACACAGTGGGGTGGTCTATGGAGTTGCCCATGAAATAAACGGCGTGATTTCGGAATACGCCCAACGTTTTCAACATTTAACAGTTATTTTAACAGGGGGCGATAGTCATTTTTTGTCTAAACGACTAAAAAATACCATCTTTGCGGATTCCAAATTCCTCCTCAAGGGGCTTAATTATTTGCTGGAATACAACAAGCACTAGATGATTAGAAAGATTGTAATTGCAATTGTGTGCATAGCCGCTACAGGTGTGTATGCCCAAGATGGTACCGTTTCCCCTTATTCATTTTTCGGTATTGGCGATTTAAGGAATGCGGGCGCAGTGGAAAACCAGATGATGGGAGGAATAGCGCTGTATTCTGATAGTATCCACCTAAATCTGAGAAATCCGGCCGGTTATGCCGAGTTGGGATTGGATGTGCTGGAAAAACAAGGCCTGGTCGTTTATACGGCAGGTATCTCAAATAAGCAATATAGACTTAGGGATTTTACGTCGGAGGAACGCAGTGATGTTACCAATCTAGACTATTTGGCATTGGGGTTTAGCGTGGGCAAACGCCTTGGAATGGGCTTTGGAATCTTGCCATTTTCCTCTGTAGGCTATAATCTAATAGACGAACAAACAATGGGTGATCAACCGCTTGTCAATATTTTTAGTGGGAACGGCGGTCTTAATCGGGTCTATTATTCCTTTGGATACGCCCTGCTGGATAATTTGAGTATCGGTGCCACGGTAGATTATAATTTTGGGAATATGAGCAGTGAGCGCTTGCAGCAGATAGAGGGCGTACAATTTGGTTCTTTTGATAGACGAAGCTCTAGGGTAAACGGATTCGATTTTAACTACGCGGTAAATTATACCCCAGCTATTAATGATAAATACAGCTTGCATACTTCTGTAAGGGTCAATACAAGGGGTAATCTCGTTGCTAGAAACCAAAGAACTATCGGTTCCTTTTCCGTGGCTTCGGGCAGGACCATTGAGGAGATTGTGGTGGATTTGGATGCCCAAAATCTTAGGGACACTGAATTTAAGATCCCTACCGCCACTACCTTAGGCCTGGGATTTGGCCGAAACCTGAAATGGTTCATTGGCGGGGAATACACTTTTCAGGGCTTTAGTTCTTTTGAAAATCCTTTTTTTGGTGTAGATAATGTCACCTACAAAGATGCCAGCACGTTTGCACTGGGAGGCTTTATTACACCGGATAGCGGTTCGTTTTCAAGCTACTTAAATCGGATGACGTACCGTGCGGGAGTGCGTTTGGACAGGACCGGAATGGTAGTAAGCGATGTGGATATAAATAATATTGGGATAACTTTTGGAGTTGGACTACCGTTGGGGCGAAGTTTATCCAATCTTAATTTAGGTTTTGAATTGGGAAGACGGGGAACTACAAGGGCCAATTTAGTAGAAGAGAGTTATTTGAAAATTAATATAGGCCTCTCTTTAAACGACCATTGGTTCCAAAAAAGAAAAATAAACTAAAAAATATTTAGTACATTAACCACTTTAAACGCAGCAAGATGAAAACGAAAATTTACTTCACGGCAATTATGTTCCTAGGAATGATGGGGGTAAGTAATGCTCAGGCGCAAAATCCTGAATGTATGACCAATCTCTCCATTTTTTCGGAACATGCAAAAGTCAAAAATTATGAAGCGGCCTATGAGCCCTGGAAAATGGTCTATGAAACATGTCCTAAATTAAACTATGCCACGTTTTTTTACGGGGAACGGATTCTTAACCATAAGATCGAGAAGGCAGCGGCAGGGGAAAAAGACGCCTTTGTTAAAATGTTGCTTGAGGTGTATGACAACAGGTTGCAATATTATGCTTCCAAAACAAGTGTTGCCGAGACGGATATTGATAAGGCCATGCTGATGAGCGATCACAAAATGATCGATGACGATAAGATGTACAGCATGTTGCACGATGCTTTTACCAAGGATAAAAAGCATTTTACCAATCCTAAGGCACTGTATGTGTATTTTTCCAGCTTAGTGGATTTGCACAATGCGGGAAAAAGGGAATTACAGGAGGTATTTGACGTTTACGACGAGGTTATTGGTAAAATAGAGGAGGAGAACGATGTAATCACCGTAAAAATCGGAAAGCTCTTGCCAAAGGAGGAAGCCGGAACATTGACTTCTAAAGAAACGCGTGCCTTAAAATCCTATAACTCCTACTCGGAGAACTACGGTAAAATTGGAGGGAGTATAGATTCCAAACTGGGCGTCTTGGCAGATTGCAGTAACCTTATTCCATTGTACGAGAAAAACTTTGAGGAGAAGAAAGGCGATGTGAATTGGGTAAAGGGAGCCGTGTCCAGAATGTTTAGTAAGGAGTGTACCGATGAAGACCTTTTTGTGAAATTGGTAGAGGCGCAAAAGAACTTGGATCCGTCCGCAGATATTTTTGTGTACCTAGGTACGCTTAAAATGAAGGGTGGCGATTCTCAGGGAGCTGTGGCAGATTTTGACAAAGCCTTGAGTTTGGAAACAGATGGCGTAAAAAAATCCAAAATTGCCATGAAGGTGGCGTCCATCAACAAAAGGAAAGGCAATAAGTCATCGGTTAGAAGTTACGCCCAAAAGGCAATCGATGCCAACCCATCCAATGGAAGGGCGTATTTAATGATCGCCAATCTCTATGCTTCCAGTGCCAACGACTGTGGCGAGACAGCTTTTGAGAAACGGGCCATGTACTGGAAAGCTGCCGAGATGGCTGCCAAGGGCGGTAGGGTAGATCCATCCATAAGAAGTTCTGCGAACCAATCTGTAGCCAGTTATGAGGCAAAGGCCCCTTCCAAAGAAATGATTTTCAGTTCCGGCATGGGAGGAAAAACGGTCACATTTTCTTGCTGGGTAGGCGGAAGCGTAACGGTTCCTACATTATAAGATGAAACAACATATTCCAGATATTTTTAAAGGCATTGCCACGGTACTCTCCATGGCAATGCTTTTTTCTTGCGGAGATGCCTACAAAAGGGTGGGGGACGAGGCAAAAAAAGAAATCGTTCCCCAAGGTATAGCCAATGACTTTGTACTTACCTACACAGAAATACCTGAGAAAATGGGAACAGAGGACATAGGTAGTTCTAAAGTGATGGCCGTGCTATCCGGACCGGTTAGAAATGATTTTGAAAATTTGAATTTTCCCCACCAGACCTTTCCGGAAGGCTTGTTGGTTGAAATCTATAACGAAAAGAACGAAAAAACGACCATAGAAGCCGACCACGGAATTTATTATTCGGCCACGGGCGTAGTAGATTTACAGGGTAACGTAATCATTAAATCGGATGATGGTAAAAAACTGGAAACGCCACAATTGTATTACGATAGACAAAACGAATGGGCGTTTACGGAAGAAACCTTTAAATTTACCAATCCCGAGGATGGTACCGTTATGGACGGCAAGGGAATGGATATAAAGAAGGATTTAAGTTTTATGAATGCGCATAAAACGTTTGGGTTAATGCTAATTAAAGAGGATACGGATGATTAGGATTTTGAGGTATACGGAGTATTTGTACGCTATAGTGGCAATTTTTTCGCTTTACAGAATTTTTACGGACTGGAATACGGATAGGCCCATGGCCTATATTTTCATCTTTTTTGTCATTATATCCACGGGTATGTTCTTTTTCAGGAGGAACTACCGCAAAAGGTTTGAGCAACGTGAAAAGGATAAGGAGAACCAATAGTGGAGCCAGACGTTCTTATTATAGTTTTTTCGCTTTTCTTTTCCGCTTTTTTTTCGGGGATGGAAATTGCCTTTATATCCGCTAACAAGATTCACATAGAGATAGAAAAAAAGCAGGAAGGCTTTTTGGCGAAGGTGTTGACCAGACTTACCAAGAAGCCATCCAAGTTTATTGCGACCATGCTTATTGGCAATAACATCGCCTTGGTCATCTATGGTCTTTTTATGGGCGAATTGCTCGTAAACTGGTTTGCTGGTTTTGCGCCGGAAAATGCTTTCCTGCAGGTGATGCTGACGGATTTTTCCTTGCTGACCCAGACCATTATATCTACAGTCGTTATTCTGATTACGGCAGAATTTCTCCCTAAGGTATTATTTCAGATCTATGCCAATAGGCTGTTGAGATTACTGGCGATACCCGCCTATTTTTTCTATGTGCTTTTTTCGCTTATTTCCGAATTTATTATTGGGGTATCCGATTTTATCCTTAAACATATATTCCGCACCTCTGGCGACGAGGTGCAGTTGGCCTTTAGTAAAATTGAGCTTGGGGACTATATAACCGAGCAAATGGGCACTGTAGAAAAAGAGGATGAAATAGATTCGGAAATACAGATATTCCAGAACGCACTGGAATTTGCAGCGGTAAAAGCACGGGAAGTCATGGTGCCCCGAACGGAAATTAGGGCGGTGGAGCTGCATGAAACCCCAAAGAACCTGGCCAAGCTATTTACGGAAACGGGGTTTTCCAAAATTCCTATCTTTAAGGATACGGTAGATAATATTATAGGGTATGTGCATTCTTACGAGTTGTTTAAAAAACCGAAAACTATTAAAAGTATTTTGCTGCCCGTAGAGTTTGTTCCGGAAACCATGCTTATTCAAGATATTCTGAACGTGCTTATAAAAAAGCGGAAAAGCATTGCCGTGGTGTTGGACGAATATGGTGGAACATCCGGACTTATGACGGTGGAAGATATTGTAGAGGAGCTTTTTGGAGAAATAGAGGATGAACATGATAGCACCGATTTGAGGGAAGAGCGCTTGGATGATACTAATTTCCTGTTTTCGGCGCGGTTGGAGGTAGATTATATTATCGAAAATTACAAGCTTAATCTCAAGTCATCGGACGAGTACGAGACTTTGGGAGGTATGTTGGTGCATCAATTGGGCGAGATTCCTGAAAAAGAAGCGGAAATTATAATAGAGAATTTCAAGTTTACCATTTTAGAAGTATCCAGTACCAAAATAGACCTTGTTGCGCTAGAACTGATCAACTTGGACTAATTCCATTTATACCCATCATTTACAGTGTTTTTAGTTTTTATTATTTCAATTAAAAATGGTAATTTCGCCACCTGATTTTAATTATTCCATAGTATGGCAGTTTTAGAAAATATAAGGAAACGTACCACGGTTCTGATCTTGATCATAGGTCTGGCTTTGTTTGCATTTGTAATCTCAGGTGTATTTACAAGTAGCGAATTTGGAGCGGGCGGTAAAATAGGGTCTTCCGTAGCGGAAATTAACGGCAACGAACTTTCCATAGACGATTTTAGGCAAAAAGTGGAAATCGCTTCCAGACAAATGGGGCCAACGGTTTCATCGCTACAGGTAATGAATCAGGTTTGGGACCAAGAGGTCAGGAACAGTATTCTTGGCGAACAGTTCAATGATCTGGGCATTGGTATAGAGCAAGATCAAATCGTAGATTTTCTTGAAACGGCCGGATATGGCCAAAACCCACAATTTCAAGATGCAAACGGTATGTTCGATGCCAATTTATTCAGGCAGACCGTTATGGATTGGAAGGTGAACAATCCGCCACAGTACGAGGCATGGTTGCAGACCGAAGCGCAAATTGTCCAAATGGCCAAGGAGCAGACCTATTTCAACTTGGTAAAGGCAGGCGTTGGTGCAACCCTCAAGGAAGGGGAACTGGATTATAAGTTGGCCAATGAGAAAATGGATATCAAATATGTGCGCGTACCTTATACAAGTATCCCGGATAGTACTATTTCCATTAGCAAAGAGGAGATTTCGGCATATGTAAAAGAGCATAAGGAAGATTTTAAGCAAGAGAAGGCAAGGGACATCCAGTTCGTTTATTTTGAGGAGAAACCTTCGGAGGCGGATGATCAGGCCATTAAAACGTCCATTGTTGCACTATTGGACGATGTGGTAGAGTACAATGCCCAAACAGATCGTAACGATACCCTTCAGGGATTTAGGAATACTACAGATATGGCCGCATTCTTAAGCCGTAATTCCGATGTGAAGCTGGATACCGTTTATAAGGCGAAAAAGGCTTTGCCATCCAGTGTTGCGGATACCTTAATGAGCTTAAATGTGGGAGAGTTTTACGGACCGTACAAAGAAGCAGGTGCCTACAAAATTACCAAGATGATGGATAGAAGGCCGAACGGCTCCGTTAAGGCTAGCCATATTCTCTTGACTTACCAAGGCGCAACAAGGGCTAATCCAGAGGTGACCAGAACTAAGGAAGAAGCTGAAGCGAAGGCAAAGGAATTGCTTATAGAGGCAAAGAAGAACGGGGTGGTGTTCTCGGAGTTGGCTAGGGACAATTCAGACGGGCCGTCTGCTCCTAATGGGGGCGATCTAGGCTATTTTCAGCGCGGGGTCATGGTTCCCGAATTTAATGATTTTGCTTTTTCCAATGCGGTCGAGACTATTGGTCTGGTAGAAACGGATTTTGGATTTCATGTCATCAAGATCGATGACAAGGAGGATGTTGTACAAGTGGCAACACTTTCAAGGGAGATTTTGGCCTCCGAGGAGACAACCAACGCCTTGTTCACGAACGCCACCAAGTTTGAAATGGAAACCATTGCGAACGAAGGCGAGTTTTCCAATCTAGCCAAGAAAAACGAGTATTTGGTAAGACCGGTAAACAAGATTAACGAATTGGATGAGAACCTGCCAGGCCTCGGTTCGCAACGAAATGTGGTGCAATGGGCCTTTAATGACGACACCGCGTTGGGAGACATCAAAAGATTTGACATCAACAATGGCTATGCCGTCGTGCAGGTAACAGGAAGATATAAGGAAGGTGTAATGGCACCCGAGGATGCTTCCTTGACCGTATTGCCCATTCTAAGAAAAGAACGTAAGGCAGCACAGATTATAGCAGCGAACATGGGTAAGGCTATGGACGCCTTTGCCAGTGACAATAATGTATCCGTCGCCACAGCTTCCGCCTTAACGGTAAAGTCGCCCACTATCCCCGGAGCGGGAAGAGAGGCTGCGGTCGTAGGTAGTGCCTACGGTCTGGCGCAAGGCGAAACCTCCGGATTGTTGGAAGGCAATACCGGTGTGTTCATGATCGAACTGACTAAAAGGACAGAAGCACCAAGCTTGGAGAATTACAGTACGTATGCCAATACCTTAAGGAGCAATGCCGCAAACAGGGTAAATGCTGCGGTCTATAACGCATTGAAAGAAGGTGCCGAAATAGAGGATAAAAGAGCTACATTCTATTAGTGAAACCCTAGTTCGGCAAGCATGTAATAGGCGGACAAACTAGCTGGTCGGAGTAAGCCCGCTTTTCGGCGGGCCCTGATACTAAGAGATAAGCCTGGGAATAAGTATAAAAAAAGCCTTGATTTGGAGGTTTTTTTTATACTATCATTTCAGAAAAGGGAACTATAGTTTGATATCCTTTTTGTTTAAAATAATCCAATGTGTTTTCCCGTCCCGTAACCACTATAAAATCGCCGCCCCAGCCTCCCAAGCTTTTGATGCTACCGGTATAATCGGGAAATAATTGCTCTTTTATGGTGGGGACGTTCAGGGCATGGGAAAGTGTTTTTTCGTGAAGATCCAATAGGGATTCAAATTCGCTTAAAGTACTCGCTTTTACTAGTGCGCTTGTGAGGTCGGTAATGGTGTTGGTTAAAGCTACTTTATCTATAGTTCGCTCTCGGTATGCGCTTATAGCTTCCCTGCTGTTCTTTTTTTGGTTCAGATATACAAAGTATAGCTGATCAGAAAAGGGCAGTGCTACTTTAGCAGGTCTGATTATAGGGTCGTTATTCTCTATTTTAAAAATAATGGGATGGTCGTGTTGGGCACAGGCAATGTCATAACCACTGCCTCCAAAGGTTTTAGATAATAAGTGGTACGGGTTTACTTTGGCCCACTGTGCCATATTGTTTATCAAGGTAGAAGACGTGCCCAGACCCCAATTTCTAGGGAAGGTCAATTCGGTTTCTACTTCGCACCCCTCTGAAAGTTCTAAAAATTTAGGGTTTAGTTTTCTGGTTTGCACGAGTATGTCAATTAGGGAAAGAGATAGCTCCGCGTCCGTTGCAAACAGCTCTTCGAAATTCTGCACCCTATAACTTCCCTCAAACCAAATACTGCCATCGGCATCCATGCTCTTCCAGGTCAGTTCGCCGGATGTGTCGCTGACGACCTTTAAACTTTGTCCAAATTTGGTGGGGATGGCCCATCCTTCGGCGCCATCCAATATGGCATATTCGCCGGACAGCAATAGCTTACCGTTACTGTAAAAATCTTGGCTCATGACGGATTTCTCAGTTGCGCTAGAGCGTTGGCAACGCCCCTATGGGTGACTACATTCGTTTTAAAGTGCACTATTAGTTGGTCTTTTTCGGCTGTATTGGCGCCTAGTTGGTTCAGCATGTTCAATAAATGCATTTTCATATGGCCTTTTTGTATCCCCGTCGTTACCAAGGAACTTACCGCTGCAAAGTTCTGTGCCAAGCCGGCGACCGCCGTAATTTGCATCAATTCCCTTGCCGAAGGATTTTGCAATAGTTCCAAATTGAGCCTTACCAAGGGATGAAGCTTCGTTAATCCTCCCACCGTTCCCAGTGCCAATGGCAACTCGATCCAAAACCTAAAAATACCATCCTTAATTTCGGCATGGGTGAGACTGCTGTAACTCCCGTTTCTTGCCGCATAAGCATGCACGCCCGCTTCTACGGCCCTAAAATCGTTTCCTGTGGCAATCACCACGGCATCTATACCGTTCATAATACCCTTGTTATGGGTTACGGCGCGGTAGGGTTCCGCCTTGGCGATGGCAATGGCACGCACCATTTTTTTGGCAAAGAGTTGTGGAGGGATTTCATTGGATAATGTTAAGGATTCAACCGGGCAGCTAACGGATGCACGCACCAAACAATGAGGTACATAGTTGGACAGGATGCTCATGACCACTTCTATGTGCTTTTCTTCCTCGGTAAAGGCATCATAGGCCAAGGCCTCGTTTTTCAAGGTGCTTGCAAACTGTTCCAAACAACTGTTGATGAAGTTGGCGCCCATGGCGTCCTTGGTCTCAAAGGTGCAGTGCAGTTGGTAATAATTGGCTAGGTCATCGGTTTTGTCTCGGAGTTCAATAGCGGAGATACCGCCACCGCGTTTCGCCATGCTATCGGTCAAGTGCGCACTGTCCGCATATAATTTTTCTTGTATCGACTTGAAAAAAGAATTGAGTTCCTGAAAATCTCCCGTAAAGATAAAATGTACCTGTCCTACTTTTTCCGTTCCCAATACCGTAGCGGTAAATCCGCCTCTGTCCATCCAAAATTTAGCCGCTTTACTCGCAGCGGCAACTACCGAGCTTTCCTCGATGGCCATGGGGATGGCATATAACTTGTCGTTGATTAAAAAGTTGGGGGCAACGCCCAAGGGCATGTATAAATTGGAAATGGTGTTTTCTATAAACTCGTCATGTAGCTGCTGCAAAGCGGTATCCTGGTTCCAATAGGCGGCTAAAAGCTGCGTGGATGCTTCGGGGTCTTTGGTGTAATGCGTGGTTAACCATTTTATTTTGGCTGCTTTGGAAAGTTTGGAAAAACCACTGATAGGGGCTGTCATGTATTTTGATTTCTACGTTTGTTAGTGAAACTCTGTTTTAAATCCCGACGCTTCGGGAGCTTTCAACGAATTTAAAGCAGTTAGTTCAAGCCTCCTAAGGGCGGCCAAGCTAATCCCGCTTCTTGTGCTGCCCCGAGATTTCGGGGATTTCAACATCTAGTGGGGTTTATAAGATTAATACCTAGTAAGCTTGCCCTGTTGCAGAACAGGACAAGCTTCGCAAATTGAAAAAGCCATTTTCCTTTACCTGCCTCGTAGGTTAACCCCTAGGTTTTTTACTGCCAAGTGTGTAAAGCGCGCAACTAAGATTGTACGTTTATGTTTAGGAAATAAAAAGTAAAGATAATGATATTGACTAGAATCCAAACACCCGTTTACCTGTCTTAAAATAGCTGTCTTTTTTACTGTATTTCGAGGTTTTTTACAGAAATAGTGGTAAACTTGAAAGTTGTAACAAAATTTATCATTTTATGCGAATTATATATCTTTTCTTGCTTGGTACACTTTGTTTTAATCCATTGGTAACCGCGCAGCAAAAGCAGATTTCCGTCAACGATATTTATACTGGCGTTTTCAGTACAGAAGGCATGGATGTGCTCCGATCCATGAACAATGGCAAGCAGTACACCGTTTTGAATAAAGATAGGAATACAGGAGTGGTAGCCGTGGACACCTACGATTACAGTTCTTTGGAAAAAGTCGCGACTGTGGTCTCTTCTGCCGATCTCAATGCTATTCAAAGTTTTTCTTCTTATAGTTTTAGTTCCGATGAAACCAAAATGTTATTGGCAACGGAGGTGGAGTCCATTTTTAGGCGGTCTACTTTGGGTGTTTTTTATGTCTACGACGTCGCCTCAAAGCAGCTGACAAAAATTAATGATGCCAAGATTCAAGAACCTACCCTGTCGCCAAATGGCAAAAAAGTGGCCTATGTAAAGGACAATAATTTATTTTTGATGGATTTGGAAAACGGCCAAACCCAACAAGTGACACAGGATGGCGTTAAAAATAAGATTATTAATGGCGTAACGGATTGGGTGTACGAAGAGGAATTTTCCTTTGTAAGGGCCTTTGAGTGGAATGCGGACGGCAGTACCATCGCTTTTTTGAGGTTTGACGAAACCAATGTGCCCGAGTTTTCTATGGATGTCTATGGAACGGGGAAATATCCTAGTCAGCATGTATTCAAATACCCAAAGGCGGGAGAGGACAATGCCATCGTAAGTCTACATACCTACGATGTGCAAGGTGGTGAGACATCGGAAATAGATTTGGGCAAGGCCTATTACATTCCAAGAATTAAATGGATGAACGATAAAGGTTCGCTTAGTGTACAGACCATGAACCGGCACCAGAACCATCTAAAATTTCATTTGGTAGATATGAAGACAGGAAAGGTGTCCCTACTGCTGGAAGAAACGGACAAGGCCTATGTAGATATTCATGATAATCTTACCTTTTTGGAAGATGATAGTTTTATCTGGACCAGCGAAAAGGATGGCTGGAACCATCTTTACCTGTACAACTCGGACGGTACATTAATTAACCAAGTAACACAGGGCGACTGGGAAGTAACCAAGTATTATGGCTACGACCAGAACGAGGATAAAATTTATTATCAGTCCACCGAAAACGGTAGCATAAACCGCGGTGTGTATAGTGTGGAGAGCAACGGAAAGAAAAAGAGGGCATTAGCGGCGTCGGCGGGTACCAATTCTGCCTCTTTTAGTAGAGATTTCAGCTATTTCATCAACAATTATTCCAGTGCTACGACCCCTCCTGTGTACACTTTGCACACGGCGCTGACCGGTAAAAAAATCAAGGATATCTTGGACAATACGGCCCTCTCCAAAAAATTGGAAGGGTATGAAATGAGTCCTAAGGAGTTCTCGACCATCACTATCAACGGGAACGATTTGAACATGTATATCATTAAACCAACGGATTTTGATGCCTCTAAAAAATATCCCTTGTTGATGTACCAGTATAGTGGCCCCGGATCGCAAAATGTATCCAATAGTTGGATGGGCGGTAACGACTACTGGCACCAGATGTTGGTTTCCCAAGGGTATATTGTTGCCTGTGTAGATGGCAGGGGCACTGGATATAAGGGGAGTGATTTTAAAAAGGTAACCTACCTGAATTTGGTAAAATTAGAGACCGAGGACCAGATCGCAGCCGCTAAAAAATTGAGCGGGCTGGACTATATAGACGCCTCCCGTACCGGAATCTGGGGATGGAGTTTTGGGGGACACATGGCTACCAATGCCCTTTTAAAAGGGAACGACACCTTTGAAATGGCCATTGCCGTAGCACCCGTAACCTCATGGCGTTTTTACGATACCATTTACACGGAACGTTTTATGCGTACGCCCGAAGAAAATCCTGGTGGTTACGATGATAACTCTCCTTTTAATTACCCAGAACTACTTAAGGGCGATTATTTATTGATTCACGGAACGGGAGATGATAACGTTCATGTACAAAATACCATGCGCATGGTAGAAGCACTTATACAGGCCAACAAACAATTTGAATGGGGCATTTATCCGGACAAGAACCATGGTATTTACGGTGGCAATACCCGTATTCATTTATACAATAAAATGACGGATTTTATTAAAACCAACTTATAACTAATACAAAATATTTTATGGAAAATACGATTAGGCAAGCGCATGAAAGAGAACTATGGGGACACCCCGTAGGCTTGTATGTTCTCTTTTTTACAGAAATGTGGGAACGATTTTCCTATTATGGAATGAGAGCTATATTGGTGCTGTACCTGGTAACGCAAACCACCGAGAATAATCCAGGTTTAGGTTGGAGTAATGGTGAGGCTTTAGCACTTTATGGCTGGTACACCATGTTGGTCTATGTGGCTTCCATACCAGGAGGAATCATAGCCGACAGAATTTTAGGTCAAAAAAAGGCAGTCATTGCCGGCGCAATTCTTTTGGTCATTGGCCACAGCGTTTTGGCCATAGAAGAGATGTGGGCATTTTATACCGGATTAGGATTTATTATTGCAGGTGTTGGAATGCTAAAACCAAATATCTCCACTATGGTCGGAGGTTTGTACCCAAAAGGTGATATTAGGAGGGATAAAGGGTTTACTATTTTCTATATTGGGATAAATGTGGGAGCATTTCTTTCCAGTATAATTGTCGGATATGTTGGAGAAGTCTATGGTTGGCATTACGGTTTTGGTTTGGCAGGTATCTGTATGCTCTTAGGGCTTGTTCAGTTTGTTGCCGGTCAAAAATATCTCAAAGACGTGGGAAATTACCTGGGGAAATCTGATAATATGGAAGATAGGGATTCATTGAAGCGCCCATTGACAAAAATAGAAAAGGACAGAGTAATCGTATTAATTCTCTCTTTCTTAATGGTAATCGTTTTTTTTGGAGCGTTCGAGCAAGCGGGAGGACTCATGAATATTTATGCAAAAGACTATACTGACAGAATGATAATGGGTTGGGAGGTACCGGCCTCTTGGTTCCAAGCCGCTAATGCATTTTTTATAATTACATTGGGAACGGCGGTCGCGGGCTTTTGGGCACGCCGCAAATTAAAGGGGAAGCATGCATCTTCACTATTTAAGATGATAATGGGGCTCATTATTATGGGTACGGGCTTTTTATTTATGACCGCAGCGGCGGCCGAATATCAGGCTACAGGCTCATCGGCTATGTATTGGTTGGTTTTGGCTTATTTGTTCCATACGGTTGGGGAACTTAGCTTATCGCCCGTTTCGCTTTCATTCGTAACTAAATTGGCCCCGGCCAAATATGCTTCTTTAATGATGGGACTATATTTTGCAACTACTGGGCTAGGTAATAAAGTAGCGGGGCTATTAGGGCAGTCGGCTTCGCAATTTGGAGAGTACAAGGTGTTTACGGGGATTGCTATTTTTTGTATTTTATTTGGTGTTTTAGTAGGGCTGTTCTTAAAAAAATTAAAGGCCTTGACACATGGGGCCGAGGATAACGAAAAGGATATGACCAGAATAGTAGAGTATTAGAAATTTCACAAGGCGGATGTAGCAGTTCCGATCATAGTCATGTTTACATTAGAAAAACATACTGTTATGATAAGGGTCTACTCAAGATGAAATGCTCCCTTTTCGCCCGTATGGTGAAAGGGGATTTTTCTTTTGATGCAGGTAGCTTTCCACCGTGCGATATAACTGGTGTAATTGCTTCCGTCCGCAATAATCTGTCTTGGGTTTGTCTGGGTAATCAATCTATCCAAATTGATTTTTGGGGAATGGGTAAGCAGAACCGTTTGTTCTAGTTTTTCTGGCGGATAGATTCCCAAACTGTCCAAGACCAAGAACGATTTTCCATGTATCAAATAACTATTCGCCAAGGTATCAAAGGCAATGGTGCGGATACGCTCGCCAATTTTCATATCCGTAACTGGCTTTTGCGCAGCACTGTTGTCCGAAGTGAAAACTGTCGCATCAGCGCCACTTTTAGCTAAAATAACGGTGTTCTTGGTCTGATGTAGTAGAAATACGTCCGTTTTTTGAGAGGATACATAGGCTTGATACATCGTATACCCTTGGAGGCACAATAGACTGGTAAGGAAAAATACCATCCGTTTAAAATTCAGTTGCGTCAATAGGAGGGCTAGGGTTGCGATGAGGGCGTAGGTCAGTAGCAGTTGTGTGCCATCAAAGGAAATATGTTTAAAAATAAAATCTTCCTGTTGGGCTACCCAAGCGACAATGGTGTTCATGTAGAAAATCAGTTCGTTAAAAAACCAGGCAAGGGTGTCGGGCAGCTGGTTGATGAGCGATAGGAAGATAACAAGAATTCCTGTGCCCAAAATAAAACCCAAAGTGGGAATAATGAGCAGGTTGGAAATGAAGAATAGGCCTGGAAATTGATGAAAATAGAACAGACTAATGGGCAAAACACCCAACTGCGCCGCCACACTTACCGATAAAAGCTGCCAAACATAGCGCACCGGTTTGGACTTGGGATACCATATTTTTTGTAATAAGGGATATATCCAAACAATGGCAAGCACTGCCGCATAACTCATTTGAAACCCGACTTGGAACAGCAGATTTGGATTGATAAACAAGAGGATGAAAAACATGGAAAGCGCCAGAATGTTAAAGGTATTACTGGGCCGGTTCAGGTACAGGGCATAGGCCACAAAACTGAACATGGTGCATGCCCGAACAATGGAAGCCGAGAGTCCCGCCAGAAAAGCAAAGCCCCAAAGCAAAAGTACGGTTAGGAGCAGACTGATTTTCTTGCCATGCGGCAGGTATTCCAAGGGACGTAATAAAAACTGCAGTACCAATAACAGGATACCAATATGCAATCCGGAGAGGGCGAGAATATGAACCGCGCCGGCGTTTTTGTAGTTGTCATAGGTTTCCTTGGAAATATCGGTGCGCTGCCCTAGGAGCAGGGCCTGTATGACCCCAAGTTCCTCTTGTCCAAAACTCGTGGCTCTTAATTTTTCTATGATATGATTTCTGGCGCTCGCAGCGATGCCGAAGGTGGTTCTGGATGGATTTTCTTTCTGGAAATAGTGGCTTGGTTGCAGTCTCATTTGATGATAAATACCCAATTTTGCCAGATAGTTTTTATAACTGAACTGATGCGGATTCAGCGGTGGTGTTATAACGGTCAGCTCGTCTACGGTATAAATTTCATCATCTACGGATAAATTCGAGAGGCTATCAGGTAGGGGCGTACCGAGTATCAGTTTTCCCGTAGCAAATGAACTATCAACACTTTTGATTTCTGCAATATAGCGCTCCGAAAATGCCGTGGGTTTTAAGACCTCCCTTATTTTTAAATGCCAAACGGGCTGTTGCCCCAAATCAAGGGTGCTGTAGTGATACCTGTGTTGCAAAGGTTGCGCCTTTATGATGATAAAAGCACCCAATGCCATTGTCGTAAGTCCAGCTAGGAGGCCAAACCAAACCGATTTGGTATTTCTTTCATAGCGATATAGTATTCCAAGACTTATGAAACACAAAAGTGTTAAACCGAGAGCGAATCGACTATCAAAAGGAAAATAATTTCCAAGTAGGATACCCAGAATAAGCAGTAGCGTAAGTTTTATGGGAACGAACGCTAGAAGTTTCATAGGTTTTAGTTTTGGTTCAAATTAGGTAATGTGGTACAGCAACCTTTTAGGTTTTTTAAATAGGGGTAGGTTATGTATTTTTTTTGGTAGCGTGTTATGCTTTCTTTAGTCTTATAAATGTTCCAGAAAATTCATTCTTTTACCCAATATTCTGACCACATATATTTCATTCTGCTTATCAAACGAGTAATAAATAACATCAGCTTTGAAATTATAGAATTTCAGGGCATTCGCAATTGTGCTAGCATCTCTGGCCAGTTCAGGGCGTTCGGCCAATTCTTCCAAAAATCCCTCTAGTTCGGTTAAGTATGCAGACGCTTGGTGGCTTCCGAAATAGGTGATGCCCTGCTTATAAATACCAACAATATCAAATTGAGCTCTCGTGGACAGGTTATAGTTCCCCATTATCCACCTTCTTCATGATATCCCTTATTTTTAAAGGACTTCTCCCGCTCTGTAATCCTTCATCAATGGCCTGTTTCAATTCCAAAAGTTTCATGTTTTCCGCTTGATCTTTCCTTACTAAATCTCGGATATATTCGCTATCATTGGTAAAATCCCCGCTTTTAACTTTTAACTTAATCCAACTATCTTGTTGGTCTGTGAATGTTATTGATTTTCTAACTGTTTTCATGTATTGGATTGATAGGTGCAATATAGTAAAAATGCGCACCACCTAAGAGTGGTTTAATCTGTATTTACGCGTATTCACTTTTGCCTTAGCCTTTATGTTTAATACCTAAAGGCTTGCCCTTATTTTTTTTACTTGAACATTTTAAGCAACAGCGTTTTGACTGCATTACTACTTGTCTGTTTAAAACTTCCATTCTGTTACTTAACCTTGCCTTATCGATAAACTTCAACTGATCTAATGCAACCTGCCCTTTCTTATTGTTAACCGTAACACTGACGCTTGACTGGACTAAAACGGCCATAGAAGAGGATAAAATATGGGATGCCTATAATTTAATCCGGGATGTCGAGGCCGTTTTTAGGTGTTTGAAAACCGATCTGAATATCCGTCCTCTCCATCATCAAAAAGATAAATATATAGAACCTCATATTTGG
>Ga0306871_1000360_pt1 | contig 17631 bp, 18 predicted proteins | sample AntRauMeHopE1497_FD_190447 | JGI IMG/M metagenome (GOLD analysis project Ga0306871, IMG submission 190447) | Saline lake microbial communities from Rauer Islands, Antarctica - Metagenome Hop E1 #497 (v2) (version 2) | ecosystem: Environmental > Aquatic > Non-marine Saline and Alkaline > Saline ... | reverse complement strand
CGGGCAACGGCAGAGAAGTTCGCCACCGACAGCTTCACTCTCGAAGACTTTTTGGCTCAGATGCAGCAGCTCAAAAATATGGGGTCCCTCAAAAGCATGCTCGGGATGCTGCCGGGAGCCCGCGGCATGCGCGAGCAGCTCGACAACTTCGACGAGAGCGAGCTCACTCGCACTGAGGCGATCATCCAGTCGATGACGCTTGCTGAGCGGCGGTTGCCCAAGCTGTTGAACGGGTCACGCCGCGTTCGCATCGCTCGGGGCTCGGGATCGACGGTGACCGAGGTCAACTCGTTGGTATCGAGATTTGAGCAGGCGGCGAAAATGATGAAGACGGTCGCCAAGGGTGGCATGCCCCAAATTCCCGGTATGGCCCCCATGCCCGGGATGGGCGGCGGCGGCGGATCAGCGACGGCACGCAAGGCGGCGGCCAAGAAAAAGGGCAAGGGCGCTTCGAAGTCGGGCAACCCGGCCAAGCGCGCCGCTGATGAGGCCGCCCGTGCGTTGGGAGTGCCTTCGGGCGCAAGCGGTGGCGCGGGCATCGGTGCTGGCGGAGCCGGCTTTGGCCTCGGTGCGGGTGCAGGTGCGGGTGCAGGTGCGGCTGGCACACAGCCCAGCGCTGAAGACCTGGCAACAATCCAGAAGATGCTTGGCCGCTGAACGGCGCGTGTTTCGCTTGCCGTGAATGAGACTCACCCTCGTGCTATCGTGCCTCATTCGTGCTTGGGCTGCATTGCGGCGCCCGACAGAACCGACCTCGAGTTGTCTGAAAGTGGCTAATTATGCGCTCTCACCCCACTATCGCTATCACCCTCGTGGGTGCCACTGCTCTTGCTTTCGTTGGACTCGCTGCTACTCCGGCGTACGCAGCGACGTTCACCGCGTCGACCGAGGCTGAACTCGCGACGGCGATCACCACTGCCAACGGCAATGGTGAAGCTGACACCATCACGCTGACGGGTGCTGGTTTCCGTCTCACAGCAAATCTTCCTGCGATCACTGAGACCCTCAGTATCGTAGGTCCGGGTTCCGGAGCGTTCACACTCAATGCCGATGGAAAAGACGGTTTTGATTCTACTGGGTCGGGCACGAACTCCAGCTTCTCGCTGACGGGGATCGAGATCGATAACGCCGGCAACTTCGCCGTCGAGACCGACAACATCGACGTCATATTGAGTGATCTCGTTGTCGACTCGCTCATCCGTCACTTCACGGGCGATTTCTCGGCTACCGATGTCGAGGTTGACGGTGCTCCGTCAACGGCCGGCTTCGACATCAATGTGGGAGCGAGCGAATCCGTCGTCCTCACGCGAGTGGCAGTCTCGGCCACGTTCGACGAGGGAATTAAAATCTATGCGGAGGGCACCGCAACGGTGTCTGTCGACGACAGCACGGTCACCGGGAGCGGTTTTGATGGCTTCGAAGCTAGGATGCACGGAACGTCTTCGATCGAGGTCACTGGCTCGGTATTTAGCGACAACGTCGGCCTCGGATTGGACATCGAATCGTCCGACAGCGCTACGGTGACTGTTTCTGGCATCACCGCTGACAGTAACGAAGGCGCCGGCATTGTTGTCGCCGGCGAACACGACTCGATCGTGACGATTCGCAACAGTTCAGCGTCGGACAACGGCGGCGACGGATTGATTATCCGATCGTTCGACAGCGTTGCGGTGACCGTTTCTGGCATCACCGCAGACCGGAACGAAGACGACGGCATTGATGTCGACGGCGACGGCGACTCGATCGTGACGATTCGCAACAGTTCAGCGTCGGACAACGGCGGCGACGGATTGAATATCCAATCGTCCGACAGCGTTGCGGTGACCGTTTCTGGCATCACCGCAGACCGGAACGAACGCGACGGCTTTGATGTCGACGGCAACGGCGACTCGATCGTGACGATTCGCGACAGCTCGGCGTCGGATAACGGCGATCGTGGTTTCGAGTTAACATTCACGGGGGGCGCCGGCACGTTCGATAATCTCACGGCGGAGCGCAACGGTGATGAGGGTTTCGATATCGAAGCCGACGAAGGTTCTTCCATCACGCTGACGAATCCGAGCGCTCTCGACAACGTCGATATCGGTATCATCGCTGATCCTAACACCACCGACGCCGTCGTCACGGTCAATGGCGGGCGCGCCGAGGGCAATGGTGGTCATGGACTGTTCTTGAACGTTGATACGGGCACCGCCATCGCCGACGGTTTCGTTGCCCGTGGCAACGATGCCGGTGGTGTCGACATCGACGGCTTCGGCGGCGACGCGATCCTCAGAAACTCGTGGGTCACCGATAACAATGGGACCGGATCAGGCGGTATCGACATCAACGCCTATGACGGCGAAGACGGGAGCGGCCCCCTCAACATCGTGATCGAGAACACCACCATTAACGGCAACACGAGCGGGCTCGGCGGCGGAGTCGAGGGCACCCTGAGTGATGGATCAACCTTAACGGTGCGCAACTCGACCATTTCGGGCAACCAGGCCGATGTCGGCGGCGGCGTCATCATCGACGGCGACATCGACAGCGAGTTCACCCTCGAGCATTCGACGGTGACCCTCAACGAGACCACTGGTTTTGCCCCGAGCTCCGTGGCGGGTGTAATCGTTGACGGTGTGCAAACGACCATTACGCACACCATCATCGCCGGAAATGTCGCGCCCGGCCCTGGTGATGATCTCGGCCTAGATTCTGGCACGCTCGACATCGACCACAGCCTCGTGCAGACCGCCGACGCGGCGTCGCTCACCTCTCTGGCCGCGGGCACCGGCAATATTGTCGGCGAGGCAGCCGGGCTGGGGCCTCTGGCCGACAACGGTGGCCCGACCCTCACCCACCTGCCGCTTACGGGTAGCCCTGTGATCAGTGCGGGCAACGCCAGCATCGTGGGTGTGCCCGCCACCGATCAGCGCGGGGAAACCAGAGTTGTCGACGTCATCGAGATTGGTGCGGTCGAGCTGGCGGCCCCCGAGCTGGCGGCCCCCGAGCTGGCGGCCACCGGAGCGAGTGAATCGACCGCGGCCCTGGCGGGGGGTCTCGCTCTTCTGCTCGTTCTCGGCGGCTCTCTGCTTCTGGTGTCGCGAATGCGCCGGCAGGGCATAGGCCAGCGCTGAGCAGGTACCCACGATGTGCGGCGTAGGGTGAGGTCATGAGCCTGCCCGACGCCGCGCAATCCGACCCTTCGAGTGAAGCCACCCCGGCGTCGAGCGCGGTCGATACTGCGGCCGCCGTGCGCGCTGGCACGACAACCGCGGTCGCCGAGACCCGTGCCGCGCTCGCTCGCATCGCAGCGCTCGACGCTGCACTGGGAGCCTTTCAGGTGGTGCGCGCCGAGCGGGCGCTCGTCGAGGCTGCCGAAGTGGATGCACGCGTCGCCGCCGGTGAGGATCTGCCGCTCGCGGGTGTGCCGATCGCGATCAAAGACAATATTCCTGTTGCTGGCGAGCCCATGCGCGAGGGCAGCGCGGCAACGAGTGCCGAGCCGCGCCCCACCGACCACGAGGTGGTCTCGCGCCTGCGCGCCGCAGGGGCAGTGATCGTCGGCATCACCCGCGTGCCCGAGCTGTGCGTGTTCGGCACGACCGATTCGGTGTACGGAACCACCCGCAACCCGTTCAACCCCGAGCGCACCGCGGGCGGTTCGTCGGGTGGCTCGGCCGCCGCGGTGGCGAGTGGCATGGTCGCCGTAGCCCATGCCGCCGACGGCATGGGGTCCATCCGCATCCCCGCTGCCAATTGCGGTCTCGTCGGGCTCAAGCCCGGGCCGGGCCTCGTGCCCGCTGACATGGGTGCCCACAGTTGGTTTGGCATGAGCGAGAACGGTCCGCTGTCGACCACGGTGGCGGATGCCGCACTCGTGCTGTCGGTCATGGCAGGCCGCCCTGAGCTTGCCGGCATCGCACCGCTCACCCGCGCTCTTCGCGTGGGGCTTGCGACGGGTATCCCGACCCCGCTCGCAAAACTTGACCCCCGGTGGAAGGCGGCCGCAGAGAAGGCTGCTGAGATTCTGAGGGCGACCGGTCACGAGATTGTCACGCTGAATATCCCGTACCCTTCTGATCCGCTGCCGGTGCTTGCGCGCTGGTTTGCGGGTGCCACCGCAGATGCCGATCATGAGGGTCTCGACGTGCGCCGTCTTGAGCCGCGCGTGCGCGCCCACGTGCGCGCGGGCCGCCTGCTCGCCTGGTTCGGTGGGCTGCGATCCGCGCCGGTCGAGCGCTTACGAGCTCGGGTCGAGACAGCGACTGCTGATCTCGACGTGATCCTGACCCCGGGCCTGGCGCAGGTGGGGCCGCCAGCCGAGGGGTGGCACCGTCGTAGCTGGCTGAAAAATCTGCGCGCCAATATCGGCTACGCGCCCTACGCCGCGCTGTGGAACCTACTCGGCTGGCCCGCCGCGTCTGTTCCGGCCGGATGGCACGATGGCGCGCGGGTACCACTTGCGGTGCAGCTCATCGCGCATCCCGCAACCGATGACGCGGGGGAGGCACTGTTGCTGAGCGTTGCCGCTCAGCTCGAGGCTGCGAGCCCTTGGACCCGCACCGCTCGAGCAGCCACGCCGCCTGCCAGGAACGCAGATGCAGACGCATGACGACTCGACCCCGTGCACCTTGGCATGCAACTGGGCCGAAAGACCCCCTTCTGTACGCGCGCCCGTATCCTAGCCGCCGGACCCCAAGACCTCGGCGGTGATGTGCTCGTTTAAGGGAATCACTTTTTTCTGCTCAACCACGCCCCGACGCGCAGTGCTGAGCCAGCCGCGTGGTGGGCGGCGGCAGTGGTCGTAAAAATCTGCCAGAATAGGGGGTCGAGTGCTCGCACGCCCGACCCTCTAATCAGGCGGCGCGAGCATCCATCTCGAGATTTCGTACCGAGTGTGCCCCACGCAGCCGGTCGCAACTCATCCGTTTACATATTTCTGGAGAAACGTGGCTGTCAAGATTCGTCTCAAGCGCATGGGCAAGATCCGTGCACCGTACTACCGCATCGTCGTCGCCGACTCGCGCACAAAGCGCGACGGCCGTGCGATCGAAGAGATCGGCAAGTACCACCCCACCCACGAGCCCTCGGTCATCGAGGTCAACTCTGAACGTGCCCAGTACTGGTTGGGTGTTGGCGCACAGCCCAGCCCGCAGGTGCTCGCTCTGCTCAAGCTGACCGGTGACTGGGGAATGTTTAAGGGCGAAAAGGGTGCCAAGAGCACTGTTCGCTTCGCTGAGCCCAAGACTCCTTTCGTCGTCGACGAGAAGAAGAAGCCGGTTCTGAAGCCCAAGACCGAGAAGCCCGCAGTTGTCGAGGCCCCCGTCGTTGAAGCGGCACCCGCCGCTTCGGTCGAAGAGGTCGCTGCGCCCGCTGAGGAAGCTGTCGTTCAGGAAGCTGTCGTTGAGGCGCCTGCCGCCGAAGCTGCTGCTGACGTTGCACCTGCTGACGCTGCACCTGCGGCTGACGACGCTGCTGCCGAGCCCACTGAGGCCGAGAAGGCCTGATCGACATGCTCGCTGACACGCTCGAACATCTCGTCAAGGGGATCGTTGATCACCCGGACGATGTCGCCGTCGTCGCGCAGAGTTCTGCGCGGGGCGAGGTCCTTGAGGTGCGCGTGCACCCCGAGGACCTCGGCCGTGTCATCGGCCGAGGCGGTCGCACCGCCAAAGCACTTCGCACGGTGATCTCGTCGCTGGCCGATGGCCGTCGTGTACGCGTCGACGTCGTCGACACTGATCTCAACGCCTCGCACCAGCAGTGAGTGCGGCTCCCCAGCAACTTCGGGTTGGTCGGCTCACGAAGGCCCACGGGTTGAAGGGAGCGCTCAAGCTTGAGCTTTTCACCGATGATCCTGCGAGGCGGTTCACGCCCGGATCGCACTTCACTCTGCAGGTTCCAACCGGGTCGGCTTGGCACGGCAAAACGCTGACCCTGGCAGAGTTGCGCTGGTACAACGGTCAACCGGTTGGGTTTTTCGAGGGAGTCTCTGACCGAGTCGGTGCCGAATCGCTTGTGAAAGCCATTTTGTGGATCGAGCAAGACGCGCAGGAGGCTCCCGAAGACGACGCCTGGTACGACTTTCAACTGGTTGGTTTGCGCGCACTTCGCGATGGCGTAGAAGTGGGAACAGTTGCCCGCGTTGAGCATTTTCCGTCGCAAGACTTGCTGGTCATCGCGACCGAGCAGGGCGATGTGCTGGTGCCATTCGTGAGCGCCATGGTGCCGTCGGTCGACATCGAGGCCGGAACCGTGACACTCACGCCCCCCATTGGTCTCTTTGAAGATGTGCCCGACGAAACTCCGGCACCCGTCGCCGACACTGTGCCCGTCGCCGACGCCGACGCGCCCGCAGATACTGCCGAAGACACAGGCGCCGCCCCTACTGCCTAGACTTGACCCTGTGCGCTTCGACGTGGTCACGATCTTCCCCGAGTTTTTCGGCGTGCTTGATGTGTCTCTTTTGGGGCGTGCGCGGGCCGCTGGGGTGATCGATGTCGGCATTCATGACCTGCGCGAGCACACTCATGACCGTCACCGCACCGTTGATGACACTCCGTACGGGGGCGGCGCGGGCATGGTGATGAAGCCGGAGCCCTGGGGCGGGGCGCTCGATACCCTACTCACCCCGAGCAGCGTGTTAGTCGTGCCGAGTCCGGCCGGGCATCCGTTCACGCAGGCAATGGCGCGTGAGCTCGCCGGTCGCGAGCACCTCGTTTTTGCGTGCGGTCGCTATGAGGGGATCGACCAGCGTGTCACCGACCACTATTCTGAGCGCAACGAGGTGCGAGTGCTCAGCATCGGTGACTATGTCTTGAACGGCGGAGAGGTGGCGACAATGGCGATGATCGAGGCCATTGCCCGCCTGGTTCCCGGCGTTGTCGGTAACCCCGAAAGTTTGACCGAAGAAAGCCACGAAGATGGTTTGTTGGAGTATCCGAGCTACACCAAGCCTGCGATGTGGCGGGGTCTGGATGTTCCGCCGGTGCTGCTGAGCGGCAACCACGGAGCCGTGGCCGAGTGGCGCCGCGAACGCCAAATAGAGCGCACGCGTGCCATCAGGCCCGATCTGTTGGGTGCGCCATGAGATCGGCGGGTTCACGATGAACCTGCGTCGCGCGATGAGTGTCTCTGAACGGCTGTGGTTCTGGGCGCAGCCGCTACTGGCGGCACTGGCCTTGGCAGCCGGCGGGGCCTCATGGGTCCTGCAGTTCACCGGTAACCTCAGCGCACTGCCGACCGTGCAAAGCCTGATCACCGGTCAATTCGTGCTACCCGGTCTCGCGCTCTCTCTGCTGATCAATCAGGTGGCTGTGTCGCTGCGCCGACCCCCGATGCTGACGGTCGGAGAGAAGATCCTCTTGATTATTCAGCTTGCCGTCGTTGGGGCGATTCTTGCGATCTCACCCAGCGCAGAGTTGCTGTTTATGGGGTTTCTGTTGTGGCCACTGCTGATCGCCGTCGCCACGACTGCATTCGCCACGATGGCGTCGACCACCATCCGGTCGAGACGGACGCTTGCCACTGACGAATCTGAAGACATTCTGAGTGAGCCGACAGCGCAGTCGCGCTAGCGCTGCCCGTTTCAGTCGCGGGCCGTCAACACCACGGGTCCGTTGGCTGTAATTGCCACGGTGTGTTCGACGTGAGCGGCGCGTGAACCCGTCCGGCTGCGGAGGGTCCAGCCGTCATCGTCGGTGTACACCTCGTCAGTATCGGAGATGAACCAGGGTTCGATGGCGACGACGAGGCCAGCGCGAAGCTTGAGCCCGCGCCCCGGCCGGCCGTCGTTGGGAACATGCGGGTCGCCGTGCATCGTACGGCCCACGCCGTGCCCGCCGAAGTCGAGATTTACGGGGTAGCCGGCGTCGGCGGCCGCGTCACCAATCGCTGCAGAAATGTCGCCCATCCGATTTCCGGGCCGAGCCTGGCGAATTGCCGCCGCGAGTCCGCGCTCTGCAACCTCAATGAGTGCCAAGTCTTCGGGGCGCGGCGTGCCGACAATGATGGTGACTGCAGAGTCACACACCCATCCATCGACCGAGGCGGCGAAGTCGAGTGACAGCATGTCGCCGTCACGCAAGCGGTAGTCGTGGGGGAGTCCGTGCAGCGCTGCATCGTTCACCGAGGTGCAAATAACTTTGCCGAAGGGCGACCCTCCGAAAGAGGGGTGGTAGTCGATGTAACAGCTTTTCGCACCCTCGGCGCGAATCATGTCGTGGGCGAGCGCATCGAGGTCGAGCAGGTTGGTGCCGACGGATGCGGCCGCGCTGGTGGCGCGCAGCACGCTCGCAATGAAGCGCCCCGCCGGGCGCATCTGGTCAATCTCGGCGGGGGTACGAAGTTCGATCATTACGTCCTTGGCAGGGGTATGTGGGTGCGTAGGTAGGTGCCGCACAGTTCGCGTGTCACTTCAATAAAACGAGCATCACCATTCTTCTCCAACTGGAACGCCCTCGTGAGCAGACCGCTGGCGATCTCGAGGGCAACTTCCAGGTGAAAGACGAGTTCGTCGTCCGGTTTGAAATTGTACGTGCGACCCACCTGCGCAGCGAACTCACGTGCCACGATGGCGTTGTTGCTGACCTCGAGGCTCATGAACCGCTGGTCAATTACGTCGCCAAAGCGCAGCGCGCGAAAGCCGGGTTCAGTGCGTGTCATGTCGACAAACGCATCAAGCGTGCTATCGAATGACGACCACGCTTCAGGCGGCGACGTTTCAATGCCGCGCCACACTCTCTCGAGGTAGCGGTCCATGTTGCGAGCCGCCAGAGCGCGCAACAAAGATTGAATATTCGGAAAATAGCGGTACACGACGCCCACAGACGAGTGTGATCCGGCGGCCACTGAACTGGTGGTCACCCCGTTGATACCGGCGTCATCAATGAGCGCTGCAGCTGCGTCTAATAACAGCGTTATGCGCTCGGCACTGCGCTGCTGAATCGGTTCAGTGCGCATCATCACTTTGTCTGTGGCTAGTGCGGTTGGTGCATCCATCGTTAATTCCCCCCAGTCGTCCCCCGACGCTCTTTCACCTCTATCGTGCCACTGATTGGCCGCTCACCGCAGAATGTGGCATCATTTCTCTCTGTGCCTCGGCGCGGCTCTGCCACAGAGGAGCCGCCACACTGCGAGTGCCATGCAATTTTAAGAATGTCCCTAAAAGACGCGTTCGATCTGTGGCGGCCGCAGAGAGCGAAACACCATGCATATTCTTGACCACGTCGACGCCGCCTCACTGCGCAGCGACATTCCCGACTTTCGCCCCGGCGACACCGTCAAGGTGCACGTCAACATCATCGAGGGCAGCCGCTCACGTATCCAGGTCTTTCAGGGCGTGGTGATCGGGCGCTCTAATGAGGGAATTCGTGAATCATTCACCGTCCGTAAGGTGAGCTTCCAGGTGGGCGTTGAGCGTACGTTCCCCGTGCACTCGCCGGTCATCGACCACATTGAGGTCGTTACCCGCGGAGATGTGCGCCGCGCCAAGCTGTACTACTTGCGAGCCCTGCGCGGCAAGAAAGCCAAAATCAAGGAGAAGCGCGACGCGTAGCCTACGTCTCAGCACTTCACTGCAAGGGCCCCACCGCCGCGAGAAACCGCGTGCGCCGGTGGGGCCCTTCGGCGTGGTGCCGCAGTTGCGCCGCTGGCCTTGTGCGCCTCAGAGGCAGGCCGTGCCCGCGTAGACTGGCGTCACTATCGGGGGAGTCATGACAGAGCACACCGCGTCCGCTGCCAGCGAAGCATCAACAGCGGCGAATGCACCCGTCGATTCGCCCAGCCGCAAGAAAATTGCCCTGCTGTTTCTGCGTGACGTCGTCGTCATCGTGGCCGCAGCTCTGGTCATTTCTTTTCTCATCAAAACGTTCCTCATCCGCTCGTTTTACATTCCTTCAGAGTCGATGCAGAGCACTCTGCTGGTCAACGACCGCATCATTGTGAACCAGTTGGTGCCTGACGTAGTGCCCCTCGAGCGGGGTGATGTGGTGGTGTTCCGTGATCCGGGCTCCTGGTTGACCATCCCCTCCTCCCCGCCGTTGGCTCCGCTCGAGGCCGCCGGTGACTGGGTTTTCTCACTGATCGGCTTGAGTGCCTCAGACAGTGATCAGCACCTCATCAAACGCGTCATCGGCATGCCGGGTGACCGCATTGTCTGCTGCAACGATCTGGGTCAACTCAGTGTCAACGGCGTGCCGCTTGATGAGAAATATGTGAAGCTGCCAGCTGACACCACGGCGGTCAGCGGGCAAGACTTCATTACGGTCGTACCCGAGGGCACTCTGTGGGTGATGGGCGACAATCGTTACGACTCTTCTGATTCTCGGTTCAACGGCGTCGTGCCGATTGCTGACGTGGTGGGCCGAGCCTTCGTCATCAGCTGGCCTCTCGATCGCTGGCAGTGGATCGACAGCTATCCCCTCGTATTCAACGGAGTTGAGCGCGCCCAGTGAGCGTCGCTCCGACCCTGCAGGTAGAGCAGGCTCTTTTTGCCGCGGGTGCGCCGATCGTCATTGGCGTTGATGAGGTGGGCCGGGGCGCCGTTGCCGGAATCGTGGCGGTGGGCGTGTGCGCCATCGTGCCTGCGGTGGATGCCCCTCCCGCTCGACTGCGCGACAGCAAGCTGCTCAGCGCCGCCCGCCGCGCTGAAGTCGAGCCTCTGGTGCGGGCATGGGCAGCTGCCGTCGCAGTCGGTGAGGCAGAGCCGAGTGAGATCGATCAGCACGGCATTGTCGCCGCGCTGGGCATGGCCGCACGCCGTGGGCTCATCGCGCTGCATGAGGAGGGTATCGACGTGGGTGCCGCTACGGTGCTTCTCGATGGCAGTCATGACTGGCTGACTCCGGCGCTCAGTTCGCCCCTGCGTATCGTCACCCGGGTTAAAGCGGATCGCGACTGCGCGTCGGTTGCAGGCGCGTCGGTGGTGGCCAAACAGCATCGCGACCGTCTGCTCATTGCCGAACACGAGCGCTGGCCGCAGTTCGGCTGGAGCGGCAATAAGGGCTACGGAAGCTCGGCCCACCTTGCGGCCGTCGCTGAACATGGGCCCTCCCCGCGCCACCGGGTAACCTGGCTACGCGCGCCTGCGGCTTCGCCTCAGCCTCCGCCTTCGCCTCAGCCTCAGCCTCAGCCTCCGCCTGGGCCTGACCGTCTAGACTCAGCACGCCATGGACGATGACGATTTCGAAGATTACGACCGCGAGGTCGAGCTTGCTTTGTACCGCGAGTACCGCGACGTGGTGTCGCAGTTTCAGTACGTCGTTGAAACCGAGCGGCGGTTTTACCTGGCCAACGAGGTCGAGCAAGTTGTGCGTGACATGGGCGGCGACTTCTACTTCGAACTGACACTCACCGACGTGTGGGTGTGGGATGTGTACCGAGCCGACCGCTTCGTCAAGACCGTCAAAGTGCTCACCTTCAAAGACGTCAATGTCGAAGAGCTTGGAAAGAAAGAACTCAAGCTGCCCAAAGAGCTCGCGCTAGACGAATAGCGAGCGCCTCGGGCTCTCCTCTCCTGCACAGGCACATTCTCGTGAACGCGGCGCACTGATCGCCGAAGCCATCGACACGCCACCTGTCTCTGCCGCAAGTCTTGCGGGCAGGAGGCGACATGGCACGCAAAGATACCCTCGGCCGTACCGGTGAACAGCTGGCGGTTGAACACCTCGCACGCGCCGGGTTTGCGATCCTCGACCGCAACTGGCGGTGTCCACTGGGCGAAATTGACATCGTGGCACGAGAGGGCGACACCACCGTGGTGGTCGAGGTCAAGACCCGGTCAGGCACGGGGTTCGGGCACCCACTCGAGTCCGTCACACCCCGCAAGCTTGCGCGACTGAGAAGGCTTGCAGGGGCCTGGTGTGAAGCGCATCCCGTGCCCTCTGCAACGTCGTCGAATGTGACGAGGCCCCGAACGCTGCGCATCGACGTCATCGGTGTGATCGCCTCGCACCGGTCCATCGAGATCGAGCATGTCCGGCAGGTGTGTTGATGCCTGTCGCACGCACCCTCGCAATCGCCCTCCACGGAGTAGATGGCAGCGTCGTCGAAATCGAAGCCGACCTCGCGAACGGGCTTCCTGCTTTCACGATCATCGGCCTGCCCGATGCCGCCCTCGGTGAGGCAAAAGATCGCGTACGTTCAGCCGCGGCTAACTCTGGGTGCGATCTACCCACCCGGAGAGTCACGGTCAACCTCTCTCCCGCATCGCTGCCCAAGCACGGCTCAGGCTTTGACCTCGGCATCGCGGTGGCAGCGCTCGCCACGACGGGTATTGTCGCCGAGGCCGCGATCTCGTCGGTCGTGCATCTCGGTGAGCTTTCACTTGACGGGCGCCTACGCCCGGTGTCCGGCATTCTGCCCGCGGTGCTGGCTGCCCGCAGAGCAGGGGCCCGCATGGTGGTTGTGCCGAGTGGCAACGCCACTGAAGCACGACTGGTGCCAGGCATCCGCATCGTGGGGGCCGCGTCTCTGCGCGAGGTTCTCATCGTTCACGGCGCGGCACTCGACCCCGTGCCGGTTGAGCCGCTGGCAGTCGCGTCGGCAGCTGATTCGGCGCCCGAGAGCGGCGATCTGGCCGACGTGGTGGGGCACCCTGAGGCGGTCGAGGCCCTGCAGGTGGCGGCAGCGGGCGGGCATCACATGCTCATGCTCGGGCCACCCGGGGCCGGCAAGACCCTTTTAGCTTCACGATTACCGGGTCTGCTACCAGATCTTGAGCCGGATGCCGCCGTCGAAGTGTCGTCGATTCGATCGCTGGCAGGGCTACCCCTGGGCAACTCACTGGTCACCCGCCCACCGCTGGAAGCGCCGCATCACAGTGCCACGATGGCTTCGCTCATCGGGGGCGGCAGTGGCCTTGTGCGCCCCGGCGCTATCTCGCGGGCCGCCCACGGCGTGCTGTTTCTCGACGAGGCGCCCGAGTTTTCAGGCGCAGTGCTCGATGCGTTACGCCAGCCCCTCGAAACCGGTGAGATCACGATTCATCGAGCGCGCACAGTGGCCCGCTTCCCGGCCCGGTTTCAGCTGGTGCTCGCTGCGAATCCATGCCCGTGCGGAAACGGCGGCAACGACGAGTGCACGTGCACTCCCATGATGCGGCGTCGGTACCTCGGCCGACTATCCGGTCCGCTGCTCGATCGCATCGACCTGCACCTCACCGTGCGACGAGTCGGTGTTGCGCAGATGACCGACGGAGCGTCGGAGGGCGCAACCTCTGCCACTGCGCGGGTGCGAGTTGCCGCGGCCCGCGCTCGTGCCCGCGCGCGGTGGGCAGAGAACGGGTGGGCACTCAACGCTCACGTGCCCGGCCCCGCTCTGCGCACCGAAGCCTGGCGGTTGCCGGCAGCAGACCGAGCCGCGCTTGACCGGGCTCTCGAGCGAGGAGCCATCACCATGCGCGGCTACGACCGAGTGTTGCGCGTGGCGTGGAGCATCGCCGACCTCGACGGCGTTGATCGACCCGGACGCGACCAACTCGGCCGTGCCCTCTACCTGAGAAAGGGAATCTAATGAGCCAGTGGGGAATTGACGACCGTCGCATCGCGGCGGCGCTCGCGGCGGTGCGACCCCGCCGAGACACGACAGAGCCTGAAGGAGCCGCTAGTGCTAGTGCCGCCACTGCCGACGCCAGTTCTACCGCCGATGCTCGTGACGACCGTGCGCCATACGACGGGCACGATGAGCGTGACGGGCGTGACATGCGTGACGAGCGAGACGGGCATGACGAGCGAGACGAGCTTTTCGCCCGCGCAATCTGGAGCGTGCTGGTGGAGCCCGGTGACGGCGTCGCCGGAGCCCTGATCGACGCGGTTGGGGCTGTGGCAGCGGCGCAAATGGTGATCGATCGGGCGACGCCAAGACAGGTCAGCGGGGTGACTCAGGCGGAAGTCTCGCCGCAGGCAGCTCAGAGTGGGCTTACGCGGTGGCGGGAGCGCTTGCGTGCGGCCGACGTGCTCCGCAGTCTCGACAGCGCCGCGCGGTGCAGGGCCCGCATGCTTGTGCCTGGTGACCCGCAGTGGCCTGACGGCCTTGACGCTCTCGGTGCGAACTCACCTGTGCTGCTGTGGATGCGGGGCAACGGTGACCTACTGCGTCGACCCGCTGTCGCCATCGTGGGGGCTCGAGCTGCGACGGGGTACGGCGAGCATGTGGCGATGGAGCTTGCGGCGGGCTTGAGCGCTCGTGACGTCGTCGTGGTGTCGGGCGGCGCGTACGGCATCGACGGCATGGCTCACCGAGCGGCACTGGCCAGCGGTGGGGGCACAATCGCGGTGCTAGCAGGAGGCATCGACCGCCTGTACCCCGCCGGCCATGAGGCGCTGTTGACCCGGGTGGCCGATAACGGGCTGTTGATCTCCGAAGTGCCGTGCGGCACTCCACCCACCAAATGGCGGTTTTTGCAGCGCAATAGGGTCATTGCCGCACTGGCTGCGGCGACGGTGGTGGTCGAAGCGGGCCGTCGCTCCGGATCCCTCAACACCGCGCGCCTCGCCCTGGGCTTGGGTCGACCCGTCGGAGTAGTACCCGGCCCTATCACCAGTGCGGCGAGCACCGGATGCCATGCAATCGTGCGTGAACAGCCGGTAACCCTCGTCACGAGCACTGCCGAGATCATGGAACTCGCCTTCGGTGACGATGAAGTCATGGGAATGCCAGACCTGATCGAGACGGGCACGGGCACTGGCGCTGGCGCTGGCGCTGGCACTGACGCGGGCGCCGACATCGACCAGCTCCGAGGGCGCGTTCTTGACGCACTGCGTCCGCGTCGAGGTCAAACTCCGAGCGAAATAGCCCGTGCAGTCGGTGAAGGCACCGATCGCGTTCGTGGGGTGCTTGGGGTGCTCGACCTCGACGGTGTCATCAGTAGCGGGGCGGACGGACTGTGGCGGCGAGCAGCGGTGCGCTCTGAGGTTGGGGCCACTGCGTCCTGACGAGGAATTGCGCGAAACGAGTACCCTGAGGCCATGATGCGCTTGGGGCAGTACCCGCCAGCTGGGCACGTGCTCGCTCACATTTCAGACACGCACCTTCTGGGCGAGGGGCGGGCGCTCTATGGCAAGGTTCCCGTCGAACAGCGCCTGGCCTCACTGCTCGCCCGGCTCGAAGAATGCCCGATCACGCCCGACGCTCTCGTGTTTACGGGTGACCTCACTGATTTGGGCGAAGCAGATGCTTACCGGCGGTTACGGGCCGTGGTTGATCCTGTCGCCACGCGCCTCGGCGCCGAAGTTGTGTGGGTGATGGGCAATCACGACGAGCGCGCGGCCTACGCCTCACTGCTCTTCGACGAGGGTGAGACTGATGCGCCTCAAGATCGCGTCCACGACGTGCGCGGTTTGCGGGTGATCTCGCTCGACACGACTGTTCCCGGCTACCACCACGGTGAAATCACTTCTGCTCAGCTGGAGTGGCTTGCGAAAGTTCTCTCGACGCCAGCGCGTCACGGCTCGATTCTGGCCGTGCACCACCCCCCGGTGCCGACCCCGCTTGAGGTCATGGCCGTGCTCGAGTTACACGATCAGCCCGCTCTCGCCGAGGTTCTGCGGGGCAGCGATGTACGGCTCATTCTCGGTGGCCACCTGCACTATTCGACGCACAGTCTGTTTGCGGGCATCCCCGTCTCGGTCGCCGCGGCCACCTGCTACACCCTCGATTTGGGCGCCAATACTGAGCGCATCCTCAGCGGAGTGGACGGCGGGCAGTCGTTCGACTTTGTTCACGTCTATGACGACCAGGTGGTCACGTCGACCGTGCCGCTCGCTGGCTTTACCGAGGTCACCGGCTTCTCCAGCTCATACCGCCCAATGATCGAGGCCATGACCTCCGATGAGCGTCGAGAACAACTGTCGAGCAAAACGTCGCCACTGAACCTCAACGAGGCGGCGGCCAGCAAAGTTTAGGCAGTTGGGTTGGGTGCAGTGCTTGGCGGAAGAATTGTTAGCGCCCCCGGTGACTAGCTGGGTAACGCGCCGTCTGGTGTGTTTGGGTTAGCCCAGGCCCGAGGCTGATCAGATTCACGCGCGTGGGTGCGATAGGCCTCAACCACCCGACTGAGATACAGCGTGATGACCTGTTGCTCGTGCTCATCAAAGGCGCGGATAGCGTCGTCGACATCGGCAACCATTGGCAGGATGCGCCCAAGCGCGAGCCGCACCGACTCGGGCGTGGCAACGATGAGGGTACTTCGCCGGTCGTCGGGGTTTGACCGGCGACTGACATGACCGATTTTTTCGAGTCGATCGATGACGGTCGTGACGGCGGCTGATGACAGTCTTAGCCGGTTGGCGAGGGCGGTGGGGCTCAAAGCGCCAGCAGAAATCACGTGCTGCATGGCGGTCAGGTCAGTGTGGTTGACGGTGAGCTCATCGCCGAGCGCCCGTTCGAAGTTGTCGGTTACGTCGATGAGCTCGCGTAAGAGCAGCGTCGCCGGGTGGGTGGGTGTCGGGTGGGTGGGTGTCGAGTGGGTGGGGGTCGAGCGAGTGGCTGGCGAGTGCGGCGCTGTCGCGCCGGGCGCTAGCGAGCCCAGTGCTGCCGAGTGGGGCGTCATCCCTCCCGAATTGTTCACAACTGCATTCTACTGCTAGTTTTTCGATCATCTGATATCTCGATGATCGAGAAATACGGGAGACGTGGTTGCGCCATTCACCACCCCCTCACCCCGATCGCGCCCGCCCCGAGCGGAATAACCGAGGAGCACCATGATCGCACTGACGCGTTTTATCACCGCAGCCAGAACATCGTGGGTCGTCCTCATCGCGGCCGCGGGTGTAACCGCTGCGCTCTTCATCGCTGGCAGCTCCCAGGCCGCTGACACCGCACCCCCGGTGGGTCTGCCCGATTCGGCTGAGTCGGCACGGGTGGCTCAGTTGCAAGAACAGTTCGTCGATGACGGTGCCACCAGCGGGTTGCTCGTCTTTGGTCGTGAGAGCGGCACTCTCAGCAACAACGACGTCGTCGCGATCACTGAGCGCACGCTTGACCTTGCCGAGCTCGCTCTCGACGGATTCGTGCCGCCCCCCACAATTTCTGACGACGGCACAACCGCAATCGTCGTTGTGCCACTTGACGTTGAAGAAAGCATCTCGGCTCAGGCTGAGCGCGCCGAGCAGATTCGCACGATCGCCTCGGACGGGTTGCCCGAGGGCATCACGGTCTTCTTCACCGGCGCTGAGGGCTTCATCGTCGACATTGCCGCCGTTTTCGAGGGGGCCAACTTCACCCTGTTGGCGATCACCGCCCTCATTGTCGCCGTGCTGCTGATCATCACGTATCGAAGCCCTGTGCTGTGGATTGTGCCGCTAGCTGTTGTGGGCATTGCCGATTTCATCGCGGGCATCGTGGCGCGGCTCGTCGCCGAGGGGCTCGGCATCACACTCGACGGCTCGGTCACCGGCATCCTGTCAGTGCTGGTCTTTGGTGCCGGAACAAACTACGCCCTACTTCTCATCGCACGCTATCGAGACGAGCTGCGGCTTCACCTCGACCGACGTGAGGCCATGGCCATCGCTCTTCGCGGCGCGGGCCCCGCAATCATTGCCAGCGGCTTGACTGTGGCTCTAGCGCTCGCAACCCTGCTATTCGGTGAGCTTTCGGGTAACCGGTCTCTGGGCCTGGCGGGTGCGGTAGGAATTTTGGTGGCAATGGCCT
>Ga0306871_1000359_pt1 | contig 17649 bp, 15 predicted proteins | sample AntRauMeHopE1497_FD_190447 | JGI IMG/M metagenome (GOLD analysis project Ga0306871, IMG submission 190447) | Saline lake microbial communities from Rauer Islands, Antarctica - Metagenome Hop E1 #497 (v2) (version 2) | ecosystem: Environmental > Aquatic > Non-marine Saline and Alkaline > Saline ... | reverse complement strand
CGCCCAGGCCACAAACGCGACAAACACTGCTGATGTGGCGAGTGACAGCGCCAGGTGCGCGCGTTCCGCCGCGAGCGGCGCTGGCCATCCTGCGCGGGTCGACGAGCCGACCGGGTACTGGCGCCGATGGTCGAGCCACACGTTCAACCAGTGCGCAGCGGCGACGAGAAGCAGTGCGAGGGTCACCGCGCGTACGAGCAAGCTCGGTGCTGGACCCGCAAAAATTCCGACGATGTGGTGCAACGAAACAACACCCCAGGGCACGATGGCAATGGCTGTTCCGACGCTGAAAGCCAGCAAGCCTCGCCCACCGGCCGTGTGGGACCGATCGTGTACCCACAGCAGTAGAACGGCTCCCGCACCCATCGCGTAGACGAGAATGAGCGTGCCCGCCTCCACGATGCCGTTGATTTGTGCGACCAGAAACACGCTGATGCCCGCTGTTTGCGAATATTCCAGCCACCGAACACCGTGGCGGCCGTCACGCAGCCCGTTGTGAAACCAGGCTCGCGCCGGCGGCAGCAACACGGCGATGCGAACGGCGGCGATGAACAGGGCGATTACCGCCGCGGCAGCGGCAAGATCGACGGCCGCAAAGGGGGTTGCGGGTGCCCCATTCAGCGTCAACTGAAGCGGAGCCTCCAGCGCCCCCAGCGGCCGCATCGTCAGCAGAGCTGCTGCGGCAGACAGGTGCAGTAGCGCGGCCACGAGATTGTGCAGCACGAGAGGCGCCCTGACGCTCGTGTTCACCTCAGCCACGCCTGGCTCCTCTCGCTGGGCTGCTCCGCGCTGCGCTGCTCCGTGCCGCGCTGCAACACAACCGCGTCGTAGGGCGGACGGGACTTGAACCCGTGACCTATGGATTATGAGTCCACTGCTCTGACCAGCTGAGCTACCGCCCCGTGCCCCGCACCTTCATCGCGGCACAATGTCAGTCTACTGAGTGCAAGCCGGCCGTCAGGGAGCGAGAGCGACTGACGTTCACAGCCTAGGAGGCGACGGCGGCCGAAACGTCGTCGCCATCGGCAACCGGGTCGATGACTGTTTCGCCCCGATACAGCGCCTCAAAAGTATCGAGGGTGCGGTTGATGTCGTGGCCTCCAACGATGCGCAGACTCTCGCGTTTGAGTTCGAGCAGCGTGTCGTGCGGCATGGTGAATACGCGCGTCAGCAGAGCGGCGAACTGTGTCACATCGCCGGGCTCATAGAGAAAGCCGTTGTCGCCGTCGTGGATCAGATGCGGCAGTGCCATGGCCCGTGCGCCCACGATTGGAAGCCCCGATGCCATCGCCTCCATAGTGGCGATTGATTGCAGTTCAGCCCGTGACGGCATGGCGAAAACTGTCGCGCGCGTGAGTTGCTCTTTCAGATACGACTCGGGGGCATGCCCTGAAAAGTGCACCCTGTGCGCGATTCCGAGCTGAACCGCCAGGCGCTCCAGCGCCGGCTTGAGCTCGCCATCACCGATGATCTCAACCGCAACATCGAGCGCAGGGTCGAGCGCTTTGACGGCACGCAACAACTCATCAATGTGCTTTTCGGCTTCAAGGCGGCCCAGAAAAAGCACGACGTTTTCGGTGCGCGGCGCAAAATCAGGGGTGTAGTGGTCGATGTGCAGCCCACAACTGATCGGATGCACCTCGGTGAGCCCGGCGTAGCGTTCCAGGTAGTCGGCGGCCTTACGGGTGGGGGTCGTGACTGCCTCAGCGAGGCCGAACGTGCGACCGGCGGCCTTCCACACTGCGCGAACGGCGGGTTCGCGCATGGCTCCGACGAACGGGGTGAAGTGCATTCCGTTCTCGGGCATGAAATGGTTCGTGCCAATGACGCGAATGCCACGCTTGACCGCTTGTTTGGCAAGGCCCCGACCCACGACAATGTGCGACTGAAAGTGCACGACATCGGGCTTCACCGCATCCAGAATGCGGGCGGCGTTCTTTTCGATACGCCACGGCAGTGTGTATCGCACCCACGGATGCGGGCGCCAGCGCCATGAGCGCAACCGGTGGACGGTCATCAGCTGGCCTTCGTGCATCTCGGCGCGGGTGATGTTCGGTCCAGACTCCGGCCTGGGCCCCACGACGTGCACCTCGTGACCGCGCTCTACCAGCCCGGCGGCAAGCCGCTCGGCGAACTTCGCGGCGCCGTTGACGTCGGGTGCGAACGTGTCGCAGCCGATGAGCACGCGCAGCGGTCGGTCGGGTGAGCCTCCGGTGTGGGGAACATCGGGCACAGTGGGGGTGATCCTTGCTTTGTGATGGTGGGCGCTCCGGAGAAAAAGAGGCGAGCGCACCGAGGACAACAGGAATACCTCATGTTTAGGGTACCGCAGGGCTTGGACGCGCGGGAGGGGTCGTTCTGAGACACGCTCGCGCGCCGGTATTCTGGGCCCATGGCTGCGCTGTTGATCTGCATCACTGGCGAGCCGGTTTTGCACCGTGTTGCCACACCGGTACTGCAGTTCGATGACACCCTGCGTGAACTCGTCTCCAGCATGTTTGCCACCATGGAGGCCGCTCCCGGGGTCGGCCTGGCAGCACCGCAGGTGGGCGTAGATGCGCGAGTGTTCGTGTACGACTACACCGACGACGATGACGTGCAAATGCGCGGTGTCGCCATCAATCCCGAACTGTTGATCGCACCCCTCACGCTGCGCGATGCCAACGACGATGATGACCTCGAGGGGTGCCTCTCTGTGCCGGGCGAACGGTTCGCCCTTCGACGATCAGACCGGGCGTTACTGCGCGCCACTGACCTTGACGGCAAACAGTTCGAGATCGACGCGCACGGATGGCTGGCCCGCATCTTTCAACACGAGTACGACCATCTTGAGGGCGTGCTCTACGTCGACCGGCTGGCGCATCCGCTTGACCGCGCTGCGGCAAAGGCGATCCGTAAGCGATCCTGGGGCTCTGCGGGCAACAGCTGGCTGCCGGGTCGAGACCACCTTGACGATTAGCGAGCACCGCTCGTCGATGATCAGCAAGACACAGCGTTGCTAGCCCCAGCCGCTGACTCCCGCCGCTAACCCCAGCCGAGAGCACGCAGGCCGGCAGCAGTGGCAGCGGCTGCCACGATCACCAGAATGAACGGCACCCGCAGCGCAAAGAGTGCCGCCGCTACCCCGAGGGCTGCAAGCCTCGCATCGACCACGACGCCCTGACCATCCCCCACGGTCTGTACAACCACGAGCGCTGACAGCAGGGCGACAGTGGTGAGCTCAGCGGTACGCGCCGCTCGAGGAGCTTCGAGCACCCTGGGTGGCACCAGGTATCCCAGAACCTTGATACCCAAAACGAGCACAGATGCGAGAAGGATAATCTGCCAGAGCGTCATCGCAGACTCCCCCTCACACGCTCGCGCGGGGCGAACATGTTCGACACCCCGACCACTACGGCGACCAGTGCAGCGATCAGAACCGGAAAACCCTGTGGGAGAACCGGGAGGAGAACGACGGCGACAACGGCAGCTCCGACGGCGACGGCGATGGGTTGCCGGGCCCTGAGGCGGGGCCACACCAGGCCGAGAAAAGCCGCGCCAGCGGCTGCATCCAACCCGAATTGACGCACGTCGCCGAGCAGGTCGCCCAAAATAGCGCCGAGCAGCGTCATCAGGTTCCACCCGACATAAATGATGGCGCCCGTCGCCCAAAACCCCAGGCGTTGCGCACCCAGGCTTGATTGCGCTGTTGCCACTGCGGTTGACTCATCGATCGTGAAGTGACCGGCGAGCAGGCGTTTCGCCCAGCCCGGCCCAATGATGGGCGACACCCGAATCGCGTACAGCCCGTTGCGAAGGCCGAGAAGCGTGGCTCCGGCAATGGCGGCGGGGCCGGCTGCCACCCCGCCAGTGGCCAGCACGCCAATGATTGCGAACTGCGACCCTCCAGAGAACATCACCAGGCTCAGAACGCACGCCTGCCAAATGTCGAGCCCCGACGCGACGGCTAACGCACCGAACGACACCCCGTAGGCCGACACCGCAAGCCCGACAGCCCATGAGGCGCGCCACGCCGAGCGGCGCTCCATCTCGGTGGCCATCAGCAGTTGAGCCTGCAGGAAGCACAGCGCGCGCCGGCCCGAGGCAACGGCGGCGTGCTGAAACAGCTCGCAGGTGCGTGCATCGTGGACGAACGCACTGCGTGCTGGTACACAGGGGTGAGGAGTGTGGCTCCCCGACTTGGACTCGAACCAAGAACCTGCCGGTTAACAGCCGGCTGCTCTGCCAATTGAGCTATCGAGGATCGCTGAAACAGCGCTTTAAACGTAGCAGAACCGAGAAGGGTCATTGCGCGCTCAGTACCCTGCGGCCGGGTCGACAATACCCACGAATCGGGAGTCGCTGAGAAAGGCGTGCACGTTCTCGGTGATGCGGTGCGCAAGCAGCGGCTCCGTCATCTGTGGCGTGTCAGCCGAGTGCGAGGTGATGATGCACCGCGGCTCGCGCCAGAGCGGATGATCCGCATCCAGGGGTTCAGGGCTTGTCACGTCAAGGCCCGCACCCCACAAAAGCTCACCGCGCAGAGCGTCGACCAGGGCATCCTGGTCAATCAACGCACCGCGGGCAATATTGACCAGCACTGCGGTGGCCGGCAGTAACGCCAATTCGGCGGCGCCGATGAGCAGGTGGGTCTCATGCGTCGACGCCGCCGCAAGAATGAGCACGTCGGCCATCGGCAGCACCTCGTGCAGCTGGTCGACTGTCACCGTGCGGTCGGCACCGGGCAACGGCGTGGCCGACCGGCGCACGATCGTGATGCTCACGCGGAAGGGCGCGAGTAAACGGATGATCTCAGTGGCGATACCGCCCGCCCCGACAATGACCACGTGAGCGCCGTAGAGGGAGATTCCGGTGCGACGCTCGGCCCATCGAGCTGCTCTAGCCTTCGGCGCCAATTCACGCAGCGTTGCCTGCACGAGAGTCACGGCGTGCTCAGCGACGGGTTCAGAGTAGGCACCCTTGGCGCTGGTGAACAGGGGCGCGGGGCCGGCGGGCGCATAGTGAGCGAGCAGGTCAGCAAAGGCGTCGACCCCTGCCCAGGGCAATTGCACCCAGGTGATGCCGGGGTGTGTCTGCAGAATGTGAAAAAGTTCGTCAGAGCGTCGATCGCTCAACCACATCAGCCCTCGCGTCTCGGGCCCCAGCGGCACGACATCGCCACCGCCGGCCAGTACTGCGTCGATAAAAAATGCTGACGCATCCGGAAGCAGCGTGATTGCTCCGCCCTCGGGAAGACGCGGGGGGCGTTGCCCCCGACCAGAAAGCGGGTCACGGTGGTGGGGCGCCTGCCGAACAGCAGAAAGCGGGTGAGACCTTCCCCCCGGCACGCTGGCTTCGATCACGGTCACGGCAGTCTTTCGAGGCAGGCGCAGCATGCGTGTCACGCTTGCAAGCGAGACAACTCTGCCAGGCGATGAACATACGGATGTAGGGGGTGAGCAAGAACGTCGTCGACAGTTCCCATCGCTACGATCGTGCCACGGTGCAGCACTGCCAGGCGACTGGCGAGCCGCCGAACCTCGCCAATCTCGCTGCTGACCGCGAACACAGAAAACCCACGGTGCCGCTGCACCTCCGCCAGGTGGCCCAAGATGGTGCCCCGCACCGTAGCGTCAATGCCAGCGGTTGCCTCATCCGCCACTAAAAGTTCCGGTTCGAGCACAAGAGCGCGGGCCAGGGCAACGCGCTGGCGTTGCCCGCGGCTGAGCTCGTGCGGGTACTTCGGAATGGTGGCCAGGCTGAGATGCATCGCATCGATCGCTTCTGCAACGATGCCACCGGCGCGCGCCTGAGAGATACTGCGGTCGCGCTGAAACAGCGGCAACGCAACGTTCTCTCCACAGGTCAAATGCGCATCGAGCGCCGTGCCAGCGTCTTGTGGCACGTAACCGACCCGCAGGGCGAGCTCATCGTCATCCCGTCGCCGCAATCGACGAACGTCGATGCCCAGCACCGCCAGAGCGCCACCGGTGATCTCAGCACCGCGGCGCACACTTTTCGAGGTGTACCCCGCAATCACTCGAGCGAGGGTACTTTTTCCGCTACCCGCATCACCGACAACGGTCAGAGTCTCTCCGGCGGCGATATCAAAATTGAGGCCTGTCACTGCCTCGACAGCGCCAGTACCGTGACTGCACCGGTAAGTCACACTGAGGTCGCGAGCGCACACGGCAGAGTCGATCACCTGAGAAATTCTAGTCTCCGCGAACGCGACGCCGTTCGGCCTCTAGCTCCATCAACTCCTGCTGCAGGGAACGGTGTCGAGTGGGGTCACTGGCTGCGTCGGTGCGCTGCAACGCTCCGAGCAGCTCTGCTTTACGCCGCAGCAGATCGCGTTCAATCAGCGAGGTGGTGACACCGTGGCAGTACTCAGCGGCATGGCCCTCGCGAATCGGCAGGGGCGCAATGGCCAGTTGGGTGACCAGGGCGCTAAACGCGGGCGGCGACTCGTCGGCAACCCGACGCACCCACCCGCTTGAACCGTAGGCCTCAATCGAAACCACGAGTGCGTCGCGCACGGTCGCCAACGCCGGCTGAGAAAAGCTGGTGTTGAGGGCGCGTTGTGCAACCTCGAGGGTGACGTGGTCAGGATGCTGGAGCAGCGCCATCAGCAGCTCGCGCTCCAGGCGCGTCACGGGGTCGTTGGGCAGCTGGGCGATGCCGATGGCGGGCTCTGCTGTCAACGACTCAGGGTCAGTGATTTCACCGGTCGCTGACGCTGAAACTGCTGCTCCTACGACGACTCCGGCTGTTGCGGCGGCAGGGGGCGGCGCGGTTGGGCTTCCAGCCCCCGAGGGTGCGTCAGAGGGGGGCACTGCGCCGGCAGAGGGCGGCGCGGGTGGTCGAAATGCGGAGGGTGGGGATGCCGCAGCTGAAGATGCCGGTGACACCGTTGATCGTGACGGTGTGCCCGTGGCGCGCGAACTCGAAGCTCGCGCGGGCACTCGACGCGCCGCGCGAACCGCCTGGGCGACTTCGGCGGTCTCAACACCGATCCATCCGGCGAGAGTTCGGGTGTATCCGATCGACAGTGATTCGTCGCGAATGCCAGCGACAATAGGCGCCGTCGACCGCATGGCGCCAGTACGCCCCTCAACGGTCTCTAAGTCAAAGAGGTCGAGTTGCCGACGCACCATGAACTCGTACATGGGTTTGCGGCTTTGCACGAGCAACCGCAGTGCGTCATCGCCGCGCTGTAGACGCAAATCGCACGGGTCTAGACCATCGGGTGCAACCGCGACGTAGGTCTGCGCCGCGAAACGCTGTTCGTCAGCAAAGGCGCGGCTGGCCGCCTTCTGGCCAGCCTCATCGGGGTCGAAGGTGAAAATGACCTCACCTAATCCGTGTGAGTCGCGGTTATCAACATCGCCCATCACGCGTCGAATGATGGAGATGTGGTCAGCACCGAAAGCCGTGCCACAGGTGGCGACCGCGGTGGTCACCCCGGCGAGGTGGCAGGCCATTACGTCGGTGTAACCCTCGACAACGACGACCTGCTTGCCCTTCGCAATGTCGCGCTTGGCCAGGTCGAGGCCGTACAGCACCTTCGATTTGCTGTACACGGGAGTTTCGGAGGTATTGAGGTATTTCGGACCCTGATCGGTGTCGAGCAGTTTGCGGGCACCGAAGCCGAGAGTTTGGCCCGTCACGTCTTTAATGGGCCAGATCAGGCGCCCTCGAAAACGGTCGTACGGTTTACGGTCACCTTGGCCTTGCAACCCTGCGGTGAGAATCTCTTCGACGGTGAAGCCGACCGAACGCAGATGATCGCCGAGCGCGTCGTACGAGTTGGGCGCGAAGCCGATCGAAAATCGCTCAGCGGCAACCGCGTCGAAACCTCGTTCGCCGAGAAAACGACGCGCCGGCTCTGCCGCCGTTGTTCCCAGCTGGTCGCGAAAAAACTGTTCAGCGGCAGAGTTTGCCGCCAACAGGCGACTGCGGTTGCCCTGCTCGGGGGCGGCGCCGCCGTCTTCATAGCGCAAGGTGAATCCGATTCGGCCCGCAAGGCGCTCCACCGCCTCTTGGAAGGTGACGTGGTCCATTTTTTGCAGAAAAGTGAACACGTCACCACCCTCGCCACAGCCGAAGCAGTGGTAAAAACCCACCTGGGGGCGCACGTGAAAACTCGGGCTGCGTTCATCGTGAAAAGGGCACAGGCCCTTCATCGAGCCGATGCCCGCATTTTTGAGCGTGACATAGTCACCGACGATGTCACCCAGGTTGGTGCGCGACCTCACCTCGTCAATGTCGCTGCGTCGAATCAGGCCTGCCACATCGCCGATTCTAGGCCCGCGACTCTGAGCGAGCCCATCACGTGACGACGCGCTCGTGCCAGCTCATCGCACTCTGATCGGTGAGGGAGGCGACCTGATCGACAATGACGCGCCGCCGCGCCGCATCGTCGCTGGCGGCCGTGAAGTCGTCGGCGAACGCGCGGTCAAGCTGGGCCGGGCCAGCCACCCACAGTGCGTCAGCTAACTCAATGAGCAGAAAGCGCTGCCGCGTGTAAATGGGCTGGCGAGAATTGGTCGACATCACATTCGCCGCCACGATTCCCTTGAGTACGGCAATCTCGGCGAGAGTGTCTCGAGGTATGACCACGTCGGCGCCGAAGCGTGCCAATGAGCCGAGAGGATACGCGTCACGTGTTGCCTGCACTGCCTCGTGCGCGAAGCGACCGATGAGCGAACTGGTGAGGTTCTTGAGCCGCGCCAGATCACGCCGCGATCCATCCCAGGTTTCCAGCCACGACTCTAAGTGGTCGAGACGATCAAACGCGGCGATCAGCTCATCGTGGCTCAATTCGCCCCCGATCCACTCGAACATGGCATTCACGAGAGCGTCATGATCGACGCGTGCGCTGAGAGCCGGAACGTCAAGGTAGCCGCTGACGATGGCGTCTTCGAAGTCGTGCACGCTGTAGGCGATGTCGTCGCTCAAGTCCATGACCTGAGCCTCAATGCAGCGCACCCGGTCAGGTGCTGTTGCACGCATCCACTGGAACGCGGCCGCGTCGTCATCGTAAAAACCGAATTTGCTGCGCCCGCTCGGGTCAGCGACACCCTGCGATTGTGGCCACGGGTACTTCGTGCTGGCGTCGAGGCTGGCGCGCGTGAGGTTCAGACCGTAGCTCTGCCCGTCAGGTCCGAAGACTTTGGGCTCGATTCGGGTGAGCAGTCGAAGGGTTTGAGCATTGCCCTCAAAGCCGCCAATGTCGGCCGACCACTCGTTCAAAGCGCGCTCACCGTTGTGCCCAAAGGGCGGGTGACCCAGATCGTGAGCAAGACAGGCCGTATCGACGACGTCAGGGTCCAGCCCCAGGCTGGTCGCCAACTCGCGCCCCACCTGCGCCACCTCCAGAGAGTGCGTGAGCCGATTACGCGCAAAATCGAGACCCGCAGTGGGGCTCAAAACCTGCGTTTTAGCCGCCAGACGGCGCAGGGCACTCGAGTGCAGCAGTCGGCCCCGATCACGCGCAAAGTCACTGCGGCGGCCGCTGTGCTCCTCAGGCAGCCAGCGCTCTGCATCGCAACCGCCATAACCCGGCGACACATCGTCGTGCACGCTTAGCCGCCCGAGTTGTGCAGTTCGGCGGCGGCCATCTCAACGCGGCTTGCAGTCGTGAGCTCTCGGCTTTCCAGCCAGCGGTCGGGCAGCGAAGGCTTCTTCGGAGTGCCCGCGCGACCGCGTTGACCCTCGGCCGGGGCTCCGGGGTACGGCTGATCGCGTTCCAACTCGCCGAGCAGATCATCAATCTGCTGCAGGCTCTCCACCGCCGCAAGCTTCGCCCGAAGCTCGCCTCCGACCGGGTAGCCCTTGAAGTACCAGGCGACGTGCTTACGAATATCGCGACACGCGCGATCCTCATCCTCGAAAAAGTCGATCAGCAGCTCAGCGTGCCGCCGAAACGCGTCACCCACCTCACCGAGGCTCGGTTGAATGCGCAGGTGCCGATTCTCGAACGCGGCAGACAAATCGCCAAACAGCCACGGACGACCCAAGCATCCGCGCCCCACCACGATGCCGTCGCAGCCCGACTGCTCCACCATGCGCAGGGCATCTTCAGCAGACCAAATATCGCCGTTACCGAGAACCGGAATACTGGTGATGGCTTCTTTCAGCTTGCCAATGGCATCCCAATCGGCGTTGCCCGAATAAAAATCAGCGGCAGTGCGGGCGTGCAGAGAAACGGCCGCCACTCCGGCGCCCTCCGCGGCCCTCCCAGCCTCGAGATAAGTCAAGTGATCAGCGTCGATACCCTTACGCATTTTCACGGTCACTGGAATATCACCGGCAGCCTTCACCGTCGACTCGACGATGCTGCGAAAGTGCTCCAACTTCCAAGGCAGGGCTGCTCCCCCGCCCTTACGGGTGACCTTGGGCACTGGGCATCCGAAGTTCATGTCGATGTGATCGGCAAGGCCCTCACCGGCCAAAAACGCGGCCGCCTCACCCGCTGTCGTCGGGTCGACGCTGTACAGCTGAATACTGCGCGTCGTCTCGCTCTCATGATGACGAATCAGTCGCAGGCTCTCCGGAGTGCGCTCGACAAGTGCACGGCTGGTGATCATCTCGCTGACGTACAAACCCGCACCGTACTCGCGACACAGCCGACGGAACGCCGTATTCGTAATGCCAGCCATCGGAGCAAGGACAACCGGCACGCTCAGCGCAATGGGACCGATGCTCAGAGCCGTGGGCGCGATGGGGGCGGTGATCGAAGACATGAGAGTTTTATTCTCCCAGGTATGGCCGAGTGTGCGATCACAGCCCAGAGAGTGCGTGTGCCGCCTCGATGATCCGCACGGTTTCCAGCGCGTCCCGCGCATCCACTGGCATAGGAGTGCCATGCCGGATGCTCTCCGCAACCCGCGCGTAAAAGTCTGGATACCCGCCCGGGTCGGTGGGTACAGGCTGCAACGGCTCGTCGCCGTGGTCGACACCGATAACACCCCAGTCAGCTTCAGCAGTGTCGCCGTAGCCCGCACTGCCAGGCCAGCGGCCCACCTTCAAGTCGGGCTCTTGACCGTCGAGGCCGTAGACGCTGTACCCGCTCTCGTCACCAAGCACCCGAAAACGTGGGCCACTCTGCGCGGCAACTCGACTCATCGTCAGGTGGCTGCGCACACCGCTGTCGTGCCGCAGCGAAATGAAGGCGTCATCTTCACTGCCGAGCCCCACGCGTACCGCGCGCAACTCAGCGACCTCAAGAGTTGCCGGCCCAAACAACGTCAAAGCCTGGTCAATGAGATGGCTGCCCAAATCGAAAAGGATTCCACCGCCCTGCGCCGGGCTGATCTGGCCCTGCCACTGATCACGCTTCGGAGCGCCGAAGCGCTCAAAAGTCGACTCAAAGCGATGCACGGTGCCCAGCACGCCACTCTCCACCAGACGGGTGACCGTGCGAAAGTCGCCGTCAAAACGCCGGTTCTGAAACACCGTGAGCGGGCGCTGTGCGGCATCGGCTGCGGCAATGATGGCCTCAGCGTCTGCCACGCTCGGAGCAAAAGGCTTGTCAATCACGACTGCAGCCCCAGCCTCAAGTGCGGCGAGAGCCTGCTCGCGATGCGCGTTGGGCGGAGACGCCACAACCACTAGGTCGAGGTCGCCGGCGGCCGCGCGCGCAAGTAGGGCATCCGTCGACATGATCTCGGCGGCAGGATGCGCCTCTCTCGCCTGCGCCGCTCTGACCACATCGCTCGTCGCGATGGCCGTGAGCGCAAACGCTGGGTTGGTCGCAATAAACGGGGCGTGAAAAACCCGACCGGCCAATCCGAAGCCGATAATGCCCACTCTGATCGGTGCCATGTTCGTCATGCGCCCAGCCTAGGTCGCGGGGTGGGTTGCGCTGACGGTTGCGCTGTGGGTTGGGCCGTCAGTTGCGCTGTGGCCAGGGATCAGGCAGGCGTCGCCCTCGCATGCCCCAGCGGCAGGGTCTCCGAGCATGGCGAACGGCTTCGGTGCAGCATCCATCATCATGAAGACTGCTCAGTGCTGGTCGACTCAGTGCTGGTCGACTCAGCGGAAGTCGACTCAGCGGAAGTCGAATCAGCGGGCGTCGCATCGCGCTCAGCGGCCGCCTGTTGTAGCGCGGCAAAAAATGACGCCGAATCTTGGGCTCCCGAAATGCCATACTTCTGCTCAATCACGAAGAACGGCACGCCTTGGATGCCGAACTGCCGCGCCTGCGCCATATCGGCTTTCACATCGGGCAAAAACGTGTGCTCGGCAAGCGCAGTTCGTGCGGCTGTGGCGTCAAGCCCGACCTCGGCTGCCAGTGCGACAAGCTCATCGGCGAGGCCGATATGGCGCCCCTCAGTGAAGTAGGCGCGCAACAGGCGTTCTTTCAACTCAACTTGCCGACCATGCGCCTTGCCGAAGTGCAATAGTTCATGCGCGAGAACCGTGTTCGTCTGATGAATGCGGTCGTAGTGGTATTCGAGCCCGACACTGCTGGCGACCTCGCTCACTCGATCGACCATCTGCTGCGCCTGTTCCGGGCTCACGCCTTTGCGTTGGCTCAAGTACTCAATCGGAGTGCCCGCAAAGTCGACCGGGGTATCCGGGGCGAGCTCGAAACTGCGGTACGTGACGGTGACGGCGCCTCCGGTGGCTTCGAACTCGGCAACGGCAGCTCCAAACTTGCGTTTGCCGATGTAACACCACGGGCATTGCACGTCAGACCAAACCTGAACGTCGATGGGGTTGCTGGCGGCGGGGTCGCTCACGGCAACGGGACTGGTGGTCGGACTGTTCACGGCCGGGTTGCTGGTGTTCGGGTTGCTCATACAGGGGCTAACACTCGGGCTCCCGGGCTATTCCCGCTGGCCTGCCCCACTCAGCCGTGCCCCACTCAGCCGCGCCCCACGCCTGGTGCGTCAACAACTCAGGACTATCGGAGGGCGCTTGCGCGGCCGGGGGCTGGAAGTGCGGGGATTTGCGCGCGTAGCTCGCCGCCTGCGATGCGGTAGTCCTGAATTGTTGACACCGGATGCTGGCGCTGACCGGATGTGTGGGGCTACGAGTGGCACCCCGCGGGCCGTGAGCGCCACTCGGATCGCCTCAAACGTCGAGTCCCACTCTGAAAAGACGTGGCGGGCAGCGGGTCTCACGGCGTGAAATCCAGCACGAGTCGCGGCTAGGTCTTTCGTGCGATCAAACAAAAAACGATTGCGGTGAAACTCGTCGCCGTCGATATCGAGGGCGATCGCGTTCTCGATCACCAGGTCAATCGGGCTCAGATTGTCGGGCAACCCGACCTGCTCGCGCACCTGAAGGCCGGCGCTCGTGAGTCGGGTTCGAGCCAGGCTCTCGGGCAGAGAGTGGCATGAGCCGCTCGATCGGTGAACCAGGCCGTGGCGGGCACGAGGCAACGAAAGAATCAGCGCTTCGAGCCCGATCGCGTCGATTCTGCCTGACCGCCGCGCCCAATCGATCGCAGCTATCGCCTGCTCAGCGGGCTCGGTCAGGCACACCACCTCCAGAGCCTCGGCCAGAGAAACGATGCCACTGGAAGTGTCCCGGTCGTGGCGCTCGCGCATCCAATGCAGAGTGACGCTCTCACGCTGCAAAGACTGAGTGAACTGCACTCGGCGAGACTGCGGGCAGCGCAAACGCGCGGCGTTCGCGGGCACAGCGACGTGCATCCGGCCGGGCGAAAGCACCCACCCGGCCCACGCCTGGATCGCACTCAAACCTGTGAGTCGGCCCCCAAGCCGAAGAGCCCGCAACCGCAGATCGCCTTCCGGCCAAATCGAGTACCAACCCCTGCGGGCACGAACCACCGCTCTGGCCTGCACGGCTTCAGCGAGTTGTCGGTCGGTGAAACCACGAGAAACCAGGTACGCGCGGCCAGCCGCACCCCCGGCACGGCGGATGTCATCAATAAGCCCGGGGAACATGCGTGGCACTATCCTCCGCAGCCAATGGACGCGCGGGCCAACCAGCAACCCTCGGGAGACGGACGCGCTCCAAGCCCACCGGGGAGGAACCCACGCGACGCCACAACCCTGGCTCGTCAACAACTCAGGACAATCAGACGCAATGGCTCGCAACACGCCGCCGCCGAGGCCCCGCGATCAAGGGTCGTCCTGAGTTGTTGACGTGCGGGGGCGGATGCGCCAGGCAGGACCCGGGCGGCAACGGGGCTAGCGGCTACGCGCCGAGCAGCTCGCCGGCCAAGTACGCCTCGAGTGCGGCGAGCGGGATGCGCTGCTGCTGCATCGTGTCGCGCTCGCGCACTGTCACGGCTTGATCGTCGAGAGTGTCGAAGTCAACTGTGACGCAGAAGGGCGTGCCGATCTCGTCTTGACGGCGGTAGCGCCGGCCGATCGCGCCGGCGTCGTCGAACTCGACGTTCCAGTGCTGGCGCAGACGGTCGGCGAGCTCGCGCGCCACCGGTGAGAGCTGCTCGTTACGTGAGAGCGGCAACACGGCAACTTTGATGGGTGCAAGGCGGCGGTCAAGCCTGAGCACCGTGCGCTTATCGACTCCACCCTTTGTGTTGGGGGCTTCGTCTTCATAGTACGCGTCGACGAGAAAAGCCATCAGCGAACGTGTGAGGCCGGCAGCAGGCTCGATCACATACGGCACCCAGCGCTCTTCTTTGCTCTGGTCGAAATACGACAGGTCAGTGCCGGAATGCTCCGAATGAGTCTTCAGGTCGAAGTCGGTGCGATTGGCGACACCCTCCAGTTCACCAAACTCTGAGCCGGTGAATCCGAAGCGGTATTCGATGTCGACGGTGCGCTTGGAGTAGTGCGACAGCTTTTCGGCAGCGTGCTCATACAGGCGCAGGTTGTCCGGGTTGATACCGAGGCCGGTGTACCAGGCGAAACGGGTGTCGATCCAGTACTGGTGCCACTCTTCGTCGGTACCGGGTTCGACGAAAAACTCCATCTCCATCTGCTCAAACTCGCGCGTGCGAAAGATGAAGTTTCCGGGAGTGATTTCGTTGCGAAAACTTTTACCGATCTGGCCGATACCGAACGGAGGCTTCATCCGCGCGCTCGCCAACACGTTTGCAAAGTTGACGAAGATGCCTTGCGCGGTCTCGGGGCGCAGGTAGTGCATCCCCGATTCTTCTTCGACCGGGCCCAGATACGTCTTGAGCAGCCCCGAGAATTCTTTCGGCTCGGTCCACTGCCCCCGCGTGCCACAGTTCACGCAGACAATGTCGAGCAGTCCGTTCTCAGGCGCGCGCCCCTTTTTCTCTTCGTAGGCTTCTTCGAGGTGGTCGGCGCGATAACGCTTGTGACAGCTGAGACACTCCACGAGCGGGTCACTGAAAACATCGACGTGGCCGGATGCCTCCCACACACGCTTGGGCAGGATAACGCTTGAGTCGAGCCCCACCACGTCGTCGCGGCGCTGCACCATCGCACGCCACCACTGCCGCTTGATGTTCTCTTTCAGTTCAACGCCCAGGGGTCCGTAGTCCCATGCTGAACGTGAACCGCCGTAGATCTCTCCCGCCTGAAAGACGAATCCGCGCCGCTTAGCAAGCGCGATGACGTTGTCGAGACGAGAGGGGGCAGCCACGGGTGGGTCTCCTATTCTGGCCGAGCTGGATGCCCGGCGCTGTGTAACACGTAAGCGTGAAGTCTACTGAGCGGGACGGTCCTGTGGACCGGCCCGAAAGTCAGCCCGAGCTGCGTGCGGCTACTCGCCGGGGGTATCCACAGCGCCACCGAAGCGCCGATCGCGCGCCGCGTACGATTCGATCGCTTCCCACAGGTGTCGGCGTCGAAAGTCGGGCCACAGAGTGTTGAGGAACACCATTTCGGCGTACGCGCTTTGCCAGAGCATGAAGTTGCTCGTGCGCTGCTCGCCGCTTGACCGCACAAACAGGTCAACGTCGGGTTGGCCGGGCTCGTAGAGGTGGCGCGCAATCGTGCGCTCGCTGATGCGGGCGGGGTCGAGGCGCCCGGCCTTGACGTCGGCGGCGAGGGCTCGTACGGCATCCACCAGCTCAATGCGGCCGCCGTAGTTGACGCACATCGTCAGGGTGAGGCCCGTGTTGCCAGCCGTCCGGGTTTGCGCCTCTTCGAGCTCGTTGATGACGCTGCGCCACAGGCGTGGGCGGCGGCCAGCCCAACGGATGCGCACGTTCCAAGCGTCGAGCTGGTCACGTCGGCGGCGAAGCACTTCGCGGTTGAAGCCCATCAGAAAGCGCACCTCGTCGGGGCTGCGGCTCCAATTCTCGGTGCTGAACGCGTACACGCTGAGGTGTTTCACACCGATCTGCACGGCGCCGGCGACCACATCGAGCAGGCTCGCCTCCCCCGCACGGTGACCCTCGACGCGCGTGAGCCCTTGTCGGTTAGCCCACCGACCGTTGCCGTCCATGACGATGGCAACGTGGTTCGGTACGGCACTTGCGCGAAGTTCTGGAGGATGCTCGCCCGTCCAGTCGAGAGGACGCAGCGGTTCAGCGTGTTGCGGCGCTCGGCTCACGCCGACTCCTGCGCTGCGGCAGTCGCTGCTGCGGCGGCGAGACCTGTACGGGCAGACTCACGGGCATCAGCGCGCTCCGTGGCGCGGTCCGTGGCGCGCTCATCAAAACGCGCGTCAACCCGGTCAACATGCGGCAACGACCGCAGCCCACGCTCGAGGTGAAACTGCGCATACGCCGCGACAATGCCATTGGCTTGAGCCCGGGCGCGCTCCGTTGACGCTTCCGCAACATCCCAATCGCCAGTCAACAGGGCACTGAGAAGCTCGCGCGTTTCAGTGCTGACGCGCGGGGCACCGGGCGGGGCAACGTCGTTGGCCACCATGCCGCCGAGCTGCACGACGAAAGCGTTGTGGGGGCCGGGCACGCCGGTCACGGCGCAGTCGCCAAAGGTGGGCGCCCATCCGGCTATCGACAGCGACCTCAGAAGGTAGCTGTCGAGCGTTAATCCGGGCGGATGCTCACCACGCGCAAGCGAACGCAACGCGCCAACCAACAGCAGGTACTGCTGAATTCCTCCGCCATCGTCGCCCGTGACGCGGTCAGCGGTTTCGACCATGACGTTCGCGGCCGTATAACTGCCGTAGTCGCCAGAGATCTCAGCGCCATACGCCCCAAGCGTCTCAGCCTGCTGCACAATGTCGAGGCTGCGGCCGGCGTACAGCTGCACGTCGGCAACCATAAACGGCTCGAGCCGTGACCCGAACTTGCTGGCTGTGCGACGCACGCCCTTTGCGACCGCGCGGATCTTGCCGTTGTTGCGGCTGAGCATCGTGACAATGCGGTCAGCTTCACCCAGTTTGTGGGTGCGCAACACGACAATCTCGTCACGGTAGGTCGGCACCGCTCCAGTATCGCGCGCCCGGTTGCGAACGGGCCCGACGGCGCGGCGCGCTGCGTCAACAATTCAGGACCAACTGCGGATGCTTAGCTGAAGCGCCCCAGGGATGCCGCAGAATCGGCGAGCTCTCGTGCTGCCGTTTCGAGTTCGTCCTGAGTTGTTGACAGACCCCAGCTGAATCGCACCGCCGTGCGGGCCGTGTCGGCGTCGAAGCCCATCGCGAGCAACGCGGGCGACGGCTCATCACGACCGGCAGCACACGCCGAGCCGCTGGAGGCCACAATGCCGCGCTCGTCGAGGGCGATGAGCAGCGGCTCGCCGCCGATGCCGGGTACAACAAAAGACGCGTGGCAGG